>Ga0265295_1001071_pt1 | contig 50751 bp, 47 predicted proteins | sample Munlansysbiofilm_FD_192503 | JGI IMG/M metagenome (GOLD analysis project Ga0265295, IMG submission 192503) | Leachate microbial communities from a municipal landfill in Southern Ontario, Canada - Methane capture system biofilm | ecosystem: Engineered > Solid waste > Landfill > Unclassified ... | reverse complement strand
CTGCTCTGTTGCTTCTAGAAAATCTATTAAAATAGATGTCTCTTCATGGGAAGGTGGAATGTATTCTATTCAGTGGATCAACAGTAACAAAGTTATAGCAAACAGTAAATTTATAAAACTCTAGTCCATTCCACCTAATCTTGCTCATATTCGTGTTTTTGATAAAAAAACACTGAAATAATATTATATTTGCAACAAATATTATTTTGTTATGGCAAAAACCAATCAACCTGCTACTGAAGCTCCGGACATTAGTCTTATTGGAGCAGGAACTGTTATCGTTGGAGAAATAACTGGAAAAGGAGATATTCGGATTGATGGAAGCTTAAAAGGGAAACTTCACACTGAAGGAAAACTTGTGTTAGGCAACACTGGACGCATTGAGGGAGAAATCAAAGCAAAAAACGCCGATATTTCTGGTATGGTACACGGAGCAATGGAAATTTCTGAACTTCTTACAATCAAATCAAGCTCTCAAATTGAAGGAGACCTCAAAGTTGGGAAAATTTCCATAGAACATGGTGCAACTTTTACAGGCAATTGTATTATGAGAAACACAAATGCAAACAAGCACATTGCTCAAACAGATGGAACCGAAGAAAAACAATAATAAGTTTTTTAATTATGCCAGATACACTTCTTTGGCAACACAGATGATTATAATTATTCTTCTCGGCACATTCGGTGGATTAAAACTTGATCGAGTTTTGAACCTGAAGTATCCAATCTTTACTGTTTCTCTTTCTCTTCTGTCTGTCATTCTTGCTATATACATTTCAACAAGAGATCTCCTTAAAAACAACAAAAAATAATGAAGCGTTTTTTCAACACATATCTAAAGCAAGTCGGAACAATGACGCTGCTATTACTTTTGGCAGGAGCAGCTTGGAATTATTTTTTGCCTCAGTGGAAAGCCGCTCAATGGTGGCCTCTGTATCTTGCGTTCTTCTTTCTGATTAATGTTATAGCACATTACATTTTAGTAAAAGGACTAGAAGGGAAACCTGGCAGATTTATAGGACTCTTCATGGGTATTACACTTGCAAAACTTGTTCTTTATCTTACAGCTCTGGTTCTGAACGTCGTCTATGCTCCTTTTCAAAAAGCATCTATTATTGTCCCCTTTCTGGTGTTCTATATAGCCTATACTTTTTTCGAAGTAAAAACCCTTTCGTCTCAGGTTAAAAAGAAAAACCAATGACACCATACACCTATGATTACCCCCGTCCAATGGTGACAGTTGATTGCATTGCTACAAACACTGGCAATGAAGGTGAAATTTCTGTTCTGTTGATAAAAAGGGGAAACAATCCTTTTCAGAATATGTGGGCACTGCCCGGCGGTTTTGTAGATATGGATGAAGATTTGCATGAGGCTGCCACAAGGGAATTGGAAGAAGAAACCGGACTTCGGCTGAAAACAGTAAATCAATTCCGAACATACGGAAAACCAGGACGTGATCCCCGAGGAAGAAACATTTCTGTGGTTTTCTATGCCGCTGTTCCTCACGAATTAAACATCAAAGGAGGAGACGATGCTACCGATGCACGCTGGTTTAAGATCTCTGAACTTCCCGAACTTGCTTTTGATCATTCTATCATTATTCAGGATTTTCTGAAAACTATATGATGCTTTTTTTGTAATTTCACACATCTATCTTTTGTGAATGAAAAAGTTTGCTTTGATTTTTGCCGCTGGAAAAGGCACCCGTCTTGGTGAAATATCACAATATACACCCAAGGCCCTAATCCCAATCAATGGAAAACCTATGCTTTGGCATATCATCAACAAACTTAGCAAAAATGGGTTTAGTCAAATCGTCATCAATGTGCATCATCTTGCACAACAAATTATTGACTTTGTTCAAGAAAACCCATTCCCAGGAGTCACTATACACATTTCTCATGAACAAGAATTCCTTGCTGACACAGGTGGAGGACTAAAACTAGCATCTCACTTTTTTCAATCTGCCGAACATATCCTTTTGCACAATGTGGATGTTATTTCTGACATTTCACTTCAAGCTTTATACGATTACCATCTGCAAAACAATAAACTTGCAACCTTGGCTGTAAAAAACCGCAGGACAAGTAGATACTTGCTTTTTGACCAAAACCTCCATCTGAAAGGATGGAAAAATATATCCACTGGAGAACAAATTCTCTGCTCACAAGAAGAACTTACCCCACTGGCATTTAGCGGAATCCATGTGATTTCCACTAAAATGCTAAAACTATTGCCTCAAGCAGAAGTTTTTTCAATGACAAAACTCTATCTTGACATTTGCTCCGACCATTCTGTTGTCGGTTTTATCCATAATGACGATGAATGGATTGACGTGGGACGTCCTGAACATTTTGAAGAAGCTTCACGCATCATAAAAAAAATTACACACAATGACATTCATTGAACAACTGGCCGCAAAGATATTTTCTTCTACATCTGAACTTCAGAATGTAATCGTGATATTTCCTAATCGCAGGCCTGCCGCTTTTCTTTACAAAGCCCTTGGCAAATTGTCGCCTGAACCTATCTTTGCACCTGAATGCTTCAGTATTCGTGATTTTATCTTTTCTCTCAGCACACTCCGACAAACAGACAATATTACTCTTTTATTCAAGCTTTACGATATTTACAAAGAGACAAACCAAACTGAGAATTCCTGGGAATTCGAACATTTTATCAGTAGTGGAGAACTGATGCTTGCAGATTTTAATGATATTGATCATTCAATGGTTGATGCAGACCAACTTTTTTCGAATCTAGACGAGGCAAAAGCCATCGAATTGTGGAACCCCGGAAAAGGAGAACTTACAGAAACTGAAAAGAATTATTTAGAGTTTTTTAAAAAACTACAGGATTATTATCATTCTTTCCGAAGCAAACTAAAAGCTGAATCCATGGGGTTTGACGGAATGGCATACAGGTCTGTTGCAGAAAAGATTCAATCAGGTCATGTCTTTGCAGAAAAAGGTAAAAAATACGTATTTGCGGGTTTTAACGCCCTCAATGAAGCCGAAAAAATTATTATTGACCACTTTGTAATGCACGCAGGTGCACAGTTATTTTGGGATACAGACCATGCATATCTAGACGATGAAAAACAAGAGGCTGGTCTTTTTATGAGAAAGAATCTACAGCTTTGGCCCTCCGAAAAAGATCATAAATTTGAGTCTAATCTACTGGGTGATGAGAAAAAAATCCATATCATAGGAGCTCCGCTCCATCTCAGCCAATCGAAATATGCGGGCATTGTAACTGCTGAAATTTTTGCTGAAAATCCTGACTCAATTCAATCAACTGTTATTGTTCCTGCTGATGAATCTACTCTCCCTCAACTTCTCGAAAGCATCCCAACCAATATTGAGCAGGTGAACATCACAATGGGATACAGCCTGAAGCAATCTTCGGTTTACAGCATTACTGAAGCGCTTATCAAAATGCATCACAACGCATCAGCGCAAAGCAAACGGAAAAAGATTTATAGTTTTAACTATGCAGATATCGTCAGTTTTTTCCGCCATCCGTTATTTGATACTATTTGCGCCAATGGCATTTCAGGTTCTGGAAAACAAATCACCGATAAAATTCTGGAAGCCAATATGCTATTTTATTCTGAAACTGATCTAGAAAAGTTGGTTTCAGAAACCCTACAGAAAAATAGCTCGGAAAAAATATTGCCATATATTCACAAAGTTTCCGATCCACATGAATTAACTGAATATTGCTTGAGATTATGTTCAAGTATCTATGACGAAATTTCGGATACAGATGCTCTTACCAAACTCATGTGCCAGAAAATGGATGATGCCATCCTTCAAATTTCTAACTATCTTGGGAAGGCTGGATTTCCTGTCACTTTCCAAGGCTTTTTTCTGCTTTTTCAAAGAATCGTTTCCGGTATTCAAGTTCCTTTTGAGGGAGAACCCCTAGGAGGTCTACAAATCATGGGGTTTCTTGAAACACGATGTCTCGATTTTAAAAATATAATTCTGACCAATTTCAACGAAGGTTTTATGCCTGCCGTAAGCCGTAAAATGCTTACATTCATTCCTTTTGATATCCGAAGAGCTTTTGGGATGAATGTTCCGGGCCATAAAGATGCCATGTATGCATACTACTTTCTTCGACTTATTCAGCGTGCAGAAAATATTTGGATTTTATACAATACTGAACCAGACCCCTTCAGCGGGAAAGAAGAAAGTCGCTTCATCAGACAAATAGAATATGAACTAGAGCCAGCTTCAAAAGGCAAATGGTCGGTATCACGAACTATTTTGCGAATCCCATCACTTTCATCAGCACCTAGCAAACATCCAGGAGTCGAGAAGTCAAGTGAAGTTATGGCTAGACTCGGTATTATTCACAATAAAGGCTATTCAGCTTCATCACTTAATATTTATCTCGAATGTCCATTCCGTTTTTACCTTTCCAGAATACTCAATGTAAAAGAAACACCTAGTGATGTTGAAGATTCTGTGAGCATGAGTATTTTAGGCAACATTATTCATGACACACTGAGAACCCTGTATGAAGAGTCGCTTAATGTAATTACAGACAAAATATTTTTTGATAATGCTAAGGAAAAAGCATATTCCACCCTGAGTTCCAAGTTTGATGAATTGTATAAGGGAGGCGATATGGAAAGGGGCAAAAACCTAATAATCAGAGAGGTGGCTTACAAAATGGTTTTAAACGTCATTCAATCCGATATTAAAAAATCAAAAGAATCATCCATTCTCCCACTATTTCTTGAAGAAAGTTTCGAACGAATTGAAACAAGAAACGGAAAATCATATAAAATGAGAGGCACATTCGATAGGGTGGACACCATTGATGCCACACTCAGAATTTCAGATTATAAAACGGGAAGAGTTGAACAAATCACTTTGCTGAAAAAAGGACAAGAAGCTGAAGACTTTGATTTTCATTCCCTCAATAGACAACAGTTTCAGCTGCTCTTTTATCTGCTCATCCAGAAAGTCGCGATTCCATCTAATTCATACAGCAATGTTGAAGCAGGTATTATTTCTCTCAAAAAGTTTTCTGCTGAATTTGTGCCTCTTCAATTGAGCAGTGCAGTCCAAGAAATTCCCGATTCAATCATTGATGAATTTGCTGATTTTGTTGTAATGACTATTGATGAACTCCTCGATCCTAACATCCCATTTATACCAACAACAGATCCTGAAAAATGCAGATTTTGTGAGTATGCCGCAGTTTGTAAATATTTTCAACCCATTTCAGATGATGAAGACGATGAATAAAACCCTATTATTTTGCTTACTAACAATCATTTCTGTTAGGTTTTTGAATGCCCAAACAGATGTTTTGAGTCAATATTATTATAATCAGCCAATGCAAAACCCAGCACTGGTAGGTCTTATCGAGAATAAATGGAAACTACAGCATTTCAGAAGTTACGAAAACAGATCCGATTTCAAAGCACAAAATCAAACATGGGAGGGAGAATTAAAAATTACATTTTCAAAACAAGTGGGCGAATATGGACTAAGTGTTAAAGAATATTCTGGAATGATGTTAGGCATTGGCATTTTGGATAACAGGGTCAATCATGGAATGGAAACCGATAAATTCAGAGCCGATTATTTGAGTTTATCTTTTCATAAATCATTGAAAAGCAAATCAACACTCTCTTTTGGAATTCAGCCTGGATATTCAAGAATGTATGACACTAGAAAATTTGATATGAATGCAGGTGTTTTATTTGGACATAAGCAAATTGAATGCTGGACCGAGGATCAATTTTTCAAAACACAGATTGGATTGGCAGCCTACAATATTTTCTCTGATTTCAAACATAATGATACGACCTATTTCCCGGGACGGCGCATTCAGCTTCATGGAGGATATCTTATCAAAGAGCCTAAACATTTCGATATTTTTATCAACGCACAAACTTGGTATGATTCGAAATTCAATTTCTCCTTTGGTGCAAATGTGTTGTTTTTTCCTATTGTGCATTACAAATATTATGACAGGGGCAGACTAGGCTTACATTTTCGATCAAGCAATCACCTTGTATTATCAGGTGGATTCCGAATCTATGGAGGTGGTCAGAAAACACTTTCACTGGACATGACAATGAGCTATGATTTTGGGATGAAATTTCTAGACCTTGACCCAGGATACAAAAGAGGCCTTGAGTTTGGATTTGTCCTCACTCCACTAAGAAAATGCTGGTCACTTAGCAAATGCTAGTTTCCAAGTCTTATAAAATTATAAGTAATGGTTCCTTTTTGCTCTTCGGGAGCATTCTGATTCACTGAAAACTTTGCACTCAGTGCAGCTTGTTGTGCCTTACGCCAAAGTGAAGGATTTGATGTCGTTGTGCCTTTTGCTCCTGCAATTGCCTTTGTCACTTTTCCGTTTTTATCAACCCAAACATCCACAACAACCTTTCCCTGCTCTACTTCAGTATAATCCGGAATTGGAATATACTTGGCAGAACGTCCATGCAAACTGAAGTTTGGACCTGAACCAGGGCCTGTGCCCGAACCTGTTCCTGAACCATCTCCAGTTCCTTTTCCAGTTCCTGTGCCTGAACCTGTGCCGGTTCCCTGGCCTGTGCCGTCGCCTCCCGATTTAGAATCGCTTTTTGTGCTCCAAAAATCTGTAATTCTAGAATCTACAACAGGTTCCTTTTTTTCAACAACATTGGGTTTGGTATTTGACGACACCATCTCGGATGGATCATCCTGAGTGGCATATTGTTCGTCATTCGATGAATGAGTATTGTTGGGTATATTTTGATCTGAAGGGTGATCCTGTGAAAAATCCGTGTAATTTCCAGTTTGACCGCCCCCACCGCCGCCCATATCTATTTCAATGGCCGTTTCTTCAGGAAGTGGCAAAGGTGTTTTAAAACCAAATAAAATCAATATCATTGCCAACATCACATGAAAAACAATGGTACCGATAACTGCACTTGTTCTGTTTTTCTTTTCCATAACTCTATGATTTAATATAACTTTTTAACGAAGTTATATTGGTTTTGTTGCAAGAATCACTTTATGCTTTGTGTCCATTGTCTTGTTAATCTGATTGACAGCGTCAATGACGTATATAACATTTTGAATAGCAACACTGGCATCAGCTCTTAGTTCAACTGTTGACTGCGTAGTTCCAAGCAATTCTCTAGATATCATGTTTCCCAAGTCTGTCTGATTGGTCAAATTTTCTCCCACATAAAAATTCACTTGGTCATCAATATACACCTGCAATTTCTTAACATTGGGGTCAAATGTTCTTTCGCTTGTACTGCTTGGCAATAGAAGTTTGATAGCATTGGGACTGACCAAAGTAGAAGTAAGCATAAAGAAAATCAGAAGCAAAAACACGAGATCGGACATGGATGCCGCACTAAAATCTGAACTTCTTTTATTTCTTGTACTAATAGCCATAACTAAACAATTTATGCTGGTTCATTCAATATATCAATAAATTCCGTAGCACGAGCTTCGAGAATAAATACAACCTTTTCGATTCGCACCACAATAACATTGTAGCATATATATGCAATAATCCCGACAACCAAACCACCTAAAGTAGTAACCATTGCTTCATATATTCCGCTAGACAATAAGCCAATATCAAGATTGTTACCTGCTTTTGACAAATTGTAAAAAGCCTTGATCATTCCAGATACAGTTCCCAAAAACCCAATCATTGGAGCTGCTCCTGCCGTCATTGATAAAAATGCCACAGATTTTTCGAGTTTGGCAACTTCAAGTTTGCCCACTGTTTCGATGGCAGCACTAATATCATTCAAAGGACGGCCAATTCGCATAATCCCTTTATCAATCATTCTGGACAAAGGAGTCTTATTCGCTTGACATAACGCTCTGGCTGAATCTATTTTTCCTTCATGGATATAGTTCCTGATGTTGGTCATAAAACCTGCATCTTCACGCGCTGCTCTTTTTGTTGCAAAAAATCGCTCCACAAAAATATAAATCGCGATAATTGACAAAACAACCAGTGGAATCATGATCCATCCACCCTTCATGGCAACCTCAAGAAGCTGAAGTTTTTCATATTCCTGGACCGCTGGCTGTTGTATTGCTGTGGCAACAGTATCAACCACTGAATCTCCAGAATTAACAATTTGCAACAATATACTCATAAGATTTTTTTATTTTTCACGGTAAAAATACACAGTTTGTACATCTTGTAAAGTTTAATAACGAAATATTAATAACAATAGTTTGTTAACAAAGAAAAATCAAATCTAAAACCGCAAAGTAAAAATATCGTTAATCTGATTTGCCATGGTAACATCCTGATCTGTAATCGTATTACCCTCATCGTGAGTAGAAAGAACAACTTTCACATGTTTGTAGCTAAATATTGAAATATCAGGATGATGCTGAATAGATTCTGCCAGCTTGGCTATTTCCTGCACAAATAAAACACAGGAGCTAAAATCCTTAAAAATAAAAATTCTTACGAGACTATTCTCTTTTTCAATCCAATTTGAGGGTATTTCAACTGACATATTATTCCTGCTCCCAATATAAACTCATTCCAATGATTGTAAAGAGTAAAATACTTGATTTTGCTTTCATATCTATTTTTTTTTCAAAGAATTCCGGAACAATTCAAGCCATTCTTTTCCAAATTTCTCCTGAAGGGGAACACTTAAAAAGTCCACCAGTTTAATTTTTTCTTTGTGCCCACACTCAACACCCGGTTGACAAATATCCCAACGTTGATACATAATCTGTTTTAAAGTTCCTTTATCGATGACCCTGATAGGATAAAGAAAACATGAAATAGGTTTTCTAAATTTTATTTTCTTTGCCAAAAACGCCTTTTCTATGGCACAAAAGGCAATTCCTTTTGTAAAATTCGTAAATACGCACTCTCGATCATTGAAAAGAGAAGTAACCAAATGTCCATCGAAATCATAATCGAACAAATTTTCTTCTGTGATGGTTTCGGCGGCTTCTTTTTGCATATAAGGCTTGATCATAGGAAGGGCATCCTGAATTTGATCAATTTCATGAGGATCCAAGGGAGCACCAGCGTCACCAGCGACACAACAAATACCCTTACATTTTGTTAAATCACAACAGAAGTAAAGATTATCTCTTTTAAACTCTGCCGGAACAAGTACATCACCAATAATATCCATACATTAACGATTAAGATAAGATCCCAAAACTGTAACTTTTTTAAATGCGCGCTTATTACCCTGCATATCAAAAATCTCAAAATAAACAATGTAGATTCCAATTGGAGCTTTCAGATTATCTTCTGTAGTTCCATCCCATGAATATGTTCCGGATGTACCTAGCAATTCACTTTTCACAAGATTTCTTACAACTCTGCCTTTGGCATCATAAATTACTATTGTTCCCACATTACCCGATTGAGGGAAGGTATAAGAAATATTTAAAACATCATTATACCCATCATTATCTGGGGAAAAAATATCAGGTGAAAGAAGAACTTCACCATCAAATACCTCATCCGAATACTGTGAATTTATATACCCAGGAGTGGCAAATCCAGCAGTTTCAGAAGCAGAATGCCAATTGGTTTTATCATCTGTAGGTCTTTCATAATTGATTCGTTCAAGCGACACTCCCTTAGCGCTGGAAAGCAGCGGAAAATGCATGGAAACATCATAATCAAGTCTGTCAATCACATCCCCACCTACATGCACTAGGACTACATTTCCCTTGTCATTATTGTATGAAGGCAAAGATTTTATTTCAATAAAATTATTGGGATTAGGGCAATAATAATAATCAATAAGCCCCTGCACAAATTTTGTAATCACAATATGATCTCCTGGAAATATCTGAAACCCTTCAGTGGCAATGGGCTTAAGAGAAGATACATTACCAGTAACCAAATCAATATTTGCCAAATTCATGTCCTTTAGGTCAATAATCTTGTCTGACCGATTATAAATCTCCACAAATTCACTCAGTCCGGCAGGAGGATTTGATAAAACCTCATTGATTATAATATCACCGGGTTCCAAAGTCTCACTGAGAGCAAAGCGAGCCTCAGACTGCAATGGCAGTATATTTCCTGCGCAATCAGTAACGGTATCGACAATTGTAAGTGTATAAATCGTAGTTTGCTGCATGGCCTGAGAAAGAGTAAGGATAACTGCTTTGTATGAAGGCCAAATGGGATCTGGATTTCCATCAAGAGTGAGTCCGTGTGAAAGCTGATACACTTGTGGATTTAAAAGGCCAAGACTGTCAATGGATTCACTAAACCACACCTTTATTTGCTGATTATTAAGGACAGTAGCACGAACAAGCTGAGGAGCAGTATTATCAGGATTAGACGCAGCAATAGAATTAACACTTCCAGGAGTTCCTCCGCTAGTATTGGCAGAAGCCTTCCAGTTGTTCATTCCTCCACATGGATTGTGTGGATCAATCATTTCAAGAGACCATCCACCATCATCCTTATTGTTATCCTGATACCATGAAGTTGTAAAAGAAACTGTATGTACCAAACGACCAAAATCATCCAAAAGATTTATTGTTTGTCCATCATTGGTAATTGATATTGAGCCCATATCATACACAGCTCCAAACGAGGCAAATTCACTTGCACCTGCTCCAGCGACAATCAGATATCCTCCCGATGGAATTGTAACATTTGAGAAAACTTTCACAGCAGATCCCATTTGTAACTTCCAGTTGTTGATACTGATTGGAAGACCGGTATTATTATACAACTCAACATATTCATACTCGGGCAGACCAACAACTGGTGCTGGATCGGCCATAATCTCGTTAATCAGTATATCATAAGGTTGTGTCAGATAATACGCGAACTGAACTTGCTGAGGATCCATTACATTGGACGCCAGATCGCTGATATTTGATACACTGAGAACACATAAAGTGTTTTCAGGAAAAGGATTTCCAAAAGACAGATAAAAAAGCATGGGATTTGTGCCATCCTGCAGAATTTCTGTTGGATTTCCCACCCCATGATCCACAGAATAATTTGAAAGTTCCACTGCATCGGTAACATCAACTATTTCGCTGAAAGTAACATTGAGCTGGAACTGAGAAGCAACCTGCACATTTGCAACTTCCGGTTTGATGGTATCACTTTGCACACTTCCGGCATAAAATTCATCAAAATAAACTTTTGTGGCATTGCTCGCAGTATATTTGCAATACAAGCCCTGCCACGAAGAAGATGTATAGGTAGCATCGGTAGCTGTCCCCTCTTCTATCCATGCAGTGCCACCAGTGGCATCTGAATATAATTTCCACAACCCACTTGAATATCTGATCACCCGAACCCTAGCAATATTTGTGGAAGCAGAAAAATCGGCAACAGTTCCTGTAATCAATGTTTCCAAGGTAGAACCTGTCTGCTTGACAAGTGTAAGTTTCTTGCTTGTTTCACCAATACCAATAAAATATCCGTTTGCATTTCCTAGAACATCAAGCTGATCGGAAACGATATAAACCCTAGCAAAATTACCGGTAGTGGCCTCAAAACTTAGCTTGATCCAGAAACTCCACTCAACACTATCTGTAAAATTAAGTGCAAAGGGCGCACAGATATAAGACGTATTAATGATGACATCATTCAACTGAAGTCCCGGTCTAAGCTCCACAGGAATAGCTGTGGACGATGATATTTTATATTTATCGATCATTCCCTGCCAGTTGTTGGTTGCAAGACTGCTACTGGAGAAATCCTCGTAAAACTGCGCATGTCCGTTCAATGCGAAGGCTAAACCCAACAAGATGAAAATTATTTTATGTTTCATAGATCTCTTTTTTTGCTAAAATACAAAATTTCATTTATTTAACTATCTCAAAAATATCATATTCCATATCCACGCTCATCCCGACCCTCAACAAAATTAATAAATGAGCGATTCGCCACCCTGTTGCCTCCGGGAGTAGGATAATCTCCTGTAAAATACCAGTCTCCTAAATTATTTGGACATGAAATATGAAGATCTTCAATATTCTGGAATAAAATCTGAACTTCTGCTTTGATATCCTTAGCTGTGAGTAATTCTGCAATTTTTTGGGATATTTCTTCTGGTGTAAATGGTTTGTAAATCATTTTCACATAATTTTTCATTTGTTCTGGAGGTAGAAGCTCTTGTTCCTTACATTTTTTATACACTTCATTGATAACACTTTTCTGATTTGTTTCTTTCAAGAGCGCAATAGCAGCTTGAAACGCAATAAATTCAGACAGTTTTGCCATATCAATACCGTAGCAATCAGGATAACGAATTTGTGGAGCAGAAGATGCAATGATAATTTTTTTTGGGAATAATCTATCTAAAATTCGAATAATACTCAGCTTCAGTGTTGTGCCTCTTACTATGGAATCGTCAATAATAACAAGTGTATCAATATTATTCTTTATCACTCCATACGTGACATCATAAACGTGGGCCACCAGATCATCTCTTTCGGCATCCTGAGTAATGAAAGTACGCAACTTGACATCCTTCACTGCAATCGTTTCAATTCTAGGCTGAATTTTAAAACTGTCTTTGAGTTCTACAAGACTTATGACGCCTTCTTTGTAATCAATGGCCTTTTGCAGTTTGATATCATTGAGAAAACTAAAAACCTCTTCGCGCAAACCAAGAAATGCCGCCATTGCGGTGTTAGGAATATATGAAAAAACGGTATCCTGAAAGTTATAATCCACCATAGGCAATACACGCTTTGCAAGCGTTCTTCCCAATGATTTTCTTTCTTCATAAATATCAGCATCTGTTCCTCTAGAAAAATAAATTCGTTCGAAACTACATGCTTTTTTGGGGAGAGGCTCAATAAAATAATTATATCGTATTGCTCCACTCTTGGCAATGATAATAGCTTTCCCCGGTTCGAGTTCCTGAACTTCTTCTATGGGAATATTAAAAGCAGTTTGAATCGCCGGCCGTTCGGATGCAGCGACAAAAATTTCATCATCTTGATAGAAATAAGCTGGTCTTATTCCCGACGGGTCACGCATAATGAATGCATCACCATGGCCAATGAGACCGGACATAACATAACCGCCATCAAGATGTTTGGTGGAATTTCTTAAAATTTCCAAAACATCTATATCGTCTTCGGCCTTGATTGCAGATTCAGTTTTACTCATGCCCGAATCCACATAATTCTGCAACAAAGCTTCGTGATCCTTGTCAAGAAAAAAACCAATTTTTTCAAGCATTGTCACAGTATCTGAAGTTTCAACAGGATGTTCCCCATAACTGATTAGCTTTTGAAAAAGCTCATCAACATTCGTCAAATTAAAGTTTCCAGCAAGTGCAAGGCTTCTAGATTTCCAGTTATTTAGTCTCATCACAGGATGAACATACGACAAATCATTTTTCTCAAAAGTGCCATAACGCAAATGCCCAAGAAAAATCTCACCTGCAAAGCCTAGGTTTTCTTTGAGAAACTGAATATCAAATGACTGCTTGGGATTATATTGTTGTAAGGATTTGACATCATTATAGATATGGTTAAATATCTGCATAATCGCAGTATTACCTACTGATTTTTGACAATGCATATATTTCTTTCCAGGCGCAGTATTGAGCTTTAAACATACCAATCCTGCTCCATCTTGACCTCGATTATGCTGCTTTTCAAGCAACAGCGACATTTTCTCGATGCCATAAAGCGCTGTTCCGTATTTTTGAAGATAAAACTCAAGTGGCTTCAAAAGCCTTAGCATGGCTACTCCACATTCATGTTTGATTGCTTCACTCATTGAATCAAATTTCCAGCAAATTTACAAAAATCAAATGTCTTTTTTTGGTATTTTTTATAAAATCAATCAATAAAATTCAAAACGATAAAACTTGAAATTCAATAAATTTAAAAATTCAGCAGGCTCCTTTGCCACACAAATTCTATTCGAATTCTAAAAAGTTACTGATGATTCCGGGTTGAGCCCAGCTCATAGTCCCTCCCAATTGCAAGGAATTCAGAACCTTTTCTATATCGTTTTGGAGAAGTTGCTGATATACTTTTGCACAAATGCTATTGTCTTCAAACGCTAGATAAGCATACAACGCCTGACCTGCCTGCCAGTCGCCTTCAAATATCAGTGGACTAAAATCACGTTTGCCGTATGCTTCCCAAATAATTTTATGTGGCCAAAAGTTGTAGATCCCCACTCCCAACAGAGTCCAATAATATCCCTTGCTTATTTTGTCTCCTAGAAATTTCCCTCGACGGGATTGAAGTTCTTTTCTTTGAGAATGAAAATATTTTTTCAACAATGGATAACCATTCAAATCACTTTCCGAAAACAGCTTCCCATCCGAATGATACGGTAAAATTACCCATTTTTTAATGTTTTTATTGTTCTCTTTGAAGTTAGTTCGATGAACCATCGGATAGACAACTGATGATTCAACAATAACTTCTCTTGAAGAATTTGCTATCCTAACTCTCTTTTTATCAACACTTTCACATTTATCAAAGAAATAAATTTTATTAGCTCCGCATGTATTAATTCCCTGTCTGGGTTTTGATTTCTTAGGAATTTTTATTTTTTTATTAGTGGGTTTTTTTGCACCATCTTCATAAACAGACCATGGTCCATCAGGAACATACAAAGGTTGTACATTCATTCTCTTCCACTCATTTCTATCCTGAAAAAACCTGAAATAGTTCAATGGAAAAGTTGTTTTCTTATTTCTAAAAATTTGCATGAGTCCAAATCGAGTGGAAATTCCCATAAAAGCATCAGTTTCAGCAAGGTCTAATATTTCAGAGATACAAAAATCAACCGAATTGACTTTGCCCTGAGTAAATGCCTGATGAGCGCCCGTATGAAAGACAAGCGACAATGGAATAAATAGCACTGCCTCTCCATTGTCTTTGATCATTCTTTCCACAACACTGAATATGATTAATGCTGCCAAATTCACCTGAGAGTTTCCAAGCAACAATGATGCACCGCTCTTCACAAGACCATATTTTAAATATTCGGATTTAATTTTTTCTTTGTATTCATCCGGAAGAGCCGAATAATTTACCCAAGGAGGATTGGCAAAAACAATGTCGAATTTTATCTGATGCTGAACAAAAAGAACATCATCATTTATAAAATTATCAGGATTGAAATTTGCTCCACAAAGAGATTTAAGTCTCTTGATAGCATCCGCAAAATGCTTGGCATTGATCTCAACACCATACAATCTTTGCACAGGTAATGATTGAATATCATAGCCTTTTTTCAAAGCCCCAGAAATCATTGCTAGAAGAAGCTCTCCGTTCCCCATTGTAGGATCCAAAACTGTGCAGCCATCAATCCATTTTTCAATGAGTCCAAATCTTTCAATTGCAAAATCAGCCCACTTTTCAGGGGTAAAAACACATCCTGTCTCCTGTTCTGACATCTGCATATTTTATAAATTGCTCAAAATTATGAAAAAACAATTAAACAAATTCTCTTACCCATTAACTAAAAAGACCTTCAACTAAGGAAGGCCTTTTTGATATATGTAGGGGATGTAAATGACTGCCCGATGCTTTTCAATGATCCGGACAGCGGTTTTTTTAATCACATTTTGAAGTACCGCAACTGAGGCATATCTGACATCCGTCACGATAGACCAAGCCCTTTTCATCACCGCAGTTAGGACATTGCTTTCCTGTCACCTTTGTACCGTCTGGAATAAATTTTTTCAATGCTCGAGCAACACCATTTTTCCAAGTGTTGATTTTTTCTTCATCAAACTGGAGATTCCCTACTAACTCAACAACATAGGGCAGTGGCATTCCATGACGCAATACTCCTGAAATCAATTTTGCATAATTCCAGTAGTTTTGGTCAAACATTCTGGATAATCCTTGAATAGTATGTCTGTAGCCATGTCTATCTTCAAACTCAAAATCATAACGTGCATTTTCTGCATTCATTGATTTGTGTCTTGCGATCCATCCTTTTTTCACGCCTTTATGCAAAAAGAGGTCTTCATCTTTTCCTGTAAAAATCTCGTATGGACGACCTTTAAGGACACCCACAAAAGCAATCCATTCTTCCTCATTGTTTTTAAACCTGACAACATCAGCTTCTAACATAGGTGGACGTTCTGGGGCATGTGATTCTTGAATGGAATCCATATCTTTTTCTTTCGTTGGTTCGGCGACAAGCACCCCTGATCTAGATCCGTCGCGATAGACAGTAACACCCTTACATCCGCTTTCCCATGCAGTTTGATAAACCTTTGCAACCATAGCTTCATCCACATGATTTGGCAGGTTTACAGTGACGCTGATGGAATGATCAACCCATTTCTGAATAACTCCTTGCATTTTGACTTTCATAACCCAATCAACATCATTGCTGGTAGCTCCATGATAAGGAGAAGAAGTAATGAGTTTATTGAGCTTTTCATCATCCATCAATTCAAGTTCGGGTCTGTTAATACCCTGTGCCTCAGCCCATGTTACAAATTTATGATGAAATACTTTATATTCCTCCCATGAATCGCCCAAATCATCAACAAAACTAACCTTTACATTCTGATCATTGGGATTTACTTTTTTTCTACGAGTGTATGAAACCATAAACACAGGCTCAATTCCCGATGTTGTCTGAGTGCATATACTTACACTTCCGGTTGGGGCCACAGTGAGCAATGAAATGTTACGTCTTCCGTACTGTTTCATTGTGTTTTCCAGTTCCTTATCTTCATTACACAATCGTTGGATAAAGAGACTCTTTTCTTCACGTTTAGAATCATACACGCTGAAAGCACCTCTGTCTTTTGCAAGATAAGCTGAAGAGCGATATGTTTCTATGGCAAGCATTTTATGAACTTCTTCACTAAATTGTACTGCATCGTCAGAGCCATATTTAATTCCAAGTGCTGCCAACATATCTCCTTCTGCAGTGATTCCAATACCTGTACGGCGACCCTGGAGTGCCTTTTCCATGATTTTCTCCCAAAGACTAATTTCTGTTCTTTTTATCTCTTGGTTTTCCGGGTCAGTTTTTATCTTACTGAGAATTTTTTCTATTTTCTCAAGTTCTAAATCAATAATATCATCCATAATTCTTTGCGCTGCATGTGCATGCTTAACAAAAAGTTCGGAATCAAAACTTGCTTCCTTAGTAAAAGGATTATTCACATAACTGTAAAGATTGATGGCAATCAGTCGGCAACTATCATAGGGACAAAGAGGAATTTCGCCACAAGGGTTTGTTGAAACAGTTTTAAATCCAAGATCAGCATAAGAATCAGCTACTGATTCCTTGATAATTGTATCCCAGAATAAAATTCCTGGTTCAGCAGAAGACCATGCATTGTGAATAATTTTGTTCCACAATTGTTGTGCATCAATTTCCTTTTTGACTGAGGGTTGATCTGAATCTATTGGATATTGCTGTGTATAGGGTCTATTTTCTATAACGCATTTCATAAATTCATCATCTATCTTAACAGAAACATTAGCTCCTGTTACCTTTCCGGCGGTCATTTTTGCATCAATAAAGTCATCAGCATCGGGATGTTTTATGCTTATAGAAAGCATCAAAGCTCCTCTTCGACCATCCTGAGCAACCTCACGGGTAGAATTTGAATATCTTTCCATAAAAGGAACAATCCCTGTTGAAGTGAGTGCGCTATTTTTTACTGGGCTACTTTTTGGGCGAATATTGGAAAGATCATGTCCTACCCCACCACGGCGTTTCATCAACTGAACCTGCTCTTCGTCAACTTTCAATATACCACCGTATGAGTCTGCATTTTCATATCCAATAACAAAACAGTTGGATAAAGAAGCGACTTGAAATTCATTACCAATTCCAGACATAGGGCCACCTTGAGGAACGAGGTATTTAAAATCTTTCAGAAGATTGTATATTTCATCTTCTGACATTGGATTTGGATATTTTCTCTCTATGCGATTTATTTCACGGGCCAGTCTGCGATGCATCTGGTCAGGATTCAATTCATAAATATTACCTGCAGAATCTTTAAGTGCGTATTTATTTACCCAAACAGAAGCTGCCAAAGAATCTCCATTGAAATATTCAATAGCAGATTTTATAGCTTCATCGAAAGTGTAAATTTTTAATTCATTTCCAACTCGAGAAACTTCCTCAATTGACTCCTCAATCTCAGGCAAAGCCACTCCTACAGGGCGCTCTCTCTTCGATGCAAGGCCATCATAAATGTTTGTCCCCTGACTCTCAACCACTTGATCTTTCTTCTCCTTTCTTTCAATGAATAACTCATCACTCATAACAGCATTCCTTTCCTTTAACGTTCTAATAACTAAATCAATAATAATTCAAAACCATTCCCAACATAAGATTGTAAAGATAAAAACATATTTTAGTACCGACCAAGCCCTTTTTATTAACAATCAAGCAATGTTATCAACTGCCAACTTAAGCACCTAAATCTTAAGCTAATAGAAATCACATGTCACATAGCGTTGTTAATCACATATGTCCCGATTCCAATATGTTTTTGAAGAGAAAACCACGAAATTGTCTGTCATTTTGACAGTGTTTATTAAAATTACCCAAAATGTTAATTCCTTAAAAATCGACACAGGGAACCTTTTTAAAAATAATCGTCTCGCTTCTGTTTCTACTTTTCCTTCTGCTTTTAAAACTGTTCCTTCAAACTGTATTCCTTTTATTTTGCTGATACGATTTTCATTATTGGAAATCGTTCCGGCAACTTGGTTGTTTTTTTCAAAACTATTAGCATGTCTTGTCTTTACATCGCTTACAAAAACCAAGTTCATATTTTCTTTATCAAAGGCATACCAGCACGTGGCACTCCAAGGACTTCCATTGTCACAAACAGCAACAGACATTACGTGGTGTTTCTTAATAAATTTGGTCACTGATTCTGGTACCTGCATTTTCACAACTTAATAATTATTTTGAATTTGAAGAATTGCTCAGTTTTTTAACAAATTTCACACTTTTGTGTTGATGAAAAACGAAAAATACTTCACTTTACGAAAAAAACCACGCAGAAATAAAACTATTCTGCACTCTCTATGATTTCTGTTTTCTGATCTTTTGCTGACTTAAGATCGGTATCAAAAAGGGCTTTTTTGAGATAAGGGCTAAAGAATTGGGTAATACTCAGTGTGGGCTTAAGCATGATTGATTCCTGTCTCGTTTCTTCCGAAATGATTCTTCCTTTTATATCATTGCTCACAACCAACTGCAAAACAATACCGATGATTAGCATAAACTTCAGGCCGCCCAAAATAGCACCACCAATTGTATTTAACCATCCCAGTGCAATTTTTTTAGCTATCCCTGTGAGAGCTTTTGAAAGCAAAAATAACCCCACGAGTACTGCGACAAAAATTAGAATAAATGAAACAACGGGTACATATTTTTCAGAAAGCCCGGCGCTGTTTACAAGCAAATCTGATAACAAATAGGAAAGTTTTGTGCCTAACAAAACACCAAGAATAAGAGCTGCCACCTGGGTTACTTCGGCGATCAGTCCTTTTGTAAAGCCTTTGTAAAGCCCCCAAATAACGGGAACAAGAATAATGATATCAACACCCTTCATATTATGAGAGTTTAGTTAGTCCTTTTTTATTTTCTTTGTAAGCTCAGTAGCAAAAACAAACTCATTGATTTCAACATTATCGGTATGCAATATATCAATGTTTGAACCTTCCCACCACAACTCTCCCATATAGATAAACGCAATTTTATCCCCAATTTCCATCACCGAATTAATATCATGCGTATTGATAATTGTGGTCATATTGTATTCCTTGGTGATATCACAAATAAGTTTATCAATCACGACGGCAGTAATGGGATCAAGTCCAGAATTGGGCTCGTCACAGAACAAATATTTTGGATTCATAGAAATTGCACGAGCAATTGCGACACGTTTTTTCATTCCACCGCTGAGCTCGCCTGGAAATAAATCATTCACTCCCTCAAGGTTCACACGTTCGAGACAAAAATCAACCCTTTTGAGTTTTTCTAGAGCGGACTGATTGGTGTACATATTCAGCGGAAACATAACGTTTTGTTCGACAGTCATGGAGTCAAACAAAGCGCCTCCCTGAAATACCATTCCAATTTCCTGACGAATCAACTTTTTTTCCTGCACTGACATCGCCAAAAAGTTTCTATCATCATACCACACACTTCCTTCAATATTATCATACAACCCCAAAAGGCATTTCATCAACACCGTTTTGCCCGATCCGCTTTGTCCAATAATCAGATTGGGTGCTCCAGGTTCAAAGACAATATTTATGTCATTCAACACTGTTGTTTCGCCAAAAGATTTTGATACACCTACAGCTTTGATCATGTGAGTAAAAGTTGAGTGAGTACAACATTGAACAGAATAATCAGAATACTGCTTTGAACAACAGCTTTCGTACTGGCTCTTCCTACTTCAAGCGCTCCACCTTGAACACTGTATCCGTAGTATCCTGAAACAGAAGAAATAATAAAAGCAAAAAAGACACTTTTTATGATAGCATAAAAGATTTCAAACAAAACAAAAAAGGACCTCACCCCAAACAGGTAGGTTTCAACAGTAACGTCAGAAGAGAGTGTGGCCACAACATATCCGCCAGCCAAACCAAGCACCATACTCAAAATCACAAGAACGGGAAAAAATAAAATTGTTGCAATAACTTTGGGAAAAATAAGATAATTTGCAGAATTGAGGCCCATAACATCAAGAGCATCAACCTGTTCAGTAACTTTCATTGTTCCAATTTCACCTGCAATCCTAGACCCAACCTTTCCTGCAAGAATCAAGCTCATAATTGTGGGAGCAAACTCAAGGACAATTGTCTGACGGGTTATATAACCAATTGTATAAAGAGGAATCAACGGGCTGTCAATATTATATGCTGTTTGCATAACCAACACAGCTCCAATAAAAACTGAAATGATTGCAACAATTCCAATAGAATCAACACCAAGATAAAAGATTTCATCCAACAACTGTTGTTGAAATATCTTTCCCTTATCAGGCTTTCTGAGCACTTTGAGCATCAGTTGCACATATTCACCAATCTCTCTTAGTTTTTCACAAGGAGTTATTTTCTGCGAATTTACGAAAGGATTTTAAAAGACTAGCCATAAACTTAGAAAAAAGCACATCTATAGTGTCAAAAGTCTCATTGTGGGTCGAAAATAATACTTTTTTCTCAATTCTAACAACAAGTCTTAACTATTTAGAATAATATCACTAATTTTATCGGCGACTAAGTGAAATAATAATAACATGAAAAAACTATCTATTTTATTTTCGATGCTGCTTTTTGTAAGTTTTGCACAAGCACAATCTGCTGAAGAGTATTTTAGTAGAGGAAATGCAGCATATGGGGCGTCACAATACGGAGACGCAATTTCATGCTATAACAGAGCCATTGAAATTGATCCAAATTATGCAGAAGCATATTACGACAGAGGAAATGCAAAGTGTGCAATTAAAGATTACAAAGGCGCAATTTTAGACTATAACAAAGCTATAGAGATAAATCCAAATAATGCAGAAGTGTATACCGAAAGAGGAAATGCAAAAAAGAAACTTAAAGATTCCAAAGGGGCAACTGCAGACTTTGACAAAGCCAAAGCCATAGAAACTGACCAAAATGATGCAGAAGCATATCTCAAAAGTGGAAATGCAAAAAGTAACCTTGAAGATTACAAAGGGGCAATTTTGGACTATAACAAAGCCATAGAGATAAAACCAAATTATTCAATAGTATATTACAACAGAGGAATTGCAAAAAGCAACCTTGAAGATTACAAAGGGGCAATTTTAGACTATAACAAAGCCATTGAGATGAATCCAAATGATGCAGATATATATACCAACAGAGGAGTTGCAAAATATTATCTTCATGACATGGATGGTGCTTGTTTAGATTGGAGTAAAGCCGGGGAACTTGGATCAAAGAATGCTTCTGATAATATTAAAAATTATTGCAATTAAAAAAAGGCTACATCCACAATCAGACGTAACCTTTTGATTATCAAGTGAGCTGTACGGGATTCGAACCTGTGACCTCTTGCCTGTCAAGCAAGCGCTCTAAACCAACTGAGCTAACAGCTCGTGAAATTTTCGGGATGCAAATATACACAAAACCCGAAAATCACATATTTATTTTTTCCAAGCTTTGTAATAGCTCAACAAATCCTGAGTTTCTTCACTAGGAGATGTTACTCCGGTAGTTACGATTAAAGTTTTTGTACCTGCTTTCCAAAAAACAACATTCATGTAATCAACGTTTCCTAGAGTACCATTGGTAGATTCAAAATACTCGCCATCAATAGCATTACTGACACTAAAACAAATCGGGCTCTTTTTATCGAACTGATAAAGCCTTGCCACATCAATATTGCTGAAATCCATTGTTACTTCACCGCAGAGTTGACCATTTTCTTCAAAAAGTCTTTTCTGAATATTTGTTGCAAGAGGATAGGTTTCTTCAAGGGAGGTTCCATTCAAATAGGTTCCAACAAGGTCGTCAAAATCCTCACTGGCATTATCAATAGCATTTCCATCTTCATCCTCACCATAATCAGACATTGACAATAAATTTACATATTTAATGGTCAATGTTCCTGATGTTTTTCCTGTAAAATGGAACGTATAGATTTTTTTCTCTACTGTTAAACAACCAGTAGCAATCAATGCAAGAACAGTAAAAATTAAACTGTATCTGATGAATCTTTTCATAATTTTTGTATTTGTTAATTTAATTAATGTGCAAAATTACTAATTATTCTACATTCTACACTGTTCATTTGTTAAACTTTTGTTTTTAATAACCAAAAAACATCATTTTACAATAAAATTGTCTCCGTATCGATGAACTTTCTTTTTGTAATTTCGCACAAAAAATAAAATGATTGATTGGATTCAAATTCATTATTTTGAAGTCATTGCAGCTATTATCGGACTTGCAGGTGTATGGCTCACCACACGTCAGAATATCTGGTGCTGGCCAATAGGCCTAGTGGGTGTCGTCCTTTCAATGTTTGTGTTTTTCTCAGCTCATTTGTATTATGACTTCATGCTCCAGATTTTTTATTTTTTCCTCACTCTTTTCGGATGGTATAACTGGACCTTTGGGGCAAAAACGACGAAAGAAGTCCCTGTTACACGACTAAAAATGAAAACCCTAGGGATATCATTGATTATGATTGTCGTATCAGTAGTTGTGCTTGGTTGGTTAGCTGGTAAATATACCGATGCTGCAATTCCATACTGGGATGCATTTACAACAGCAGCAGGAATCATTGTCACCTATTGGATGGCCAAAAAATATATTGAGCACTGGATTGCTTGGGTGATCATTGATATTGTGTGCACCGGAATGTATATTTACAAAGAGCTTTATGCCTTTACAGTTTTATATTTTATCTTTGCAATTCTTGCCATTTATGGATACTTCCAATGGAAAAAAGACCTCACTACGGTAGCGACATCATAAAAATTGCAATTACGGGTCCTGAATCTACCGGTAAATCGACCCTGTCAGCTCAGCTCGCAAAAAAGTATAACACATTGTGGGTTCCTGAATATGCAAGAGAATATATTTCAGAAAAAGAGGGAAATTACGAAGAATCTGACTTGCTACACATTGCTAATCAACAATATGCAAACGAGCAACTTTTTGTAAAAGATGCTAATAAAATACTGTTTTGCGATACCGAGATGCTTGTAATAAAAATCTGGAGTATGGTAAAATACGAGCGTTGTCATCCTGAAATCATCCAAAAGCTCAAAACTCAAAACTTTTCACATTATCTCCTTTGCGATATTGATATTCTTTGGCAGGAAGACCCTTTACGCGAACACCCCCATTTCAGGGAACAACTTTTTTCAATGTACGAACAAGAATTAAAGCATTATAATTTTCCCTACACAATTATTCAGGGCGATGGAGACGAAAGACTCAATCTGGCAGTCAATACAATTAATCTGTTGACGGATCTTCGTCACTGATTGTATCAAGCAAATTATATTTTATTTGCCTCATTTTCCACCGCTCACGCGCAAACTGCTGCATATCAGTTACAGTGTCTTTTTCGTCAATGATTTCAAACCCAAGCAAAGATTCGATAATATCTTCCATCGTTACAATCCCAGCAACGCCACCATATTCGTCAACAACAAGTGCGATATGCTCTTTTTTCTCCAATAACAACTCCCACACAGTAAATAAGGGCGTTGACTCATGAACAATTTCGATATTTCGGCTAATGGATTTAAGCGTAATTTGACCTTTGTTTTCAGCCAATTTTTCAAACACATTCTGTCGAATGATGTATCCTGTGATATTCTCAATGTCTTCAAAATAAATTGGAATGCGTGAAAATTTCAAAAAGTTTTTGCTCTCACGAAATTCTGACAACTTCATATCTTCATCCGCAACAGCCATCACAACCCTGGGGGTCATTATTTCAAAAACTCTTACGTCTTTCAGCCTAATAATATTCTGTATAATAATATTTTCATTTTCTTCTATGATCCCTTCATCTACTCCAATATTGGCCAAAGCTGACATTTCTTCTCTACTGGTTGTAAAAGAACTTTTGGATTTTGAAAATAGTATTGTCACAAATTTCGAAGTCATCACCAAAGGATACATCAAAATCAAAGTCACCCGAATGGAATGAGCAACAAAATCACTCAATTTCCTCCAATAAAACGCACCAATTGTTTTGGGTATTATCTCACTGAATATCAGTATCATAAAAGTAAGAACTGCAGAAACAACACCAAAATAAGCTTCTCCAAATACTACCACTGCTTGAGCCCCAACTCCCGCTGCTCCAAAAGTATTGGCGATTGTATTCATTGAAAGAATAGCAGAAAGCGAACTATCTAGTTTCTTTTTATGCCCAATAAACAAACTGGCTGAACGAAACCCTTGCTTTTCCCTAACTTTCAGAAAAGTCATGGGTGTTGATAACAACACTGCTTCCATGACCGAACACAGAAAGGACATAAGCAGAGCAAGAAGCAAAAAGGAAATCAATAAAATCACAAGTGAAACTTTTTCCAAAAATAAACATTTCATTTCAAACAACTGTACAGTGTTTTTTGTATTTTTGTGAATTCACACACTATGATACCTTTTTACAAACCTTTTGTTGACAAAAAAACCGAAGAATCAGTATTAAAAGCTCTTCGTTCGGGATGGTTAAGTTCGGGGCCATTGGTCCGAGAATTTGAAAAGGAAATAAAGCAATACACTGGTGCTCAATCAGCTGTTTGCACAGGCTCAGCCGGGATGAGTCTACAGTTGATATTCAAAAAACTAGGAATTGGCAAAGGAGATGAAGTCATCCTTCCAGCATTCACGCATCCAGCCACTGCAAATGCTGTAGTTTTAAGCGGGGCCACTCCTGTATTTGCCGACATCTGCGAAAACGACTTCTGTATTGACCCCTATTCAGTTGAACAGCTGATCACAAAAAATACAAAATCAATTATCGGTGTTGATATTGCCGGTTTTCCATGCGACTATGCAGAACTTTTGAAACTATCAGAAGAAAATAAATCCCTCTTTTTGCCTTCATCGGAGATGCAAAAATACTTTGGCAGAATTTCAATTATTGCTGATGCATCGCATTCTTTCGGCTCAGAAGTATCCGGTAAAAAAAGTGGAACTCTCGCAGATTTTAGTGTATTTTCATTTCATGCTGTTAAAAACCTTACAACTGGCGAAGGTGCAGCCATTTGCATCCATTCTCAAGACCAAGATATGTGCAATGAATTTACAGAATTCTTCACATCTGCAAGAGTTCACGGATTAAATGCAGACGCATTGATCAAGTTGGAAAACAAAACATGGGAATATGATGTTGACGAGCCTTCCGGAAAATCTGTAATGACAGATATTGCAGCAGCCATAGGCCTTTGTGATATTAAACGCTACGATTCCATCATTTTGCCAACCAGATTTAAGCTTTTTGATTATTATAATGACCAACTTGCAAATGATGACCGCTTTCTCTGTCCTATCATTTCTGAAAACGGAAAAACAGGAAATGGGCACCTCTATATTCTGAGGTTGAATGGTTATTTGAGCACACAAAGAAATCAACTGATGAAAACCCTGTATGAAAAAGGAATCATTACAAATCTTCAATATGTCCCAATTCCATTGCTCAAGTGGTATCAAAGCCAGGGATTCACGACCAAAGAAATTCAAAAAACCATGAATGTCTTTGAAAACTGCATTTCACTGCCAATCTATCATGAACTATCAGAAAAAGAACAACTCACTGTATGCAATTCACTAAAGGCTTTCTATTAGCACTTAGACTTCATTTACAGATTGAATTTCATACTTCAATTGGGTGAAAAATTCATACCTTTGCACCCTGATTTTCAGAAAAAATGCCCGGATTGAACCGTAAAGAACTCTTCACAAAACTGAAAAAGAAATTGTTCAGAAAATATCGTTTTGTCATTATGAATGACAGCACGTTTGAAGAAAAACTCTCTTTTAAACTTTCAAGAATAAATGTGTTTACTCTATTTGCTTCTTCAGGAGCAATTCTCATACTGCTAACAGTAATTATTATTGCATTTACTCCATTAAAAGAATATATCCCAGGATATTCAGATATTGAAGATCGCAACAATTTATACCGTCTTTCTGTTCAAACTGACAGTTTAAAACGCATTGTGGATGCCACTTCCGGATATATGGATAGCCTGCTGATGGTATTGAGCGGAACTGATGATTTTGGAAAAGTCGACTATGCAGAAATGAACAAATACACCAATAAAATTACTGAATCTAGTGAAACAGGAAAAGGCATCAGCGGCACTTCAAAAATCTATGAATCTCTTTATTATCAGAAACCATTGGAAGGTATTGTTGTACAAGAATTCAATCCCTCAATGAATCACTTGGGCATTGACATTGTAGCCCCCGAAGAATCTCCCGTGAAAACCGTCAGAGAAGGCACTGTAATTTTAGCTCGATGGAATTATGAGTTTGGGAATATGATTGTGATTCAACATCCTGGAAATATTGTATCAATTTACAAGCACAACTCCCTCCTTTTAAAGAAAGAAGGAGATCGGGTTCAGGGAGGACAGGTAATCGCCATTTCAGGAAACACCGGAGAGATGACAACAGGGCCTCATTTACATTTCGAACTATGGATTAACGGTGCACCTGTGAATCCCTCACTTTTTCTGAATTATTAATTGCCATGACTGAACAGAAACAAATACGCAAAATTGCCATATTAGGGTCCACAGGCTCCATTGGAATTCAAACATTAGATGTACTTCGTTCATATCCGAATATTTTTTCTGCTGAAATATTGACCAGTAATTCAAATTCTGAACTTCTAATAAAGCAAGCTCTAGAATTCAATCCTAATGCGGTGGCCATTGCCGATGAATCAAAATATGAAGAAGTTTCACAAGCGCTGAAAGATACCGACATCAAGGTTTTTGCAGGCGACAGTTCTGTTTCCGATTTGGCAGCTTCAGAAGATGTGGATATTGTTGTTATGGCAGTGGTGGGCTTTGCAGGCCTCAGACCTTCGATGAATGCCATTCAACATGGAAAGCATATTGCTCTGGCAACCAAAGAAGTTCTTGTGGTGGCAGGAGATTTAGTAATGGAAGCAGCCATAAAAAACAAAGTTGCCATTTTACCTATTGATTCTGAACATTCAGCTATTCTACAATGTCTAATGGGGGAGTCACAGCAATCCCTTGAAAAAGTTATCCTTACTGCTTCGGGTGGACCTTTTAAAGGATTTTCAAAATCACAACTTGAAAAAGTAACCATTAAAGATGCACTTCATCATCCCAATTGGTCAATGGGTAAAAAAATCACCATTGACTCTGCCAGTATGATGAACAAAGGCCTTGAGGTTATTGAAGCGGGACATCTTTTTCATCTAAAACCAGAACAAATTGATGTTGTCGTTCATCCTCAATCTGTCATTCATTCTATGGTTCAGTTTTGCGACGGCTCCGTCAAGGCGCAACTTGGCTTGCCTGACATGCATCTGCCCATTTTGTATGCACTGGGTTTTCCAATCAGACTTCCCTCCGATCTCAACAGAATTGATTGGAGCACCATAGGAAACCTAACTTTTGAAAAACCCGATACAGACAATTTCTCCTGCTTATCATTGGGCTATGAAGTCATGAAAAAAGGCGGATCAGCTCCGTGCGTCCTCAACGCTGCCAATGAAGCTGCTGTCGAAGCATTCCTTTCCGGAAAAATACGTTTTATTTCTATTCCACACATCATCGAGGAAACCCTTGAAAATGAGTCCTTTTTTGTCAAAAATCCATCATTAGATGACTTTTTTGAAATCAACCAAAACTCTCGTAACTTCGCGACCGAAATTATTACAAAAAAATATTCTCTATAACACCCAACCACATGGAAGTATTCATAAAAATTGTTCAATTGCTGCTCAGCTTATCTCTGCTCGTTCTTCTGCACGAATTCGGTCACTTTATTGCAGCCCGAATTTTCAAGACCAGAGTAGAGAAATTCTATCTGTTTTTCAACCCTTGGTTTTCATTGTTTAAATTTAAAAGAGGTGAAACTACATACGGCATTGGCTGGTTGCCTTTGGGAGGCTATGTGAAAATCGCTGGCATGATCGATGAATCCATGGACAAAGAACAGATGAAAAAAGATCCGCAACCATGGGAGTTTAGATCAAAACCAGCATGGCAAAGACTTATCATTATGCTTGGCGGGATTACAATGAATCTCATCTTGGCATTTGTTATCTATATTTTCGTTCTGTTTATATACGGCCAACAATATCTTCCAACAACCAGTATTAAAAATGGAATTGCATGCGATTCAACTGCTGTACAAATGGGACTTCAGAACGGCGATCATATTTTGAAACTTGACGGAAAAGAAACGGATAATTTCATGGCCATTCCCGCCGACATCCTGCTCAACAACACCAAAACAATCACAGTAGATCGCAATGGAAAAATTATAGATATTCCTGTTTCTAGTGATCTTTTGACCAAATTATTGAGAGAAAAGAATTTCGGATTCATCACTCCAAGATTTCCCACTATTATTGATGGGTTTGGAGAATATTCCACTGCTAAAGATGTAGGATTATTACCAGGAGACAAACTCATTGCTGTCAATGACATTGCAACTCCTTTCTACAATGACTTTAGAGAAGCTATTATCGCAAACACAGACCAAGCTATTACAATTACTGCAGTCAGAGGCTCCGATACTCTTGGAATTGATATGACCGTTCCCAACACCGGGCTTATTGGAATAGTTGTGGTCACAAACATGAGTCAGTTTTTTGAACTGAGAACAAAAGAGTACACATTTTTTCAAGCAATTCCAGCTGGAATAAAATTTACTTATGACCGCACGACTGATTATCTGAAACAGCTGAGAATTATTTTCTCCCCTAAGACAAAAGCATATGAATCTTTGGGTGGTTTTATCAGTATTGGAAACCTTTTTCCAGGACACTGGGACTGGTATTCCTTCTGGACTATGACTGCCTTTATTTCAATCATACTTGCCATTATGAACTTATTGCCAATTCCAGCATTGGATGGTGGGCACGTCATGTTCCTTCTTTGGGAAATCATCACCCGCAGAAAACCGAATGAAAAATTTATAGAATATGCCCAAATGGCAGGAATCATCATTCTCCTTCTGTTGGTTCTTTATGCCAACGGCAGCGATATTTTCAGATTATTCAAATAAATGATAAAATCAGTATTTGTTTCCATACTTCTTCTCACTCAGTTCTGTTTTTCCGCCGGAGCGCAACGTGTAAGACAGTCGCTCAATGATTCGTGGAAGTTTGCAGAACAAGGATCTAATGAATTTCTTCCTGCGGTGGTTCCCGGAAATATTTATTATGACCTCCTTTCAAACGATATCATCAAACATCCCCTTATGGGAACAAATGAAAAGGAACTGGAGTGGGTCAGTAAAAAAGATTGGATTTATACCTCTACATTTGTTCCAAGCAGTTCAATCTCTGAAAAAGCACATATTTTTCTTTGTCTTGACGGAATAGACACAAAAGCTGATATCTATCTGAACAATGAACTCATTTTCAATTCAGAAAATATGTTTGTTCCAATCAGAGTAGACATCAAACCAAAATTAAAACAAGAACAGAATGTATTGCGCATTCATTTTCATTCACCCCTCAACTATACTGATAGTCTCTGGGAGAATTATCCAATCAAACTACCTGATCATCCACGGGTGATGATGAGAAAAGCAGCCTATCAGTTTGGGTGGGATTGGGGTCCTCAACTTCCAGGATGTGGAATAATCAAGGATGTGTATCTCGAAGGATGCGATGTTACCACAATAGAAAATTTGCATTTCAAGGCAAACGAAGTTTGCTCAAACAATGCGAACATTACGTACATTCTAACTATCAATTCATCAGAGCAAACAGACATTAAGCTGTTTTTGAGCGTCCCCAATGACACATTACCACTTGTGATTACCAAAGTTACCGTTAAACCTGGATTGTCAACTTTTGAATTCGATTTGAATATTAAAAACCCAAAACTTTGGTGGCCAAACGGCATGGGTGAACACAACCTTTATTTCACTGAATGTCGCATATTTGATGATCACGGAAACATAATTGACAAGAAACGCGAAAGTTGGGGCATACGCACAGTTGAACTGATTACCGAGCCTGAAGGAATTGGGGAAACTTTTTATTTTAGAATTAACGGAAAACCTGTCTTTATTAAAGGCAGCAATTACATTCCCATGGATTTTTTCACTGAACAGACCACCCCTGAGCAAAAGGAAAATTTGATCAAACAAGCAGCAGAAAGCAACATCAATATGCTCAGGATATGGGGCGGCGGGATCTATGAAGATGATTTCTTTTATGAACTGTGCGATCTTCACGGCATCATGGTATGGCAAGATTTTATGTTTGCCAACGGGATGTATCCGTGGGACAGTCTCTTTGTTGAATCTGTAACCAACGAAGTGGTCAGCAATGTTATACGATTGCGAAACCATCCAAGTATAGCAATCTGGTGCGGAAACAATGAAATCAGTGAAGGATGGCACAATTGGGGCTGGCAAAAACAATTTAAAATTAATCCCGAAGATTCTGCAACGATATGGACAGGATACAAAGAAATTTTCGAAGGATTAATTCCTCAGATTACAGACTTGCATGATGGCTCAAGACCTTATTGGCCATCATCACCTCAAACAGGATGGGGACGTGACGAAGCATATCAAAAAGGCGATGTACATTACTGGGGCGTATGGTGGGGAATGAAACCATTCGAGTTATATCAAGAAAAAACCGGCAGATTTGTAAGTGAATATGGTTTTCAGGCACTTCCTCAAATGAAAACTTTAGTTGATGCAGGGGTAAATCCTGAAAATAGGCTACAAGATGAAGTACTGCGCTCACATCAGAAACATCCAACGGGATTTGAAACCATCAATGAATACATGAATCTGTACGGACATGTCCCGGAAACCCTTGAAGATTATATTCTGATGAGTCAGTACATTCAATATCTAGGTCTTAAAATCGCCATAGAAGCTCACCGCCGCGCCATGCCCTATTGTATGGGGACAATGTATTGGCAACTGAATGATTGCTGGCCTGTGGTGTCCTGGGCAGGAATTGATTATTACGGAAGAAAAAAAGCAATACAATTTCATCTCAAAGACCTTTATGCCAATGTGATGCTGAGTATGGCTGAACAAAACGGGAAACTACAGATATGGGGACTTACTGAAACCAAATTGAACAAAAAGACCAAATTGCATGTAAAGATTGGGGGTTTTGAAGGAAATATTCTAAATAAGGTTTCAAAAAATGTTGATTTTCAGGCTGGAAAAGGGAGTATACTGTTAGAATTGGATATTTCAGATCTTGTAAAAAACCAAAACTCAACATATATCAAGGCTGAGCTCACGAATAAAAAAGACGTCATTGCTTCTTCTATTTACTATCCAGCCTCATTAAAAGATCAAAAACTTGACGACTGCGAAATACATACGACCCATTCACTTGAATCCAACAAAGTCATTCTATCCCTTTCATCACCCTGTCTTTGTCGCTTTGTTGAAGTAAGTTACGATGGGAATACTGACGTTTTTGACAAAAACTATTTCGATATCATACCAGGTGAAATAACCAAAATAACGCTGGATATTTCAGAAATTGATCGTTTTGATTTGGAAAAAATCACACTTAGAAAACTGCGATAATTCTTTGTTAATCTTAATAATTATTAATTTCCCGAAATTTATTGCCTCGCCCATGAAGGATGTAGATTGCTGAAAATCAATACATAACTCCGGTGGTTGAGGCTCTCGAAACTACCGAAAAAGAAAATTGCTAAAAATCAATGCAATGTTTCGGTGGTTGAGGTTCTCGAAACTACCGTAAAAGTCAGTATTGAGTGTGAGTAGAGAGCAAGAGGAAATACGAAAATGAAAATTGCAGAAAATCACTTCCCCGTCCATTTTTGCAAATTTGCCGAAAGGCCTGCCTTTTCTAATAACCTTTCAACAAAAGGATTCAGCAATTCCTCTATGCTGTGTGGTTTATGATAAAAAAATGGAGAAGCCGCAAAAATATATGCCCCAGCCTTATCCAAATTGAGCATGTTTTGAAGATGTATGGCATTATATGGGGTTTCACGGGGAACCATAATCAAAGGCTTTTTCTCTTTTAACATCACATCTCCGGCACGAGAAATGAGATTATCAGATACGCCAGTAGAAATTCTTGCAAGTGTCCCCATACTGCATGGCACCACAATCATACTATCATATCCCGCTGATCCAGAAGCTGTTGCATCGAACATATTGTTGACATCAACTGTTCTAATATGAGAAACGCAACTAAAATCAGGCGCATAACCAAGTTCAAATTCCCAAACACTTCTACCATTGGGTGAAAAAATCAACGCACATTCTTCAATTTCATCTTTCATCTGCGCAAGCCTTTTTAGCAACAATTCGGCATACACAGAACCACTGGCTCCAGTAACAGCAACGATGATTTTTTTCTTTTTTGTCATGGAGACGAATTAAAATTGATACGCCAAGCCCAACATCAACAAAGTGTTATATTGTCCAAAATTCAGACGATAAGTGGCTCCTCCGGCATGTTCTCGAACAGGCAACAATGAATTATTGAGCCTAAAATTGGCCTTGATATGGTCATTAAAAAGATAACTCAATCCAAGATGTATAGAAAATTCTGATTTATTAAATGGCCTTGAAAAAGGGAGCAATCCGTTTTCATCCCACTCAACATCTGTGTTTCTCATCAGATAACCGTATGAAAATCCCCCTTCGACTTCCAAATAATCGTTTCCTCTCCATGTGTAAATCAATGGAAGTTCAATATAATTGAGCCTAAGCAAATACGACGAATAAATCCCCTTGTTGGGTTTTGCATTTTGTCTGCTTCCTTTTTGCACATACATCATCTCCATGCTTATGCTAGAGCGATCTGTCAACGAAACCCCAACAAAAAAGCCTCCAAACAAACCAGCCTTATCAAATCCTGCAAGTCTATCTCCAGAAACCTGGCTGGCGCCCACGCCTCCCTTTACTCCTCCAAAAAAACCTTGGGCAAAAGTTGTTCCTGAGCAGAGGCAAAAAACAACACACATCAACATTACTTTTTTCATGCTGTATAATTTTATTACGAATTTACAACTTTTTATTAATTCAAGCTCTCATAAAAAACCAAACAATTATTTTCCGTTCAGCAACACCTCACTTTCCATAAGCAGACTATCCTTTATTAAAGGAATATATAATTCGAGAATTACAGGATTATGGTTAGAATTCTCAAAACCCGCATTGATTGTTTTGCAACTATGTACCTCAACATTAGGGGAAAGAACGAAGAAATCCGTTATCGTTGTTCTCGTTTTCCCATGAGCGTAAACGGCATTGCATAATCGCCTGGAAGGCACAGAATTATCATAGACCATCCGCCAGCCCGAAGGAAAAAAATCTAAATCCAAGGGTGCAGAATAGGCAAATCCTTTGTCTGCTGTTGAAAAACCAGTCAAATCAAATCCGTGAGGATTCATCTGCCAATTGCCTGCTGCCACCACAAAATTTCCATTACAATATTCCTCAAGCATAACACTTTTAATAATCTGAAGATGATGCAATCGCAAGGCTGGATGCTGACGCAGCGGTATATTTTGAATATTCAGCACCACGAGAAAAGTTCCATTACGAAGACTGAATCTGGACACCTGAAAACATGGAGCATCGGTCAGGGGATCGTAAAGAGGGACATAAACTGAAGGCAAGGCAAACCGCTTTATTTCTTCAAAATCGAGTTTGCTAAAAACACTCATTCCGCTTTTGATTTTCCCTTCGGGGCTTGTCAATGGGCACATCACATAAGGCGAAACAGCATTTAAACTATAAACATGTCCGAAATATTGAAGCGAACCAGCAATCATTTCATGTTGATTGATATATCTCGACCTTTTTGAATCAATATCCACATTTTGCAAAAGGATGATATCAGTATAGTCTAGCTGTGAAACAGATGATAGGACGCCTTGTAGATATTTCTGATATGTTTCGCTGTCTGGAGCAGAAAGATTACCACCTTCACGGAAATAATCAGATTCAGAACCCCTACATGCATCTCCAATATCCCATGTGGCTATTCTGACAAAAGTTTCAAGTTCGTCAAAAAAATAAATGTCTTGATCAGATTGTGACTGAACAAATTCAACATTTTCAATAGAGTCTGGAGTATATTTTTCAATCCACGCTAGACCAAAAACAATTGCAAAATAACTTACAACAAGGGCGGATACTATCCAAACAAGATGGAGCAAAAATTTCAACACATACATCAGCCAGTGTTTACGTTTTTTCATAAATGTTACGAGATTTTTTCTGCCAATAATTTCATTTCAATCACAGGCGGAACCTGTTCATAAAGTATATTATACACTGCATCAATGATTGGCATATACACATTCAATTCTTTATTAATCTCTTTAATTCCCTTAACGGCATGATAGCCTTCAGCAACCATTTTCATTTCAATCATTGAATACTGAATTGAATACCCCTTTCCGATAAGCGTTCCGAAAATACGGTTTCTGCTGAACTGAGAATACGATGTGACAATGATATCACCGGTGTATGCAGAATCAAAAATATCTCTTTTGGTGGGCGTAATAGTATCAAGGAAGTTGGCTGTTTCACGAATTGCATTCACTGTAAGAATGGACTGAAAATTATCACCATATCCAAGTCCGCTGCATATTCCAGCTGCCAAAGCAAAAATATTTTTCAAGACTGCCGCATACTCAACACCACAGAGATCATTTAAGACTTTCACTTTAATATATCGACAAGTTAACAATTCAGGCAACAGTAAACTCAATTCTTGATTTGTACTTGCCACAGTAAGCACTGATAATTTCTCCATAGCAACTTCCTCTGCATGACAGGGCCCAGCAATCATAGCAAAATTCTGATTCGACACTCCGTATTGGGAATGTAGATATTCAGTAACAGTACTTGTGAATTCGGGGACTATCCCTTTAATGGCTGACACATGAAGTTTTGTGCCTAGAGAAGACAAGTCAAAACCCTCTATCGTCTTATGAAGAAATGCAGCAGGAATTGCCCAAATAATAATGTCCGAATTTTTGATTACACTATTAAAATCATTTGTAAGATTGAGGTAATCAGGATTGAGATGAACATAACTCAGATAATCCGGATTATGCTGATACGTATTGATAAATTCGAGGGTCTCTGGTCTTCTAATCCACCAGTTTAATTTATGTGATTTGGCGGTTAGAATTTTCACAAGTGCTGTTGCCCAGCTTCCACCGCCTATGACTCCTATTTTTTTCATTGATTTCTCTTAAAAAGTTACTTCCAATTCGTGTTCTTCTGTTCCCCGAATAATTTTCACCATGGCCACCAAACCTGCCCTAAAATTTGACAGGGCCTTCATATAAGTTGTCAAATCACTTACCTCGAACTCGCCAATCTGAACAATAACATCACCTGGTTTTATCCCCGCAAGTTCTGCATTTCTGCCGGGAAAAACATCGTCAATTCTCATCCCTTTTCCGCCAAAAGCATGATCAGGAATTACGCCAAGCGTTACGCCTCGTGTATAAGAACGATCCACAAGTGATTCTTTATTTTCACCCTTAACAAAGGGCAAAGATGATACATTATTAAGATGATCAAGTACACTCGCCACCAATACTGTGACATCAACCATTCCATTAAAGTTAATCCGCTCAATAACATCTGAAGGAGTGTGATAATCCTTGTGAATACCGGTAATAAAAAATAACACGGGAATATTTTTCATATAAAAAGACATTTGGTCAGAGCCACCAGTTCCTGCAGGATTCCTATTCATATCAATTCCTGCATCAAAGGAAACATTGAGTAAAGAATCCCATTGTGCTGAAGAGCCCGTGCCAAGTACATTGAGTTTTCGTGACAGAGTATCCAACCTTCCCACCATATCCAAATTAATCATCGCAAGAATATTGTTAAGTCGACACAACGTATCTTCAACAAATGCCTTACTCCCCACAAGTCCTTTCTCTTCGGCACCAAAAGCAACAAAAATATAATTATGGTTCTTTAATCCCGCAGTTTTAATATAACGAGCAACTTCAAGCATTGTAGCAACACCACTTGCATTATCATCAGCACCAGGATGAATCTGAGGAGGTCCAATATACCTTGAAATGGGACTCCCAAAACCCAGATGATCATAATGCGCACCAACTATAACAGTTGAAGCGGAATTATTATTAATTTTTGCAGCTACGTTATAGGCCGTCTGTTTCTGCCGACCTGTGAATAGCTGAAGATAAATCTCTTGATTGTCGGCACCCTTGCTAATTTTTTTCTTTAAATCTGATCCTGCAAATAAAATGGGAATTACTTTTCGTGTGTTTTGCAAAAAAGTTTGTTGATGAAAAATCGGGCGTTTATCATTGCTCTGATATAAAATAATTGCAGCAGCAGACTTCTGAATTGCCACGTACATCATCTCCTGTATGTATTGATAGTAATTATCATCGGTAATAAAATCATATTTAGGAGGATAAGAAATATCAATTACAAAAACGTATCCGCTCAAATCTTTCACTTCAAAATATGAATAATCATCTATATTGTTCTCAGTATCAACGATTCCATTTCCCACATGAACAATTTTACTCTTGAGTGAGGTTTTTCCGAAGGAACTTATCGCATAAAAATCCTCGTCAATAAAATATGAAGTTCCTGACAATACAATTTTTGATTCAACAGAGAAAACTTCATTTGTACTAAGATCAAACCCCTTGTAATATCCTTCCGCATAATAAGGTTCCAATCCAATTTCTTTAAATTTTTCGGCAAGGAAATCTCTAGCAATAATTTCTTCTTTGGTTCCGGCCTCTCTTCCAGCTAACGAATCCGACGATAGAAAATCAATAACTCCATACATCCGTTTTGACATCTGCTGTCGTTCTACCGTACTGGGTTGCCATTGGGAATAAACACCTGTAACAAATAAAAAGAATACAAGAATAAATACATTGAGTCTTTTCATACTCCACGATTAAATATTAGAAAAGAAGACACGAGCATCAACACCCGTGTCCTCATGTAAAATTACATCTATAGTCCCAAATAGGAAGGTCCTTTTTTGAAAACGATATCTACCGGAATTTTTTCATCGGCAAGTCTATCAAGATCACTCTGAAGTTCTGCTTTGATCACTCCTTCGTTTTCGATAAGTTCAACTGCTCTTTGATAATCACCATCACCCTGAATAGTAAGAATCATTGTGACAGAAGATATCATTGCATCCCTTGTTTTATCAAAATCCACAAAATAAGTTCCATCTTGTTGTCTTGAAATGGCACCCTGCTCCATGAAATAATTGAATCTCATCATGTTTGCCTTTCCGTGTGAACTGGCTGCACCAAAACGAACTGACCTAAAGATTCCTGCAACAAAGGTTACAAAGTTGTCCATCACTTCTCCTGAATTGAGTTCTCCCATTTCATAAAGTTTGAAAACAAGATACAATCCCATAATGTCTGCCTTTGCTTCTTCAATAGGTGAATAAGCTTCTTTGAGAGCTTTTCTTACTGCAATATTTTGTCCAACAACTGTTTTCACACCCATACCGTGTGCCACTTCGTGGAACATCACGTTTTCAAAGAATGCGTCAAATTTCACGTGTTTCCTTTGTTCTTTGGCAATAAGAATATTTGAAATAGGAAGTAAAATTTTATCAAATTTAGCCTGCATAGAATTTTTAAGTTGCAGTTTCCTAGTTCCTTTCGCCACATGAACACGTTCATCATTAGGCAAATTGATAGCGATTGTTTTGCTCCCCGCATTGCAGTCACCAGCATAATAAACAGCCTGATAAACATTCATATCACTGTCGGCACCAGGCATTTCCTTTTTGTATTTAGCATCCACAGGTAGACCTTTCTGTAATTCGGGCAAAAGTTTGGCAAATTTGTCAAGTTTTGCACTCCATTCAAGATCTTTAATCAATATAAATGATTCATAAGCAGCTTTATAACCAAACAATCCATCTTCATAATTCTCAGTAGGCCCACATATAAAATCAATATTTGAAGTTTTCATTTCCATCCATGCAAGATCGCTTTCAAGATATTCGTCGGTCAAAAATGCATCAGCACGTTTCAGAAGATAATTTTTCATTCCAGGATCTTCGGCGAGTTCAGCAGCTTTTTTAAGTAATTCAATAACCTTTGCAATTTCAACTTTGAAAAAATCTTTATACCAAATTGCCTGTAGTTTACCATCTTCGCCACGGCGAATCATTGTATAGAGGCTTGTTTTGTCAGCATTATCCCATGCGTCAAACTCTTCCTTTGTCATATCAACTGGATAAAAATTAGCTCCGGCAGGTTTTGCTCCAAAACCATCAATGAAAGGCGCTAGGTCACTGAGTCTATCCCAAGGACCATAATTTATCATCACAAATTTCTTGGCATCTTCATTTTCAATTCCAGCTAACAACTGCTCTTTATCACCATAAGCCTGCACCCAAAAAAGATCATCCATGATGTCAGCAATCTGAAACATGGTTTTCAACATTTCTTTTTCATTGTCTGTGAGATGACTGATATCAGCCTCGAGAGTTACTTCGGCATAATCTGCTACCATAGCGTTATAATCTGTTACTGGTTCCTGATCTGTTTGTTCCCCTGACTTGTTTTTACAGGAAAAAAGCATCATGGCAATTGCCATTGATAAAATTAAAATCTTTTTCATTTTATTTTAAGTTTTAAAAATTGCTACGAATTTACTGCTTTTTTACGAAAAAAAAATAAATGAATGTTATCGCACTACAATATAAACTATAATATAACACTTGATAGAGTAGCAAAAGACGTTATAATTCAACACAATAACGCGCTGACAAACAGCTGATTAACAGAACATTTTGCTAGTATCATGTGAATTATATATTTTTGCAAACAGAACTAAAAAATAAATCAAAATGAAAGCATTTATATTCCCGGGGCAAGGTGCCCAATATCCAGGCATGGGAAAAGACCTTTATGAAAAATACCCCATGGCAAAACAATTGTTTGAAAAGGCCAATAAAATTCTGGGATTCAGAATTACAGACATTATGTTTGAAGGCACTGAAGAAGATCTGAAACAAACAAAAGTGACACAACCAGCCATTTTTCTCCATTCAGTTATCCTTGCCAAAGTGATGGGTAGTAATTTCCAACCACAAATGGCAGCAGGACATTCACTCGGAGAGTTCTCAGCACTAACAGCAGCTGGTGCATTAAGTTTTGAAGACGGACTTACTTTGGTATATAAGCGTGCCCTAGCGATGCAAAAAGCCTGTGAAGCAGAACCTTCAACGATGGCAGCCATTCTTGGTCTTGATGATAAAATAGCCGAAGAAATTCTCGCCACAATAGACGATATTGTGGTAGCAGCCAACTATAACAGTCCAGGACAACTGGTGATTTCAGGAAGTTTCAGCGGCATCGACAAAGCCTGCGAAGCCATGAAAGCAGCAGGCGCAAAACGTGCAATACCACTGAAAGTAGGCGGAGCTTTCCATTCCCCTTTGATGGAACCAGCAAGAGTTGAACTGGCAGCAGCCATTCAATCAACCAACATAGAAACTCCTATTTGTCCTATTTATCAAAATGTTGACGGAAAACCTTATACAGATACTGCTCAGATCAAGAAAAATCTTATGGCACAACTCACTTCTCCAGTCAGATGGACACAGACAATTGCCAATATGACTGCTGATGGAGCCACACATTACACAGAACTTGGACCAGGAAACGTACTTCAAGGACTTGTCAAAAAAATCTCCCCAGAAGTTGAAGTAGGCGGGTTTATCACTTTGTAAATATTACCGTGATGTCTGGTTTTGGTCATGTTGCAGACATGATTGGCAGAATGAAAGCCAATAAGGACTTACGTAAGCGAGACAAATACGGCACTAATCCATCGAACCAAAAGCACATTGCTATAAAACTCGACAGCAAAGAAACGTATCCAGAACTGACACCTGAAGAAAAGGACGCTATCAGGATGAAGCATTTAAAAATCAAGCATTACAACAAAATCATAACAGTTGTGGTGGTAGTTCTGACAATTATTCTAACCACACTCTCTTTTTATTTGCTGAGGAAAATTCTGTTTCCCAGTTTATAAAAAAATCAGATTCAGAAAATCTACATCTGAACATATGTCGGGTTTTCTCAAAAAACATATTCAATTTTTTGAATTAACTTTGTAAAAAATTCACAGTGTCTTCATGACTACAAGAAAGAGCTACAGAAAAGATCACTCCCTCTGGACTGATTTTAACAACTTTATCAGACGAAATCGCAAAAGATTTCTGGTGAAACAAAGACCTTTAGTGATTTGGCTTACAGGCTTGCCCAGTGCTGGAAAAACAACACTTGCAGAAACACTGAATGAAGCCATTATGAGGAAAGGATATTTTACAAAACATTTTGATGGAGACGTGATTCGTAAAGGCATCAACAGTGATTTGAAATTTTCGGAAGCCGACCGCACCGAAAATATTAGAAGAACTGCTGAAATCTCCAGATTATTTCTCGACAGTGGGCTGGTCGTTATCTGTAGTTTTGTCAGTCCTACTCATGAAATCAGAGAAATGGCAAAAAACATTATCGGCAAAGAACGATTTGTTGAAGTGTATATCAATGCTCCTGCTGAAGTTTGTGAACAAAGAGATGTCAAGGGGATGTATAAAATGGCCAGAGCAGGACTTCTCAAGGATTTTACAGGAATTGATGCTTCATACGAAGCTCCAAAAAATCCTGATATTGAAATCCGAACAGATCTGTGGGATATTCAATTATCAACCAAGTATTTATTAAGAAAAGTATTACCAAAAATAAAATTTAGACAAGGATGGGTTCGTACAAAATAAATCACCTCAGAGAGTTAGAATCTGAGTCAATTTTCATCATGCGTGAGGTTGCCGCTCAATTTGAGCGCCCTGCACTTCTCTTTTCAGGAGGCAAAGACAGTATCGTCATGGTTCATCTTGCAGTCAAAGCATTTTGGCCAGCAAAAATACCATTTCCACTTGTGCATATTGACACAGGGCACAATTTTGAAGAGACCATTGTTTATCGCGACAAGCTGGTAGAAGAAACTGGAGCTCGACTAATCGTTGGCTCCGTTCAGGAATCCATTGACAAAGAAAGAGTGGTTGAAGAGAATGGGATTGGTGCCAGCAGAAATATTCTTCAAACTGTTACTCTGCTCGACACCATCGAGGAGCATAAATTCGACTGCGCTCTGGGAGGAGCCAGACGTGACGAGGAAAAAGCACGTGCCAAAGAGCGTTTTTTCTCACATCGTGACGAGTTTGGACAGTGGGACCCAAAAAACCAAAGACCCGAATTGTGGAATCTTTTCAACGGAAAAAAGAAAATGGGCGAACATTTTAGAATTTTCCCCCTGAGCAACTGGACAGAACTTGATGTGTGGATGTATATCGGCATGGAGAATATTGAAATGCCTTCATTGTATTTTACCCACCAACGAGATGTTTTTCTCCGTGACGGGAATTGGATGGCTGTTGCCGACTGTATGCCCATGAAAGAAAATGAAAAGATTGAAAATAGAACAGTCAGATGCAGAACAATCGGTGACATCACCTGCACAGGAGTAACCTTATCTGAAGCCAAAAATGTAGACGATATTATTGCTGAAGTAGCCGCTTCAAGAATCACCGAAAGAGGTGGAAGATCTGATGACAGAAGATCAGAAGCTGCAATGGAAGACAGGAAAAAAGAAGGCTATTTCTAATAATTAGGATATCAATAACAAAACAATTATTCACTATGGATCAGATTTCCAATCAACAATATTTAGAAATGGAGCTTCTGAGGTTTACTACAGCCGGAAGCGTGGATGACGGAAAAAGTACTCTCATCGGAAGACTTTTATATGACGCCAAATCAATTTTCGAAGACCAATACGAAGCAGTGGTTGATGCCAGCAACCGAAGAGGCGAAGAGCATGTAAATCTTGCACTTCTTACAGACGGGCTGCGTGCCGAACGCGAACAAGGAATCACCATTGACGTGGCATACCGCTACTTTCATACCCCAAAACGAAAATTCATCATTGCCGATACTCCAGGACACATTCAGTACACAAGAAATATGGTCACTGGTGCCTCAACGGCAAACATGGCGCTGATTCTTGTGGATGCACGCAAAGGGATAATTGAACAAACCAAAAGACATTCATTCATTGCATCTCTTTTAAGAATCCCACACGTAGTCATCTGCATCAACAAGATGGACCTTGTGGATTATGACATGAACGTGTTTAATAAAATCGTGGAAGATTATAAAGAATTTTCTTCGAAATTAGATATTGCAGATGTACAGTTCGTCCCAATCAGCGCGCTAAAAGGAGACAATGTTGTTGATCGTTCAACAAACATGGCATGGTATCAAGGATCAACCTTGCTGTATATTCTAGAAACAGTTCATATCTCTAGCGACCACAATATGGTGGATTGTCGTTTCCCTGTTCAACATGTCATCAGACCATACAATGACCAGTTTCATGATTATAGAGGATATGCTGGACGTGTTGCAGGCGGAATTTTTAAACCAGGTGACAAAGTCATGGTGTTGCCTTCAGGTTTTACCAGCACCATAAAATCCATTGAAACTATGGAAGGACCAATCAAAGAAGCCTTCCCTCCCATGTCGTGCACAATCTTACTTGAAGATGAAATTGACATCAGCCGCGGGGATATGATTGTGAGAGAAAACAACCGCCCCGAAGTTGGACAAGATATCGAAGTGATGCTTTGCTGGATGAATGAAAAAGCACTGCAACCCGGCGGCAAATACGCCATTCGCCATACAACCAATGATGCACGATGCATTGTTAAGGAAATCCGCTATAAAGTTGATGTGAACACATTGCATAGGATTCTTGAATTTGACAATGTGGGACTGAATGATATTGCACGTGTTCAGCTTCGCATAACAAAACCTTTGCTTTACGACAGATATAAAATCAACCGCAATACAGGAAGTGTCATTCTGATTAATGAAGCAACCAACGAAACCGTTGCTGCAGGAATGATTATTTAGTTAGGGGCAGAGCCCCGCCATATTAACTAGGGGCAGAGCCCCGCGACATTAGTTAGGGGCAGAGCCCCGCCATATTAGTTAGGGCAGAGCCCCGCCATATTAGTTAGGGGCAGAGCCCCGCGACATTGGTTAGCTGCAGAGCAGCGCAATATTAGAGCTTGCAAAACAATTACCGAACGAAATTATTCCGTTTGTTTCATCTCTTTTTATTATTTTTGAAAAAACCAACAACCAAGCATGGAAAATTTCCTAATCTACAACCCTACAAAAGTATTTTTTGGTCAAAATGCCATTGAAAAACTGCCCAAAAATTTCCCTTCCCACATCAATCGTGTTTTGTTACTTTATGGCAAAGGCTCAATCAAACAAAACGGCATTTATGATGATGTCACGCGGCAATTGACCATAGCAGGAGTTGAATGGATTGATTTTCCGGGTATCAAAGCCAATCCGATCATTGAACATGTACGCGAAGCAGTGGAAGTAGTCAAAAAAAACAATCTGCAAGCCATTGTTGCAGTGGGCGGAGGCAGTGTCATTGATTCAGCCAAAACCATTGCTGCAGCTGCTCCTTTTGACATTGACCCTTGGGACTTGTTTTCCACTGACTTTAAACCCACATCTGCACTTCCAATTATTGCCGTTCTTACTCTTGCTGCCACAGGATCAGAAATGAACAGTTTTGCAGTACTTCAAAACCAAAAAGCAGGACTCAAAAGTTCTTTTGGAAGTCCATACACATATCCTCTGATGTCATTTCTAGATCCTAGCTATACCTTCACCGTGTCTAGAGAACAGACAGGATACGGCATTACCGACCTCTGCGCTCATGCCATGGAAGCTTTTTTCGGAGGTGGCGATGCTCCCCTCTCCGACCGTTTTGTTTCTTCCATCATCCAAGAGGCTATCGTTGCAGGACCTGCTCTTCTCAACGATCTTCACAACTATGATTTGCGTGCGCGCATCATGTATGCCGCCACCATGGCGTTAAACAACTTAACTGCATACGGAAGAACATCAGGCGATTGGGGTGTTCACGGCATTGGACATGAATTATCTCTGGCGTATGATATTCCTCACGGAGCAACCTTGTCGGTGGGCTATCCCGCATGGCTCAAACTGATGAGCGAAAGAAACTCTCAAAGAGTTTCTCGTTTTGGAGTTATGGTGTTCGGAACCGATGTACACAAAGACATCATCCGCAAAACCGAACAAATGTTTCAATCTTTCGAATCACCTATAAGACTACAGCAACTAAAAATCAAAGATTTTGAAAGCAAACTGATCATTCATCAGCTCGAACGCAACAAAGTTTCAGGCTATGAACACAAACTCACAGCCGAAGATTATCCACTCCTGCTGGAATATATGCAGATATCGTGACATTGGTTAGGGCAGAGCCCCGCAACATTAGTTAGGGGCAGAGCCCCGCAACATTAGAAACACGAAGCACACATAAAATGGAACAACATAAAACAAGCGTAATGGCAAACACATACACACAAATCTTAATACAACTGGTTTTCACCCCAAAACATAGAGATGCTCTCATTGACAAAAGTTGGAAGGGCGAACTTGAAAAATACATTACCGGCGTTGTTCAAAACAATGGTCATAAACTCATGGCAATCAGTTGCATGCCTGACCATATCCATGTACTTATCGGATACAAGGTCACACAGCTCATCCCTGATCTTGTTGAAGCAATAAAAACCTCATCAAACAAGTGGATCAGAGACAATAATTTTTGCAGGTTCAAATTTGACTGGCAGAAAGGATATGGAGCATTTGCTTACTCCAAATCCCAACTTGATACCGTTGTCAAATATATCCTCAACCAAGAAGAGCATCACAAGAAGAAGAACTTTATGAAAGAATATCTGGATTTTCTAAAAGAATATGAGATTGAATACCAAAAACAATATCTTTTTGAATTTTTTGACCCTTTTGAAGATTAATTGACACAAATATTCCATTGCTCGGCAGCAAGCCAACATTCCCATCCATCCGCCCAAAACATCTTATCCATTAATGCAAACTTCTTTATCTTTGCAAACGGACTTAATCACCATCTGGATGTCAAAATTATACATTGTACCAACACCCATAGGAAATCTGAAAGATATCACGCAGAGAGCGCTAGAAGTGCTTAACAATGTTGCATTTGTCATTGCAGAAGATACGCGTACAGCCGGAATCCTTTTGAAGCATCACAACATCAGCAATTCGTTGGTTTCATTTCATCTGCACAATGAACACAAGGTTGTAGAACAGCTGGTGGAGCGCATTAGTCATGACGATGCAGCACTTATCAGTGATGCAGGAACACCAGGAATTTCAGATCCAGGTTTTTTGTTGGTACGCGCTTGTATCGAAGCCGGTATTAAAGTAGAAACTCTTCCCGGTGCCACGGCCCTCATCCCTGCTCTTGTAAATTCAGGTTTTCCATGTGACAGATTTTACTTTCACGGATTTCTACCACATAAAAAAGGACGCGTCAAAGAACTGGAACACATCAAAGCACTTGGCATCACAGCCATATTATATGAATCTCCCCATCGTTTGTTGAAGGCACTTGAGCAAATCAGTGAAATTTTTGGTCCTGATCACAAAATCAGTGTTTCAAGAGAAATTTCAAAACTTTATGAAGAAACACAAAGGGGCACTGTCAATGAAATTATTACATATTACAATGAAAACATCATCAAAGGAGAAATAGTCATTGTATTATCAGCAGTTAAATAAAATATATTTATATACGTACATATTTGTAATTTTGTAACCTAATAAAAACAAAAAATCATGGGAATGTTTAAAGAATTTAAAACTTTTGCACTGAAAGGAAACCTAGTTGACATGGCTGTTGCTTTTGTCATGGGAGCCGCTTTTGGAAAACTTGTTTCCGCATTTATTGATGGTATGGTCATGCCTGTTGTAGGTAAAATCACCGCCGGTGTTGATTTTAAATCACTGAAATATGTGATGACTAGCGCAAAATATGATGGGCTCGGGAATGTGATTTCCGCAGAAGCTGCAATTAAATACGGGGAATTCATCACCGTTGCCATTGACTTTACAATTGTTGCTCTTGTGATGTTCTTTGTGATTAGAGCCATGAACAAGCTCAAAAAGAAAGAAAACGAAGTTCCTGCTGCTCCTCCTGCTCCAAGCAAAGAAGAAGTACTGCTTACCGAGATCAGAGATCTGCTGAAAAAATAGGAACAAGGAGAAGGGAAAAGGGAAAAGGGAAAAGAAATCGTAACCGCAATAACAGGATCAGGCACACATCCCGGTGGTTGAGGCTCTCGAAACTACCGGAAAACCAGTATTGAGTGTGAGAAATCAGTTTTGAGCAAGAGTAGAGAGCAAGAGGAAGAAAGAAAATTCGAAATACAAAAAAAACAAGCACAAAATTTTCTCCCTTCAGGGCAGGGGCAAAAGCACCTGGGCCGTGTTTTTTTTGCCACAGCAACTTCATCACCTTCCATTCACGCGTCAGGAGACGTGCGAGAACTAGGTTGATCTAATCCTGCTATCGATTTTCCACAATTTATTGCCTCGGTCCTAAAAGATGTAAATTGCGGAAAACTAATGTATCTATCAGTTTTTGCTATGGTGTCTTCGAGTGCCTCAGAAATCAGTTTTGAGCAAGAGTAGAGAGCAAGAGGAAGAAAGAAAATTCGAAATACAAAAAAAACAAGCACAAAATTTTCTCCCTTCAGGGCAGGGGCAAAAGCACCTGGGCTGTGTTTTTTTTGCCACAGCAACTTCATCACCTTCCATTCACGCGTCAGGAGACGTGCGAGAACTAGGTTGATCTAATCCTGCTATCGATTTTCCGCAATTTATTGCCTCGGTCCTGAAGGATGTAAATTGCGGAAAACCAGAAATCACTTTTGGATTTTGCTATGGTGTCTTCGAGAGCCTCAGACACCGGTATTGAGTGTGAGTAGTGAGCAAGAGGAAGAAATAAAATTTTGAGTTTTTACCATTGCCAAGCGATTGTATTTAATTTTCATTTTTAGCAAAACATAATCGGCCTGCAACGAGCCCGGCGTTTCATCAAGGGGTTGGCTTGTGTGGAAGTCGCCTTTTTTATTTGAGAAGGGTTGGCTAGTGCGAAAGCGAAGTATTGAATATGATAAATGAGCAAAAAATGAAAGCGAAGCGGGGCAAATAAAAACCAGCGACGGCGGGAATTGATGAAACAAGCGATGGCATGTGCGACAAGGGCCTATGCAGGCCTTGATTTTTTGGTTCTTTTGTATCAAGACAAAAGAACAGAGAAAAAAACTGCTCTACTCCTATTCCTGATTTTCCACAATTTATTGCCTCGGTCCTGAAGGATGTAAATTGTGGAAAACTAATGTATCTATCAGTTTTTGCTATGGTGTCTTCGAGTGCCTCAGACACCGATGCGGCACGATTGTTTTCGACATTCATTTTCAGTTTAGCGCATATACTGAACCATCACTCTGATTTTTAGAAGTTGCGATGAATTGGCATCTTCAAGAGCGACACCTAAGATCATTCCCGATTCAGTAGCTTTCATTGCTACACCTGGAATATCAGACGAAGTCACAGGGTCTCCTTTTTTAACATCACCATTCACGTCAGAAAATTTCACAAAAGACATCCCTTTTGTTTTCACCGGAATAATATATTTTCGTGGATCCTGCATAACTTCTGGGTTTTCGTCAAAATAGACACCCAACAAATATGGGGAATACTGTTCGGTTGATATCTCCATATTTCGACCAAAAAATGTTCCTATCTCAGAAATTAGAACAGTGCCATTTTCATATAATTTTATATTTTCAACCTGAGCATCAACAGATTGAAAAGACATGACCATTATCAACATCATGCAAGGAATAATAATTTTTGTTTTCATAAGTCTTTAGTCAATAATTATTAAACTTCTGTGAGAAAATTCAGGATGAGTTCCAGCAAAACAATACACAGGCCCAACATACAAGCCATCTCTTTTCCATTCAACTGAAATTGTTGTTGAAGTACCTGCGGTAACAGGCACAGCTAGATTCAATGCTCCATTAAATGAAGTAACCACTCCTTCATAATCATCATAATCTTGAGATACACAGTTTGACGCACCAACAGATACTCCATTGCGCAATAAACGAAAATCCACATATTGCATAGGTAAATATGAGGGATTTGCATAAGCAGAAAATGTAAAAAATATATATACCAAGTTGTGAACCGGAGTAAAAGTGATGCTCATACCAGTCATACTTGTCCACACATCGGAATTAAGAGTAATATCAGTAGTTCCGTTCACTCCCTGGTTATTTGTTCCAAATGTATGCTGATAAAGATTATCCCATGTGGGAGGAGCTCCCGCACCATGAGAAACCAATACCTGACCATTGGTTCCAGAATTATTATTGGGCATAAAAGCACCTGAAAACCTAAAATTTCCTTCAACATGCAATCTCTGTGTAGGAGCTGTTGTACCTATCCCCACATTACCCCCAGATAAAATCCGCAATCGCTCAGTATTACTGGTATAAAATCCTAGATAACCAGCCTGACGGTTGATAAGGTTGAAATTAACACCACTAATCATATCAATCTGAAGGCCAGTATTGGCAACTGCTGAATTGCCTAACTGGAGTAAATTTCCATCTGATAATTTATAAATGTGCAATGGACTTTGAGGCGTAAACAGGACTTCGCTGATGCCTATGTTTTGTGCTTGTATTAATGTCCATTGCAAGGCGCATACAAGAAATGCAATAAAAAACTTACCCATAAAATGCCATACTTAATTCTGCAAATATACATTAAATTTCGACAATTGCAAGTTTTTCTACAACAAATACATTTTCAAAAAATCACTTTTCTTATAAATACAAGCAAACGAACAGAAATGATTGAAACCATTAAATTATTTACAATTAAAACATTAGCCTACGATTTAAATCGTGGGCTAATGAAATAATACAAAAATAATAAACAGTTTCAACGGCTTGCCAATCTGTCTATTCTATTGACTCATCCGTTCAACCAGCCTTTCTAATTCTGAAATGCGTTGCTCCAGTGACACAATAATTTCTTGTTGTTCTTGTGTTGCTTTTGTAAGAATTGGTATCAATTCAATTGAATTTACAACCTTAAATGCGCCGAGCAATTTGTCAGGTTCATTGGTCTTTGCATCATTATTGCCCGATTTGTAAATATTCTTTTCCTTTACCAATCCAGGAAAAACTGTTTCAATTTCCTGAGCAATAAAACCATATCTCATTCTTCCATCGGAATTTGGAAGTAATTCATTGTTGTAATTATAAGTGTGAACTTCTATCTTCATTACATCAGATAAGGCTTCATCATATTTTTGAATGTTTTTCTTTAGATTCTTATCAGACATATTCCAATAATCACCTGCAACCACATCCCAGTCGAAATAACCTGCAGCACCTAGCGCACCAGGAATTCTCCCTGTGCTGGTACCATACACGCCATATCCGTCACACGAATTGCTTGCACCTCTCACACCTCTAGCAACTCCTGAAGTTGCAATTGCAAGTCCAAAAACACCACTAGGTGTATAGGCATCTGTGTTATATCTTGTAATACCTTCCATAGCATTATAGGCATTTGCAGTATTGACATTTTCCGCATAAAGTCCACCGCCATGAATTGAAGTATGGTAACCATTTAGCACCCATGCCAATATTGCAGAATTCCCAATGGCAGTAACAACATCACCTGAATAAGGAGTAGTAGTGTTTATTGAAAACTGTCCGTTGGAATGCATACGCATTCTTTCAGCTCCATTTGTGGAAAAAGCCATAGTACTTGTTCCTGGCGACCACATCCCTGTAGTTGTACTGCCTGTAAACGAATAAGCTGGCGCTGATGCAGTTGCATTAATTGTTCTGACATGTCCGGTGCTTTGAACTCTGAAAAGATCACCACTTCCAACTGTAAACATGGCTAGGGGCGTCATATCTCCAATCCCCACATTGCCTCCGCTGAGAATAATCATTTTCTCTGTGTTGTTGGTAAGAAATTGCATGCTCCCATTACCGGTCTGAAAC
>Ga0265295_1001070_pt1 | contig 50819 bp, 40 predicted proteins | sample Munlansysbiofilm_FD_192503 | JGI IMG/M metagenome (GOLD analysis project Ga0265295, IMG submission 192503) | Leachate microbial communities from a municipal landfill in Southern Ontario, Canada - Methane capture system biofilm | ecosystem: Engineered > Solid waste > Landfill > Unclassified ... | reverse complement strand
TCTCGTGCGGGTCCTGATAAAGATGATCGATGCGATCCGTGTTGAACAGCGATGCGCGGCGCTTGATGCCGTGCACCACATAGCCTTTCTCAAGAAGAAATTCAGCCAGATACGCGCCGTCCTGGCCGGTTATACCGGTAATAAGAGCTACTTTTTGCAAGAGAATACCCCATTCCGTGAATATTGAAAAAAATAAAAATGCTTCAACCGCCAGATCCGAACCCAGCGTTCATTAGACATGGACTTCGCGCACTTCCTTACTCTCGCCAGGCCTTGTTGTCGAATACCAGCACTGCCTGGGAACATGATCCACAAACTTCACGCTTCCAACGGCCAGCTCCGCCGTCCACACATCATCCCGGCACAAATGCCCGCGCCTGACCACATTCTGAACCCAGCCCGCAAAATGTTCCGGAAATGATGGATCATCCGGCATACCTACCAGCCTGGACAGCTCAATCCTGACACAACACGAAACTTGTCTGATTCAACGGGACAGGCTGTTGTAAGTGGACGCTTATTGATGCCCGCATGGATCCGGGGGTATTTCTTGTCGCGGACGGAATGCCCAACCGCCTTGGCAGACCTAACCAGCCGCAACCCCTCCAGTGCGGCCATGGCCAGAGCTGCTGCCAGCGCCTTTGCTTTCCTGATAGCACATCCATGCTGGGCTTCTTCCACCTAACTCGTCCATGCCACCCCGAATCGGCTGTCAAACGGCATCCGGACTGACCAAGCGGTATCTGCGAAATCATCACTTCGACGCATAATCATGCCCGATCAGTCCGCGACTTTGCGAAGCGGGATCACTTTCGCCGTCTTCCTGCCGCACATATGGCGCACGGCCTCACGCTTGTGATCGGGCATCAGGTGCGCATAACGCATGGTCATTTCGATTGTCTTGTGCCCCATGAGTTCCTTGATGGTAAGAAGCGGAACTCCCTGCAGGGCAAGCCTGCTTCCAAAGGTATGCCGACAACTATGGAACGTCAGGCGTTGCCGGGGGTCGGTGTATCCGTCGTTGAACCCCAATTCCTCCACCGTCTTCATGAAAATGTCCGGGATGTCCTTCATGATTCCGCCATGAACAGGTCCTGGAAACACAAGGTTGGAAATAGACTTGTCACTCTTTTTGATAAAAGGGGTTGCTGCGGCAATCTGCATCCTGCGCATGAACATTTCCATGAGTTCCGCATTTTCCAAATAGGCCTCGCGGGTTTCTCCATTTTTACCGTCTACGTGCATGACACCGTTATGAAGATCAACACATTCCCAGCGCAGCTTGGCAATCTCACCAAATCTCAAACCGGTCAGCAGAGAAGTGAGCGTCATGTCGTGGACATCCAAATTCTTTTCAAACAACGAAAAAAGCAGCGCTTCAACCTGATCATCATTGAAAAATCGTTTACGCGCATTGTCTAATTTCGGGAATTTCACGTTGCGAGTTGGATTGTCACCTGCGAAGTTGCCAATCCGGATGCTGAAATTATAAATCGCCCTGACACACTGTAAAACATGTTTCACAGTAGCGGGAGAAAGACCCTTTTCCTGGCATCGCACTTTTAACGCTTCGATATCAGCGACGTTGATGTCTGATAAACGCTTGTCACCAAGGAATGGAAGGACGTGCAGATTCATCCGCGTTTCGTCATGATCCCAATCCTTCTTGTTCGTCTTGGCCCATCCAAGATAAACGTCAAAGGCATCCCTAAGAGCCAGATTCTGTTTCTGTGCTTTCGCCACCTCTAATTCAATCGCCTGCTGCTCTTGCTCCGCCATCTCCCTTTTTTCTTTAAGGGTAACCGGCCGTCGACCAAGGCGCTGGTTCTCCTGAAGCTCCGAGAGAATCATGAACGCCTGTTTTTCGTTGATCTTATGGGTGACTTCCTTGGTGCCGCCCTTACCGTCCGGAACGACCTCGGACCATTTTCTGTCTGACCAGCCTATGGTTTCCTGCTTCGTCTTCCCGTCCAGCTTATAGAAAATGCAAACATATTTCGCAGGCTCCACCCCGTCTTTTCGTGTCGGGTGAAGGCGGTATCTCACTCCCGGATATTTCTTGGACTTGACCCACTCAGACATAATTCCCTCCCTTGCGCTACGGAATTATTTTTTGGTCAACTATTGGTCAACTTTTTTCGATGAAAAAGGGGTAACTTCCGTGATGCGCTATGAAGAAAATTTAAAGCTAACATGCTGATTTGTCAACTTGATTGGGCAAAAGCGTGATGTTAAATGAAAGGTATAAAAAGGGAGTTCAATTCCCTCCCTCGCTACCAAAACACCAAAAACCCGGTTTCAGCCGGGTTTTTTTATGCCCTCTAATAATATCTTTTTTTATTATCTATAGTTACATCATCTCTTCTCCGATTATCTCTCTACGTCTCACTGTGTTCCAATCGATCCGAAGGCCTGATTCGGGGCAAGCTCCAAATGGAAAAATTCGGCCCCCAGCAGGCTCGTCAACCGAGCCCATGGCCCATCAAACACGTGAACCGCCTTGCTTTGACCACCCTCCCATCCAAACGACACCCGAATCGCCTTTATTCTTCTCCACTCCTCCGTTATGACCACCCTGTAAAACACACACCGAACAGCCGCCCGCTATTGGCTCGGCAACGGCATTCAGAACCTGACGTTCCCTGGCGAGGGTATCATGGACAATCAGTTGATTGGCGATCCGCAACCTGCGAGTCAGCCTGAAGATCTGATACGACTGCTGGCCGCGAAGGACCTTGAAATCGCGGCCATGCAGAAGAAGCTGGAGAAGTACGAGGCCATCTTCCAGGGCCTGTCCGACGGCGTTTTGCTCATCGACGAGACGCTGTCCGAGTGCAACCAGGAGGCCTGCCAGATCTGGAAGTGCGAGAAGGAGGACATCATCGGGTTCTTCCCGAGCGATTTCGCCCCCCTCTTCCAGCCCGACGGCGAAAACTCCTACGAAATAGCGCAAAAGAAGGTCAGCGAAGCCCTGCACGGCAATATCCAGAAGTTCGAATGGAAGGACATTCGCCGCGATGGCATCATGATCGACACACAGGTCATCCTGAACCGCATCGAAGTGGACGGAAAGGGCTATGTGCTGGCCACCTTCAAAGACATCACGGATCTCAAGATCAAGGAGAACGAGAAGCAGGCCCTGCTGCACATGATGGAGAAGATCATCGAGGACAGGACCCGGACGCTGCAGGAGTACAATGAATCCCTGAACGAGGAGATCGCCCGCCGCAAGCGCACCGAGCGCAACCTCGAACACGCCTACATGGAGCTCGAACACATCTTCGACACCTCGGGCGACGGCATCCTCGTCCTCGACTCGGACCGCAACATCGTCCGCGCCAATCTCGCCTTCGCGGAACTGGTCGAACAACCCGTCGAGGGGATTATGGGCAAGAAGTGCTTCGACATCTTCCCCTGCCGCCACAAATGCACTGACCACTGCATCATCCAGGAGATCGTCGTCGGCTCCTCCAAGACCGACTTCGAGAAGGAGTTCGTGTCCGTCTCGGGCGAGCGCAAGTCTTGTCTGGTCAAAGCCGCGGCCCTGCGCAATGAGGGCGGAGAGGTGCTGGGCATCGTCAAGAATTACAAGGACCTGACCAGCTACAAGCGCTGGGTCGACAGGCTGCAGGAATCCGAGGAGTTCCACCGCATCACCCTGGAAAGCATCTGGGACGCGATCTTTTTGACTACCGACGATGGCAGGATCGTCTTCGTCAGCTGCAACGTCACAGGCATCTTCGGCTACGACTCGGACGAGATCCTCGGGTTCGACACCATCTTCGACCTCGTCGGCAACCGGTTCTACTCGGGCCTCGAACTGGAAAGTACCCGGGAAATCAGGAACCTGGAGCTCGAGATCACCGACAAGGCAGGGCAGAAACGCACCCTTATCGCCAACGTCAAGCGCGCCGCCCTGCGCTCCGGCACCACCCTCATCGCCTTCCGCGACATCACCGAGCGCAAGAACGCCGAACGCCGCGCCAAGATCGAGTACGAGCAGCTCGTCCAGGCAGGGAAGATGGTGTCGCTGGGCATCCTCGTCTCGGGCGTGGCCCATGAGATCAACAACCCCAACAACTCCATCATCCTGAACATACCGCTCCTGTCGCGCATGTGGTACGACGCCCGGGTCATCCTGGACGAGTACATGGAGGAGAACGGCGACTTCATGCTCGGCAGCCTTAGATACTCCTACGCCCGCGAGCACGTGCCGCAGCTCTTCTCCGGCGTCATGACCTCGTCCAGGCGCATCAAGCACATCGTGCAGGATCTCAAGAACTACGCCCGCCAGGGCTCCTCCGTCATGAACGAAGTCATCGACATCAACGGCGTGCTGCGAGCCGCCATGCTGCTCCTCGACAACCAACTGCAGAAGGCCACGAGCCGCCTGGAGATCGGGTACGGCTTCGGCATGCCGCACTTCAGGGGCAACTTCCAGAAGATCGAACAGGTCATCATCAACATCCTCCAGAACGCCTGCGAGGCCGTGGACGACAAATCCAAGGCCATCCGCGTGCGGACCGGCTTCGACATTTCGCTGGGGCAGACCTGGCTTGAGGTCGCGGATGAGGGCCAGGGCATCAGCGACGAGGATCTGCCACACGTAACCGACCCCTTCTACACCACCAAACGCACCTGCGGGGGCACCGGACTCGGGCTTTCCATTTCCTCGCGAATCATGCAGGAGCACGGCGGTGAATTGACCATCCATTCCCGCCTGGGCGAAGGAACGCGTGTCAGGCTGACCTTCCCCGCTCGCCAAGAAGGAGGCACCGCATGATCCAGCCCTATCCCGTCCTCATCATCGACGACGAGGCCGATATCCTGACCAGCTTTGACCTGTGCCTGCGCTCCTGCGGCATCGACAATATCATCTGCTGCCAGAAGCCCGCCGAGGCCCTGCGCATCATCGACGACCAGCCCCTGGGAGCCATGATCCTCGACCTGAGCATGCCCGGCGTCACCGGCCAGGAAATCCTGGCCCATGTGCGCGAGACGCGGCCCGGGCTGCCCGTCATCGTGGCCACGGGCGTGGAATCCATCGAATCGGCCGTGGAATGCATGAAGCTCGGGGCCCTTGACTACCTGGCCAAGCCCGTCGAGGAAGAGCGGCTGATGGCCTCCGTGCGCACGGCCCTGGAGATGAGCCGCCTGCGCCGCGAGAACACGTCCCTGCGCGAGAGCCTCGTCCAGGACCGTCTGGCCAATCCCCAGGCCTTCGCCCATTTCACCACGGCCAGCATCAAGATGCGCCAGATCTTCAAGTACCTGGAGGCCGTCGCCGCCTCGCCCGAGCCCATCCTCATCAACGGCGAGACGGGCGTCGGCAAGGAGCTGGCCGCGCGCGCCGTGCACAAGCTGTCCTGCCCGGGCAAGCCCTTCGTGGCCGTCAACGTGGCGGGCCTCGACGACATGGTCTTCAGCGACACCCTCTTCGGCCACCGCAAGGGCGCCTTCACCGGCGCGGTCCTGGCCCGCAAGGGGCTCGTGGAACAGGCCGCCGACGGCGTGCTCTTTCTGGACGAGATCGGCGACCTGAACGAAACGTCCCAGGTCAAGCTGCTGCGCCTCCTGCAGGAGCGCGAATACATGCCGCTCGGCGCGGACCTTCCCCGACCGTCCGAGGCGCGCATCGTGGTGGCCACCAACCGTGACCTGGAGGCCATGACCCGCGAGGGCCGCTTCCGCAAGGACCTCTACTACCGCCTGTGCACACACATGGTCCGCATCCCGCCCTTGCGCGAACGCACCGACGACATCCCGGTGCTGTTGGAACTCTTCATCGGCCAGGCCGCCGCCAGCTTCGGCAAGGACGCGCCAAGGCCCAGCCGCTGCCTGATCAGCCGCCTCGGCGCCTACCCCTTTCCCGGCAATGTCCGCGAGCTGCGCGCCTTCGTCTTCGACGCCATGGGCCGCTGGAACGGCGGGGATTTCTCCTGCGGCCCCGACAGCGACACCACCGGGCACCTCGGCATGCACGAGGAACTGTGCTTCCCCGCCACCCTGCCGACCATCGACGAAACCGTGCACGCCCTGGTGCGCGAGGCCATGAGCCGGGCGGACGGAGTGCAGACCGTGGCCGCGCGCTGGCTCGGCATCTCCCAGCCGGCGCTCAGCAAGCGGCTGAAGAAAGACGGGCTCTGAGGCGGCTTTGAAATCCTGGACACCCGTATAACCCATGGCATGAACCGCCGCCGGGGAATAACCAGGTTTATCTATCCGTAACCATTCCATGAATCGGCTTTTCCTCTGAAGATTTGCCCCCAAGGCCATAACGAAAGTTATGGCCTTTTTTCATCCCATCCAATTAAATCATTAAATTTCAAGCAATTAAACTGTCATACAATTTGGCATGATCCTTCCAATACCAATCTCGAATTTCGGCACCGGCATCCCGGCCGCGTTCGAAAACACCACGGAGGACAGTTATGGTTCAAAACTACGTTTTCCCGGCGACCGTATCCGAAGCGGTCACGGTCCTCAGCACCAACAGGGGGAAGGCCCGGATCATCGCCGGTGGCACCGACCTCATGCTGGAACTGCAGGATGGCAAAAACACCTGCGACGTACTGGTGGATCTCACCCAGATCGCGGAACTCAAAAACATCACCGAAGAGAACGGGTTCATCCGTATCGGTGCGAGCGTCACCCACGCCCAGGCGGCCAAATCCGAGCTGGTCCTGAAACACGCGCCCGCCCTGGCCCAGGCCTGCCGCAAGGTCGGGTCCCTGCAGATCCGCAACATGGGCACCATCATCGGCAACATCGTCACCGGAAACCCCGCCGCCGACGCCGCCGTGGCCCTGGCCTGCCTCGAAACCACGGCCGAGATCACCACCCAGGAAGGCATGCAGACCATGCCGCTCGAAGACATGTACGCCGGCGTCTGCCTGTCCTGCATCGACAGCTGCTGCCAGGTCGTGACCCACGTCAGATTTCCCGTGAAGCAGAAAGGCCAGGGCTCGGCCTACCTGCGCATGGAACAGCGCAAGGCCCTGGCCCTGCCCATGCTCGCCGTCTCGGCCATGGTCGAACTCGACGGCGACGCATTCAAGTGGGCCCGGGTCCTCATTGCTCCCGTGGGCGCGGGACCGCAGCACGCCCTCGACGCCGAGGAATTCCTCAAAGGCGCTCCCCTCACGAGCGCGACCATGGCCGAAGCCGGGCAACTGGCCCGCAACCAGGCCATGTTCCGCAGCAGCGCCATCCGCGGTTCCAAGGAATACCGGATGGGAGTCCTGCCCGTTTTCATCGAACGGGTCCTTCAAGCGGCAGTCGAAGACGCCCGCAAAGCATAACGGAGGAAGAACATGCCGAACCAGATCATTTCATTTCGACTCAACGGCGAGGTCATCGAAATCGCTGTCTCCCCCGCGGAGATGCTCCTCGATGTGCTCCGCGAGAAAATGCACCTCACAGGCACCAAGCGCGGCTGCGGCAAGGGCGAGTGCGGCGCGTGCACCATCATTTTCAACGGCAAGGCCATGAACGCCTGTCTCATCCCGGCCATGCGCGCCCAGGGCGCGGACATCCAGACCATCGAAGGCGTCGAGGGTGAAGGAGGCCTGCACCCGCTGCAGCAGAGCTTCATCGACAAGGGCGCGGTCCAGTGCGGCTTCTGCACCCCGGGCATGATCATGTCGGCCAAGGCCCTGCTGGACAAGAACAAGTCCCCCTCCAAGGACCAGATCCGCGAAGCCGTCGGCGGGAACATCTGCCGCTGTACGGGCTACGTCAAAATCGAGGAAGCGGTGGAGGACGCCGCGCGCAACCTGCGGGCCAACGCCGTCAAGGGAGGAGACCTATGAGCCAGTTCGAATATGTCGGAAAAAGCGTCAACAGGCGCGACGGCGTGGACAAGACCACGGGCCGCGGCCTCTTCACAACGGACATCTTCCTGCCGGGAATGCTCTTCGCCAAGGTCCTGCGCAGCCCGCACCCCCACGCACGCATTGTCAGCATCGACACCTCCGAGGCCGAGAAACTGCCCGGCGTCAAGGCCGTCATGACCCACAAGAACGGCCCAAAAAACCTCTTCAACGCCGCTGTGCCCATGTTCCTGACCATCCCGCAGCTGGAGCGGGTGCTGGATCAGTTGCTCTTTGACGAGATCGTGCGCCACGTAGGTGACGAAGTGGCCGCCGTGGCCGCCACCAGCGAGGCCGTCGCGGAAAAGGCCCTGGCCCTCATCAAGGTCGAATACGAAATCCTGCCCGCAGTCTTCGATCCGCTGGAGGCCATGAAGCCAGAGGCTCCCGAACTGCATCCCGGCAAGGGCTGCACTCCCGAGGGCAGGAACATCCCGGCCGAGATCGTAAAAATCCCCTACAACGACGTGGAGAAGGGCCTCGCCGAATCCGACGTGATCATCGAAGAGACCTTCGAACTGCCCGTCGTGAAGCAGGTTCAGATGGAGACCCAAGCCGCCGTGGCCCAGGTCGATGGTGACGGCAACGTGACCGTGTGGTCCACCACCCAGACCCCGCACCCGTCCCGGGCTATCCTCGGCAAGATCTTCGACATCCCGGCCGGCAAGATCCGTGTCCTGGCTCCACCTTACGTGGGCGGCGGCTTCGGCGTGCGTATCGGCCTGAGCGGCAAGGCCGAGCCCATCGCCATGGGCCTGGCCCTGCTGGCCAAGCGGCCCGTCAAGATGATCTACACCCGCAAAGAGGACTTCATCGCCTCCGACACGCGCCACTCCGGCTACGTCACGATAAAGCTCGGAGCCAAGAAGGACGGCACCTTCCAGGCCCTGGACATGAAGGCCGTCCTCAACACGGGCGCCTTCTGCACCTTCGGCGCGGAGCTGCCCGGCGTGTGCGGGGCCATGACCCTGGCCATCTACCGTATCCCGCACCAGCGCTACTTCGGCCACAGCGTATACACCAACTGCACCAGCGCCGGCGCCATGCGCGGCTTCGGCAACCCCCAGGGCAACCTGGCCATGGAACAGGCCGTGGACATGATGGCCGAAAAGCTCGGCATGGATCCCATGGAACTGCGCAAGAAGAACATCATGCGCCCCGGCGATCCGTGGTGTCTGCCGTACCCATGCGGAACGTCGGAGCTGCCCGAATGTATTCGCCAGGGTGCCGAGAGCATCGGCTGGTCGCGCCGCGGCAAACTCAATGAGCCCGGCTCGGTCAAACTGCGCGGCCTGGGCATGGCCGTCGGCACGCACGTCAGCAACGCCTGGCCCTTCTGCGTCGACTACGACAACGCCTACGTGACCATCCAGTCAGACGGCTCGGCCCAAGTAGCGTCGGGCGTGCCAGACATCGGTACGGGTACGAGCACCAGCTTGGTACAGATCGCGGCCGAGACCCTGGGCATGAACATGGACAACGTCGGCCTGACCTACGGCGACACCCTGGGCACGCCCTTCGACATCGGAAGTCACGCCAGCCGCACCTGCTACGCCGCCGGCACGGCCATCAAGGCAGCCGCGGCCGACGCCCGCAAGCAGATCCTGGATTACGCCGCCGGCTACTTCAACATCCCGGCCGAACGCCTGGAGATCAAAAAAGGCGTCATTGCCCCCATGGCCGAAAGCCTCGGCGAGTGCTCGGGCTCGGGCCTGTGTCAGCTCGAAGAGGTCAAGGAGGGCAAGGGCAACTCCGTGACCATGGAAGAACTGGCCTACCACGCCCACGTCCGCAACAAGCAGTTCATCGGCGTCGGCCGCATCGTGCCCGAGAACGCCCCGCCGTGGCACGCCTGCTTCGCCGAGGTCGAGGTGGACACCCGCACGGGTCAGGTCCGCGTGGTCAAGCTGACAGCCGCCCATGACGTCGGCCGGGCCATCAACCCCATGATCGTGGAGGGCCAGATCGAGGGCGGCGCGGTGCAGGGCATCGGCTACGCCTTGAGCGAGGAGATCACCTACAACGACAAGGGCCGCCAGCAGCAGTACAGCATGCACAACTACATGCTGCCCACGGCCGAGGACACTCCCGAAATCCACTCCATCATCGTGGAGTCGCACGACCCGACTGGCCCGTTCGGGGCCAAGGGCGCGGGCGAATGCAGCCTGGTCTGCCCGGCGTCGGCCATCGCCAACGCCGTGGCCGATGCCACAGGCTACCGCTTCAAGAAGATCCCGATGACACCGGAGCGCGTGTTCAAGGCCTTGAATTCATAAGCATGGCAGCGCAGGGGCCAGTGGTCCCTGCGCCGCATCAGCCTGGAGGGGCGAAATGAAAAAACTGCTGTTAGCCGCCGCGACGGCGACCTTCGTGATGATGGGATCAGCCGCCCTGGCCGGATCGGGTCACTATGTAAGTGGCGTGGAGGGCATCAAGGCCGCGACCCTACCGCCCGAAGGCATCTACTGGCGCATGTACAACGTGCTCTACACGGCCGACGACCTGCGGGACAAGAACGGCAAAGAGGTCGATGTGGACTTCGACGTCAATGTCTACGCCCTGGTCAACCGCCTCATCTATTCCTCGGGCGTCGAGATCCTCGGCGGCAACCTCGTGGCCGACATCGTCGTGCCCCTGGTCTACACCGACATCTCCATGAAGGCCGGCGGCATGACGCTCTTCGACGACAACGAGTTCGGCCTGGGCGACATCCTCATCGAGCCGGCCGTTCTGGCCTGGCACGGCCCGCGCTGGGACGCGGCCCTGGGCATTGGCGTGTACCTGCCCACGGGCGACTTCGACGCCGACGAACCGGCCAGCCCCGGCAAGGGCTTCTGGACCGGCATGCTCACGGCCGGCGCGACTTTCTATTTCGACGAGGCCAAGACCTGGTCGATCTCCGCCCTGTCCCGTTACGAGATCCACTCGGAGCAGGAGGACACGGACGTCACCTACGGCAACGACTTCCACTTCGAATGGGGCCTGGGCAAGACCCTGGCCAAAACCTGGGATGTGGGCCTGGCCGGCTACTGCCGCTGGCAACTCACCGACGACAGCGGTCCCGGCACCACGAACGACCGCGAGGAAGCCTACGCCATCGGCCCTGAAGTCAGCGTCTTCGTGCCCGACTGGGGTCTGGGCGTATCCCTGCGTTCCCTGTGGGAGTTCGAGAACAAGGTCAATTCCCAAGGCAACGTGACCACCCTCATGATCATGAAAGCATTCTAAGGAAAAGCCATGTTCACCATAGTCAACAGAGAGGAGATGGCCGGAGGCACGGTCATTTTAAACGAGATCGAGGCCCCGCGCATCGCGGCCAAGGCCAGGCCGGGGCAGTTCCTGATCCTGAAAGCGAACGAGAACGGCGAGCGCATCCCGCTGACCATGGCCGAGACCGACCCCGAAAAGGGCACGGTCACCGTCATCTACATGGTCGTGGGCAAGAGCACGGAGCTCTTCCGGCGCCTTGGGGTCGGCGACGCCTACCAGGACGTCATCGGCCCCCTGGGCCAGCCCACGCACATCGAACCCGGAAAGAACGTGGTCTGCGTGGGCGGCGGCACCGGCGTAGCCGTGCTGCACCCCATCGCCCGCGGCATGAAGCAGGCCGGGTGCGACGTCACGTCCATCATCGGCTCCCGCAACAAGGACCTGCTCATACTGGAGGACAAGATGCGTCTGGCCTCCACGGACCTGCACGTCTGCACCGACGACGGTTCCTACGGCCGCAAGGGTTTCGTGACCGAAGTGCTGAAGGAGAAGCTTGAAGCCGGCGGCGTGGACCAGGTCGTGGCCATCGGCCCGGTGCCCATGATGAAGTTCGTGTCCCTCATGACGAAGGAATACGGCGTGCCGACCATGGTCAGCCTCAACCCCATCATGATCGACGGCACGGGCATGTGCGGCGGGTGCCGCGTGACCGTGGGCGGCGAGACCAAGTTCGGCTGCGTGGACGGGCCCGAATTCGACGGCCACCAGGTGGACTTCGACGAGCTCATCCTGCGCCTGCGGGCCTATACCGAGCAGGAGCGCTGCAGCCACGAACTCTGTAAATGCGAAGGGAGGCACTAGATGGCCGTTGAAAAAACACCCAGACAGGCCATGCCCGAGCAGCCGCCGCTGGTCCGGGCCCGCAACTTCGAGGAAGTGCCCCTGGGCTACACTGCCGAACAGGCCGTGGCCGAGGCCGGCCGCTGCCTGCAGTGCAAAAACCCGGCGTGCGTGCAGGGCTGTCCCGTGAACGTCGACATCCCGGGCTTCATCAAGCACATCGCCGCCGGCGAGTTCGACAAGGCCATCGGCAAGATCTGGGAACGCAACAGCCTGCCGGCCGTGTGTGGCCGGGTCTGCCCCCAAGAGATCCAGTGCGAGGGCAACTGCCTGCTGGGCCGCAAGGGCGAGGCCGTGGCCATCGGCAACCTGGAGCGCTTCGCCGCGGACTGGGAGCGCAGGCACCACGTCTGCGAGCTGCCCTCCCGCGACGTGGCCACGGGCAAGCGCGTGGCCGTGGTCGGCTCGGGCCCGTCCAGCCTGACCGTGGCCAACGACCTGATTCTCAAGGGCCACGAAGTCAGCCTATACGAAGCCTTCCACAAGCCCGGCGGCGTGCTCGTCTATGGCATCCCGGAGTTCCGGCTGCCCAAGGACATCGTCGGCGCCGAGGTGGCCTGCCTGCAGGCCCAGGGCGTGAGCCTTGAGTGCGATGTGGTCGTGGGACGCACCGTGACCGTGGACGAACTCTTCGAACAGGGCTTCAACGCCGTGTACCTGGGCGTTGGCGCCGGCCTGCCCAAGTTCATGAACATCCCGGGCGAGAACCTGGTCGGCGTGCTCTCGGCCAACGAATACCTGACCCGGGCCAACCTGATGAAGGCCTACCTCTTCCCCGAAGTGGACACGCCCATCCCGCGCGGAAAGCGCGTGGCGGTTTTGGGCGGCGGCAACGTGGCCATGGACAGCGCCCGCACGGCCATGCGCCTGGGCGCGGACAAGGTCAGCCTGGTCTACCGGCGCTCCCGCGAGGAGATGCCGGCGCGCAAGGCCGAGATCCATCACGCCGAGGAGGAGGGGCTTGATTTCCAGCTCCTGTGCAACCCGGTGCGCTACCTGGGCGACGACAAGGGCCGCCTGACGGGCATCGAGTGCATCCGCATGGAACTGGGCGAACCCGACGCGTCGGGCCGCAGGCGGCCGGTGGAGGTGCCGGGCTCGGAGTTCACGGTCGAATGCGACCTGGCCATCGTGGCCATCGGCTCCGGGGCCAACCCGCTGCTGACCCGCTCCACGCCGGACCTGCCGCTGAACAAATGGGGCTACGTCACGGCCAACACGGACACGGGCAAGACGGGCAAGAAGGGCGTCTGGGCCGGAGGCGACATTGTCACCGGTGCGGCCACGGTCATTCTGGCCATGGGCGCGGGCCGCAAGGCCGCCGACTCCATCCACGAATACCTGACCTGGGGCTGGTAACAACGGGGGGGGAGGGATTCCCTCCCCCTTCCCGAAGCCACGAGGAGGCAGCATGAATCTGAGCGAACGGGTCATCGCCATCAAGAGCGGCGGGGAAATGGCATCGGCCGTGGCCTGGCGGCTGTACCACGCGCGCATGCGGCGCATCGTCATCTTGGAGACGCCCCACCCCCTGGCCGTGCGGCGCACGGTCAGCTTCTGCGAAGCCGTGCACGACGGGACCTGCATGGTCGAGGACGTGCGCGGGGTGCGCGTGGACGGCCCGGAACAGATCGAAGCGGTCTGGGCCGCCGGCGACGTGCCCGTGCTGATCGACCCCACCTGGAAAAGCCTTGAAGCCATCAGGCCCGACGTGCTCATCGACGCCATCATCGCCAAGCGCAACCTGGGCACGGGCATGAACGACGCGCCCCTGGTCATCGGCATGGGGCCGGGCTTCACGGCCGGCAGGGACGCCCATCTCGTCGTCGAGACCAACCGCGGCCACAACCTGGGCCGCATCATCACCGAAGGGGAGGCGGCCCCGAACACGGGCATCCCCGGCTCCATCGGCGGCTTCTCGAAAGAACGCGTGCTGCGCGCCCCCGTGCCGGGCAAGCTCGTCTGGGACTGCAGTCTCGGGGATCTGGTGGAGAAGGGGCAGGTCCTCGGACACGTCGCGGGATCTCCGGTCACGGCGGAAATACCCGGCCTCCTGCGCGGCCAGATCCGCCCCAACGGCCATGTGCCCCAGGGCCTCAAACTCGGGGACATCGACCCCAGAGGCGACCTTTCCTTCCTGCACACCATCTCGGACAAAGGCCGCGCCCTGGGCGGCGCCGTGCTGGAATGCGTCATGAGGGTGTACAATTGACCATGCCGAGGACCATGGCCGAGGACCTGGACCTCCCAGGGCAGGGCCTGCTGGCCATCGTCGGCGCGGGCGGCAAGACCACGGCCATGTACCGTCTGGCCGCGGAACTGACCGGACGCGGGCTGCGGGTGGCCTGCACGACCACGACGCGCATCTTCCCCCCAAAGCCGCACCAGGCCAGCCTCATCCTGGCCGAGAACAACGAACGGCTCCTTCACGATTGCCGGGACGCCGCGTCCCCGGGCCGTCCCGTCTGCCTGGCCTGGGCCGTGGACGGCGGCAAGCTCATGGGGCTCACGCCGGACTTCATCCACAACCTGACGGACGCGGGAATTTTCGACTGGATCCTGGTCGAGGCCGACGGCGCACGCTGCCTGCCCCTCAAGGCCCCGGCCGCGCACGAGCCGGTCATCCCGGCGCGCAGCACCCATGTGCTGGCCGTGGCGGGCCTGACGGCCATAGGCGGCCCGCTGGACGAAAGGCATGTCTGCAGAAGCGCGCGCTTCGCGGAGCTGGGGGGCCTCGCTCCCGGAGCCCTCGTCACGACGGCCTCCGTGGCGCGGGTCTGCGCGCATCCCGAAGGCATGTTCAAGGGCGCGCCGGAAAACGCCGTGCGCCTGCTGTGGCTGAACCAGGCCGACATGCCGCGCGCACTGAACCACGGCCGCGAGGTCCTCGGACTGCTGCGCGACGCCGGCGCCCTGCCGCAGAGGGCCTGCATCGGCGCGGCCGGATGCGTCCCCTTCACGACGGAGGTCTGGCCGTGAGCGTGCGTGGCGTGATCCTCGCGGCCGGGCTGGGACGGCGCATGGGCGCGGTCAAGCAGCTCCTGCCCCTGCACGGCCGGCCGCTGCTGCAGCACGTCATCGACGCGGCCCGGGCCTCGAGCCTCGAACATGTGCTGCTGGTCCTGGGCAACGCCCACGGGGAAATCCTGCCGAAGATCGACGCGAGCGGCATCGCCGTGGCCGTGAACCCGGACTTCGCCGCAGGCCAGAGCACGTCGGTGCGCACCGGCCTGCTTAACGGACCCGACGCCGACGGCGTCATGTTCCTGCTCGGCGACCAGCCCCTTGTCGGCACGGCGCTCATCGACACGCTCGTCGAATGTTTCCTGGCCGAGCGCCCCATGGCCGTCGTCCCGGTCCACCAGGGCCGGCCCGGCAACCCCGCCGTCATCGGCCGCGAACTGATGCGCCAGGCGTCCGCGCTGACCGGCGACATCGGCGCGCGGCGCCTCTTGAAGGAGCACGCCAGGCATGTGCGTGAGGTGGAAGTGGACGACCCCGCGCTCCTGCGCGACGTGGACACCATGGACGATTACCTGGCCCTGCTCGCCACGCGGCAGCCGGGCTCGGACGAAATTTTCAGACCCTGAACAAGGAGAAGGACATGAAGACCATCGCAGTCGAACACGCCGTGGGAACGGTGCTGTGCCATGACATCACGAAAATCGTGCCGGGCGGCGGAAAAGGACCTGCCTTCCGGCGCGGCCACGTGGTGCGCGAGGAGGACATCCCGGCCCTGCTCGATATCGGCAAGGCCAACCTGTACGTCTTCGACCCGGCCGACGGCTACGTGCACGAGGATACGGCCGCCATCCGCCTGTCCCGCGCCGCGGCCGGCCAGGGCATCGCCTTCAGCGAGCCCCAGGAGGGCAAGGTCACCCTGACCGCGTCCCACGACGGCCTGCTGTGCATCGACATCGACGGGCTGACGCGCTTGAACGACATCCAAGACGTGAGCTTCGGGACCATCCACCGCCATCAGCGCGTGAAGCCTGGCCGTGTCCTGGCCGGCACGCGGGTCGTCCCGCTGGTCGTGCCCGAGGAGCTGATGCAGGAGGCCGAGGCGGTCTGCACCGAACACAGCCCGCTCATCGAAGTCAGGCCCCTCAGGCACGCGCAGGTCGGCGTGGTCACCACGGGCAGCGAGATCTTCCACGGCCGCATCAAGGACGGCTTCGGCCCGCTGCTGCGCGCCAAATTCGACGACCTCGGCAGCGAGGTCGTGGACCAGGTCTTCGTCTCGGACATGGTGGGCATGACCGCCGACGCCATCACGTCCCTGGTCCGCCAGGGCGCGGATTTCATCGCCGTGACCGGCGGCATGTCCGTGGACCCCGACGACCAGACCCCGGCGGCCATCCGCGCCACCGGCGCCGAGGTCATCTCCTACGGCGCCCCCACCTACCCCGGCGCCATGTTCATGCTGGCCTACCTGGACGATGTCCCCGTCCTGGGACTGCCCGGCTGCGTCATGTACTACAAGGCCAGCATCTTTGATCTGGTGGTCCCCCGCCTCCTGGCCGGCGAACGCCTCACCCGGCGGGACATTGTGGCCCTGGGCCACGGCGGCCTGTGCGAGAACTGTGGAACATGCAGGTACCCGGCTTGCGGGTTCGGGAAGTGAGAGATCAGAACCGTATTTTCAAGATAAGATGAAAATCGTCGGATGAAGCTCTATTAATGTTCATTTCGCAGATGAATCCACGTCTGGATAAGTGTACAAGAAAAGACGTTAAGGGCTACATCCGACGACATTGCATCTTCTTTCAGCACCGTTGCTACCAACTGTCTGACTTCCGATGATCAATTATCCGGAACACGGATTCCTGCGCTTGCAGGTTCCTTGAACCTGGGATGAAAATCACCTCACCCTACATATTGAACAATCGTTCATACCGTCGTCAACGAGATGCCGGACAGTTCCCAACTGATCAGTGCTCTCGTTTATGGAACTGCCTGTTTCAAAAAAACAAAATCTGAATTTCATTCGCAGACAGATCATTGCGAAACCAACATCCCGTCAACAATTAAAGCCAGCAAAATCAGAAACTTATGACATCAATCAGAAACTATAACAGAAAATTGATTATTGAAAATTTGCTCGAAATATGAAACTGCTACCATGTTAAAGAAATGTGGTTTTAAGCGGTTTTGAAACAGGCATGAAAATGGTGAAGCATGATGAGCATTTTCAAACATTCAGGTCCACGAAAAAATACAAAAATTTCCTTTCGGACCGACGATGAGACGCTCGATCAACTCAAATCGATTTGTAGAATTGAAAACAGAACGATTTCATCTTTGATAGAGAGCGTACTTACAGAATATGTACTTATCCATGAAAATGGCTCACAAGCAGATCAAGAAAAAAGACTGTCTCCACGAAAAAAATGCTCCATTCCAGCTGTAATATTATCTGATAAAAATAATCAACAATCTTATTTCAACTGTTTGATAAAGAGCCTTTCAGCAAATTCAGCCCAACTTGTTTTTAAAAAAATTCCTGATGAAGAAAATTTTTACAGTGATTTTTTTATCCTTTTCAAATTGCCAAAAAATGACCACCCACTACTTGTTTCTAGCAAACTAATTCGTTCTAAATGCTTGGAAAATGAATGTATGATTGTGGCGAAAATCAACTGTGATACTATTTTAGACAGTGAACTGTTGCAAAAATATTTATTAAAAATTGAATTTGCAGAAAATAACGACAAAAAAAAGACATCTGTTACCCAATAATCAATAATTGTGTTTCAAAAGGATATACTGATGGAAACTAGGAATTTGCTTAAAAGAAGGGTTTTGCGAGATGATGTCGCGGAATATTTGATGGAATCCATTCTCAAGGGGGATCTCAACCCGGGAGACAAGATAGTTGAATCGAAATTGGCAAGGGAACTCTCCATCAGCCAAGGAGCGGTAAGAGAAGCCATTCGTGATTTGATCGCGCAGGGAGTACTGGAAACGGAACCTTATAAAGGAACACACATAAGGACTCTCACCAAAGATCAGCTCAATGACTACTATGACGTGCGCACTGAAATCGAAGCCTTGGCTGTAAGATGGAGCATCGTCAAACATGAGTCCAAGTACCTTGATCTCGCTTTTTTGAAGAACTGCGTCGATAACATGCAACTATGCGTCGACAAAAACGATTCAAAAAACATGCGAAAACACGATATGGCGTTTCATTTGGCCATCGTTCAGGCCGCACACAGTGAATCGCTCGAAAAAGCCTGGAATTCACTGGGAAATTACTACTGGACCTATATCGCGGTTTACTACGATCACGCCGCTTCCTTATTGCAAAACCAGATCGTCAAACATCAAACCATGTACGAAGCCATCGCGGCCGCCGACATCAATGCCTATGCAAGCTGCGTTCGGGGCCACTACTTCGACACCAATGAACTCTTCCCTGAGAAAAAATAGATCGAAAGCATTCTGCTGAATTGCTTCATCTTCAGCACACAAAAACAAAGGCCGCTTGTGATCAAGCGGCCTTTGTTTTTGTGTGCTGGTAATGAAGGGACTACATGATGCGAGGCTGGATGAAGATAAGGAGTTCAGCCTTGGACTTGGCATCATAGGTATTTTTGAAAAGCCAGCCCAAACCAGGCACATCGCCCAATCCGGGGATCTGGTTTGTGCCGCTGGTTTCAGTGGTTTTCTGCACGCCACCGATGACGATGGTTTCACGATCGCTGACCATCATCTTGGTCTTGGTCTGCTTGGTGTCAATGTCGCGGCCGTCACTCTTGGGACTGTCATCGCTTATTTCGAGATCAAGTATCAGTTTGTTATCAGGGGTGATCTGAGGCAGCACGGAAATTTTGAGAACCGCTTCCTCATATTCGGTCGTGGTGCCGCCGCTCTCCGATTCCGTTGCCGTGGCGAGCTTCGTGCCTTGCTGAATCTCGGCTCTGTTGTTGTTCAGCGTAAGAATTCGAGGAGAAGAAATCGTCTTGACCAGATTCTTCGCTTCGCCAAGCTGGAGCGCAGCATCCAGGGTAAACAAATCCTCACCCAGATATTTGCCAATTGTACCGCCAAGAGTGATGCCATTTACCGTATTGATCGCATTCAAACCAGTCGAAGCAAAATTGCCGCGCCACTGTTCATTGGGGAGATTCGCAGCGGTTTCGGTGCTGTAAGTCGTGCCCCATTTGACGCCAAGGCTTCTCTGAAATTCGTCTGTGGCGTAAACAAGCCGAGCCTCGATCATGACCTGGCGTTCGGCCCGGTCGAGTTTCTTGATGAAACTATCCACTCGCTTCAATGTATCTTCAGTATCGGTGACAATCAAAATGTTGGTGCGCGGGTCCGAAGAGGCAGAACCCCGGCCCGTCAACATCGTCTTGACCTTGCCTTCAAATTCGGCGGCTGTGTTGTAGTTGATCTGCATGTATTCAGTCTTGAGCGGAGCCAGATTCTGCATGCTGACCTGCGCCTGGATTGCGGCCTCACGGGCTTTTTGCAGCTGCGCACGTTCAGCTTCGAGTTTTGTGATCGAAGCGATGCGCATGATGTTACCCTTTATGACCATTCCCAAGCCTCTTTGCAGAAGCACCAGATCAAGAGCCTGATCCCAAGGGATGTCTACGAGCTTAAGGGATATTTTTCCGGAAATATCATCGTCAAGAATCAGATTGTAGCCGCTGATTTCAGAAATGAGGCGCAACACATGTTCAACATCCGCATCCTGCAAATCGATGGATATCCGCTCACCCGTGTAACGCTCTTTCATACCTGGAAAGAGAGTGTTGAGTTCCTGAATCTCACTGGATGCTTCGGCAAGAGCGTCTCCAGGTGCAGGAGCTTCAGTGCCGGCAACATCGCCCATTCCAGCTTTCACGCTCTTGCCCTTGATCAGGATATGGGTTTCATCTCCTTTACGCAGCACCGACAGAGCAGGGTTTTTTGCGCCGGCAAATACGAGATACGCGTTGCCGTCGTTACCGTTGAAGGCGGTAACGTAATCAATCGCGGAACCAAGTTTTGTAACGTCATATTTTTTCAGCAACGTATCCTGAAATTGCACTTTGCGGAACGTGAGCTTGAAATCGCCGTCTTGGCCAGGTGTAACTTCAAAGGGGAGACTTGAATATGTGACGACCTGCAGAGAATCATTCTTGGGCTTGAAATTCAGTGAAGAGATGTAGTTTGAAGGAAGCTGAGGAGTCGACGTCTCGTCAGATACGAGCATAAGACGGCCAAGAGTTTCTGATTGTTTTGAAAGAAGAAACTTGCTGTTCTCTTTCAAAAAAATATTCAATGCCGTGACTTTGTCTCCATCCATTTTTTTTTGAATATCACTTACAAGCTCCGTCACATTAAGTGGAAGCTCAAAGTCGGTTACCGGTGGAGTAAACAGTACCTTGATATTTTTATCAGCATCATGATCTGCGTAAATCTGCGTGTTGGCATCCAGTGGCATATCGATGATTGTTTTTCCAAGCGCCTCGGAAACAACCACCGCAGGCAGATTTTGAACAGGCACATCCGTTTCGGAACCTGTATCCATGTTGGCGGGCTTAGAGTGCGTTGCGCATGAAGTCAGCACAACGATACAACCTAAAAATAAAAATCCAGATATCGCTCTGAAGATCTTCATAGCACCCTACTCCTTCTCTTGCCGCAATCTTAAATTAATTATTCGCTTTTTTGCTTCACCAAAAACATCAATGACATCTTCTTCGACGACAAGTACTTCATTTCCAATAGAAGTGACCACGCCATCATACAGCCCGATTGTCATACCAGGGCGAATCAAATATCCCTTGCCATCCGGCAGCTCAACCATCGCCATGGAATTTCCGCCCACCTTGTTGATGATGCCGATGAGCTTCAAGCTTCTTACATCGACCGTTTCCAGCGGCGTGGCAGCCTTCTTTTCAATTTTTGCCTTTTTGGCGGCCTGCATGAGTTCGTATTCGCGAATCTTCACAAACGACACAAACGGATCGATTTTACCTTTTGCGTCATATGGGGGATACTGTGATGTTATCCAGTCCGGAAATTCCTGACCGGACGCATCTGTCTGCCCCTCGGCGGCAAAGACGGGCGCACATAGAAGAAACAAGGCTGTCAGGATCAAAATGTGTACTTTCATGGCGTCTCATTCACTTTTTTTTCTTATTTTGATTCTTTTGAGCTTCACGAGCCTGGATTTCAGCCGCTGTAAGAGCCCTGTAGACTTGAAGAACAAGACTGGTATTGAGATACTTTTCCGTCGGAGAAAAATCAGAGACTGGCGAAAAAGTGATATTTTGGATGGTTACAAGACGATCGAGGCGCGATAGGCGGTCGAAATACGTAACAAGGCGGTGAAACGTCCCGCTGATTTGCAGCTGAACCGAACGCGTCGCATAAAATTCCTGAATTTGTTCAGCGCCGGGTTGAAAGAGGATGAACTCCACATTTTCATCGCGCCCCAGCTTCTCAAAGGAGGCAAGCAGCATCTCAAGCGCCCGGGCATCCTCGGGAAGCAGAGTCTTGGCGTAATAAAGCTCCTTCTTGCGCAAGGACAGACTGCGTTCCAATTCCGGCAGTTTGGCGACCTGCGCGCGATAAAGAGCGATGTCCTTGTCGAGCTTCTCGATAGTTTGCTCGGCTTTGGTCATCTGGACCAGCTTGTCATCGAGAATGAAGTACCAATACGCTCCGTACACCACCCCTGCCAAACCGAGCAGTATCAAAAACAACTGCAAGGATGACAATTCCGCAAATTTTTTGGAAACTGTAGATTTATCCATTTGTTGTTCCATTCGTACTTATGTTCTCGAAATACTCTTGAGCCTTGACGGAACATTCAAAGGAAACCAGTCCCAGTCCGTCAATTTCACGGCGCGACGTCCTTCGGGTGTCCACACTGGCAATATATTTCGACAGACGAAGCCTTTCGACGAAGCTGACAAAAGCCTGATTGTCCAATGCGACTCCACTGAGGGCAATATTTCCATTGGCGTCGACATTGAACTTTTCAACCCACAATTTGTTTTGCGGCATATTGATGACAACCTCATCAATATACTTGACTGGAAGCCCCTGGCGAAGCCGAACTTGCTTGATGATCTTGATTCTTCCTTCGATATCCTGAAGTTCCTGTATGGTTTGGTTAACCTTGGCGACTTCTTTTTCCAGAAGCGTCTTCGTCTGCGTTTTTTTAGACACGGACGCATTCAAATCCGCGAGCTGAGCGGAAAAGTAGTAGTCTACGGCAAAAACTGAACCAAGCACCAGGAGCACTCCTAACACGAAAAAAACAAAGCTTTTTTCAATGTTTGTCGATTTTGTTCGCTTTTGCTGAGGAAGTAAATTAATTTTGATCATAGCTGGCTTCCAATATTATATTGCTCTCAAGGCAAGGCCAAAAGGAACAACCATTTGCGGGCCTATTTCTTCAAGGTATTCTTTCTGAAAAGAATTTCTGTCGACAAAAATCTTCCGGAACGGATTGTGATATTGCACATCAAGGTCGAGTTCTTTTTGAAACACATCCTTGAGTCCACCCAGCAAGGCCCCACCGCCGGAGAGATAGAGAGACTCGGCGGGCACGACATTGCTTGAGGATGAATGATAGAATCCTATCAGCCGCTTCAATTCATCACACCAGTTCTTGAAAGTCTTGTTCACCGCGTCGGCAATGGCCTTGGCGTTCTTTTCGTCAAGGTCATCCTTGCCGCCCAACTTGATCCGTTCCGCTTCCATCCTCTTCAGATTGAGGATGGAGGCCAACGATTCCGTCACCACCCGTCCTCCAAACGAAACCTCACGCAAAAAAACAGGCTGCGCGTTGTGATAGATGCAAAACACACTCTGTGCGCCGCCAATATCCAGAAGGTAAACAGGCTTTTCCTGCAATTCAGGGTAATTGTACTCAAAGCTATTGCATATCGCAAAAGAGTCGACATCGATAACCGAGAGAGACAGGCCGGACTGGGTGATCACATCGCTCAGGTTCTGAACGACCTTTTTCTTGCTGGCCACGAGCAACACGTCATAGCTTTTTTCTTTTGCGCCAGGACCCAGGATCTGAAAATCGAGGTAAACATCATTGATATCGAAAGGAATGTACTGACGTGCGTCTTTGTGGACCGTGTCGCCCAGAGTCTTGGGAGAATCAGACTCGAAAGTGACACGTTTTACGATTACGGCGTGCCCGGCCATTGAGGAGGCGACCACCTGCTCCTTGAGCAAAAGCTGCGACCAGAGCCCTGCAATCTTTTTTGCTGTTGCCGAATTGTTGTCAAGGTCACCAAGTTGCCATGGACTCCTGGCAATGCTTTCCAGAATAAAATCACCTTTTCCCGGCCGAATCTTTACCATTTTCAGCCATTCGCTTCCAAGATCCAAACCGACCCCGGCATTTTTCTTAGAAAAAAAACCTAATTTTTTCACAGCGTTATATCCTCAACGATTTTTTTCTCCACCCAGAACCATGCATTTACTCGTCGATAGTTCATTTATTAGCATAAAACATTCAGTCCATGCAAGAAATAATGCGTTGAAAAACAGTGAATAAAATAATCATCTCTCAGGCTTTTGAAACTTAATCCAACGACACAAACAAAACCCATTCTGTTTACCTGCGGAGGAGTCATCGCCACAACACCATCTGGTATTTTTACCGATACGTAACGAGCGGATCAATTCACTCGCAATTAAGGCTCCCGCTTTGCGTTGAAAGATAACGGCAACCGCTTTCTCTTCTCAAAATTATCCTTTTGATCCAATTTCTCATCGTTTGAGCATGTCAAACAATGACGCCGACTTCTTGCCTGCTGGAGCAGTGGGCCGTCATTTCGAAAGAAAAAAGCCCGATTCATTTTTAAAGAATCGGGCCCGAGTCGACCAAGCAATGCCATATTGAAAATGAAACATCCGCTCAATACGAAGTTACTGTGAAGCCCTGCAGTCACATCCGCTGATATGACCGCTGGTGCAAATTCAAATTCCAAATACCCACTTGAAGAAAAAAGGGTATTGAAACGGCGGTTCATGGAACCTGAGACTTTAACCTTCACAGAATCAAGCGCTCATGGAGACACAGGATTCTTATTGCGAATCTCGACACCATGCCGTTTTGAACAAATTATTTGCGTGACAGGGCTCTAATAATGTTCAGATATCGCTGAGTGATGCATGAAAAAACATGCACTTCGCAAAACGGTCCCTGTTTGCACTGCAAAACAGCCCAGCAAGACCTTCTAGTCATTAAACCTTTTCGAGATTGGCAAGCAGAATCTGCCCGAACTCCGCACATCCCACCTGCTCCGCCTTGGCCATCTGTCCGGCCAAATCGACGGTCACCCGACCTTGCGAGATGGCCAATTCAACTGCCTTGCGTATTTTGCCGGCCGCTTCGTGCCATCCCACGTGTTCAAGCATCAGCGCACCCGAAAGAATCAGGCTACCGGGATTGGCAAGATCTTTGCCTTCAATAGTCGGTGCGGTCCCATGCGTGGGCTCGAAAAAGGCCAAGTCGCTGCTCATGTTCACCCCAGGGGCCAGACCAAGGCCTCCGACCTGCGCGGCGAGGGCGTCGGAAAGATAGTCGCCGTTAAGATTCGGAGTGGCGATGACGTCATATTTCTCGGGCCTGATGAGCACCTCCTGAAACATGGCGTCGGCAATTCTGTCCTGGAGCACAACCCGGCCCGGAGGGCAGCATTCTTCACCCTCGCGAATCACCACACCGGAAAACTCCTCCGCAGCAAGCTCATAGCCCCAGTTGCGAAAAGCGCCTTCCGTGAACTTCATGATGTTGCCTTTGTGGGCCATGGTCACGCTTTCACGTTTCTGATCCAGGGCAAACTGAATCGCCTTGCGGATAAGTCTTTTGGAGCCCGCTGCCGTCATCGGCTTGATGCCGATACCGCTCTGCTCGTCCACATTCGCACCCATTTCGTCCCGCAGGAACGCAATGAGCTTTTTAGCCTCGGGGCTCCCGGCTTGCCATTCGATGCCTGCGTACACATCTTCGGTGTTCTCGCGAAAAATCACCATGTTGACGCGTTCAGGATGCTTGACCGGACTTTCGATGCCCTTGAAATACTGGATGGGTCGGATACATGCGAACAAATCCAGGGTTTGGCGCATGGTCACGTTCAGGCTGCGAAAACCCTTGCCCACCGGAGTCTCAAGGGGACCCTTCATGGCCAGATCCGCTTTCTTCAACGTGTCCAGCGTCTCCTGGGGAAGATAGGAGCCCGTCTCTTCAAATGCTTTCTTGCCCGCCAGCAACTCAACCCATTCAAATCCACGGCCGTCTCCAAAAGCCAGTTCAACGGCCCTATCGAGAACAGGACGACCGGCCGCCCATACTTCGCGTCCAATCCCGTCGCCTTCAATAAAATATACCCTGCGTTTCATAGTTGTCTCCTAGATCAAAAAATAAAAAACCCCTCGCGGGGTTTGGGGATAGTAAAAGATTATTGATCACGCAACCGCCAAAAAGCGGTATCCCGGCGTTCAGCTGAAGCAGACTTCAACCATGAGAGCACCATGCTGCGTTTCAAACGGGATGGCCAAAATGGCGCTTGTCGAAACATGCCTGATCGTATGTCCGGCTCCGGTGATCACGGAGGGAATCGCGCCCTCGAAAATCATGCCCATTCCGACAAGACCTTTGCGGGCCTGCCCGGAGATCATGTTGGTCAGTTCGCCGACGGCATCGGTGACGACATCGTTTATTTCGGACTGTTCCTCATAAAGCATCGCGCCTACAATACCCAGGGCCGAACCGGAGGTGAAAGTCAGGGACATGGTACCCCTGCTTTTACCTTTCGGGTTTGAAAATCCAATCACACCGGTCACGTCCCCTTGAGCCCCTGCGTGTTGCTTTACAAATGGAGTTCCCACCTTGGCATCGGTCATCGCCATCGTCTTCAGAACGGAGGTCGTCGCATCCACAAACTGCGCAATTATTCCCTTTATGGCATCATTCATAGTATCCCACCATGTTAAGCTCGATTTTTTTTTTGACACCAATCACGCGGCTCACGGCCATCGAAAAATGAGCCATACGTTACTGTGAACGCACCATCAAGTGAAACAGCGCCTGCACATACTTGCCCGAAACAACATCAGCCAAGGCGAAAAGCGGCAGGGAACCACGAGCGATGCCCCCCGCAAAAGCAAGCCACAATTCAAGAGACAGATTGCCCAGCGCCGGATCGAGGGCTGTTTCCCACAAAGCACCGGCCCTCTCTTCATTCAACCCGAAAAAACGGCACCTGAGCGGACGCCCGGCAAAAAGAATGCATTTCCCATCCTCCAGCAGAGGACAGCGTGCGCTGGCGTCGGACAGGCAATAGTCGTCGGCCGAAACCTGGCTGTCCGCAAGACGCTCCCGGCGAGCCGTCTCCACCGCCCTGGCGATGACCTCCAGGCGCTTTTCGCTGGTCAGCCCGACATTCATCTTCTGGGTGAGATACACGGCCTCGATCATCGACAATTTGATCGGCGTGCTGCAACACTTGTCGTGATCGCGACCACATTTGGAGGTGATGTCGCGCGTTTCATCATCGACCCTGGCCTGAAGGGCTTCGTAATCCCGAAAGAACGGGCTCAAATCAACGGCCTTGTGCATTTCCAGGGACGGTTCGCGCACGGTGAGCTTCGGGCTTTGCTTTCCGTATTTTCTGATTGTCCACCACTGCGAAAAATTGGCGGGTTTGGATCTGAGCGTTCGCAGCCTGACCCAGGCAAGGCGGTGCCCCAGGCCTCGGCGTAGCAGGTATGCGTTGAGCACCGTTCCGGTCCGTCCGATTCCATGACGGCAATGTATGAGCACCTTCTTGCCGAGATAAATGGCTTCATCGAGCCAGGCCAGCGCCTTTTCAAGCTCGGCCAGCTCCGGAGCCTCCTCGTCGGCAAGCGGCATGTGGTACACCTCGAATCCGGCGGCGCACTCGATGTCGTGCAGATCGCAAAATTCTCCGCACAGGTTCAGGATCGCCCCGATGCCTTCGGCGCGCAGGCAATCGAGCTGCTCGTAGCTCATGGGAGCCGCTCCCACGGCCAGCTGATCCGTGACCCAGGTCGCGGAATAGGCGCTGCGGCTCATGCGTTCTCCTCCGGAAAGAAGCGTTGGAGAAAAAGGGACGCCTCGCTACGCGCCTCGGCCGAATCCGCGAGCTTCACATCCATGAGACGCGTCACGGCCAGAACCAGCCCGAGGACGTTCAGGGCATGAGCGGTCGCGGCGGCGGGCATGCGCATGTACGACGCATCGAGCATGTCGCCTTTGATGGCCGTTTCGTAACCGAAATGTTCCAGTACCTGCCGCACGAAGACCAGCCTGTTCATGCGCTGCGAAAGCGCCGCGCCACCGCCCTTGAAGCGGAACTTAATATAATTGGCGCCCGGCAAATCTCCGCAAAGGGAATCCACGATGGAAAAATGATACCCGAAGCGGATGTTCAAATGCATGTATTCCGACGCAATGATCGAGTAACTGGCAAGAATTCTCGAATCCTTGCTGAAAATGCCGGCGCTGACCCGGTCAAAGGCCTCCCAGTCGACATGCAGCTGGCTCTCGTCCCAGGCCACGCGTTCATCGGCCAACCCGGCCCAGAGCGATCGCAAGGGAATGCAGGCCAGGGCTGCCACGTCCACGGGACCTTTTTCTCCGGCCTCGGGTGCCAGCCCGTCTCCCAGATCGAGCACATACATGACCAGCGGCAGGCTCGTTTCCAGGAGCCTTGACCTGCCAAGTCCCCTGCCCCCCCTTTCGACCAGGGAAAACATTTCCGCCACGCTCTTTTCGTGGCAAAAACGCACCAGATCATGCAACGAAAGGCACCCCTGCGGAGTGAAATTATCGCCCTCGGGATCCAGAAGGCTGAGGCGCACGGAGCACGCGGCCAGTTCCTGGTTTTCGGCCCGAACCTGAGCATGGGTTTTCTCCGCCGCAAGATTGCGCGCCATGATGGTCGGCAAACAGCGGTCAAAGATTTTCCCCGCCGCAGCATCCACCGTCACCACCGCGCCATCCTCCAGAACGCCGGATTCGCACCCCACGACCACGGGCACGCCTCGCTCACGGGCCACCGAAGCCAGATGACTGGCCCTGCTGCCGCTGCCGGCCACGATGGCGGCGATGCGATCCAGAAACTGTGAAAGCGCGGGACGCAGGGTGCTCGTGACCACGACCGAGCCCTTGGGAATGCCCCGAAAATCCGCTCCGGTCGAAACATGATGAACGGGTCCGCAAGCCGCCCCTGGAGACGCGCAGTCCAGTTCCGAGATCAGCTCGATTGCAGTGCTGATTTCTTCGGGAGAAAAAACCTCCCTGTCCTGCTCCTGCTGCAGAGGCCGCGATTGCAGAATCGTGAGTCCGTCCGGTCCGTAGGCCCACTCCACATCCTGGGGCTGGCCGAAAACACTTTCAAGATACATGGCCCGCTTGCCGAGTTCGCACAGGACCTCATCGGAGACTGCCGCCGAGCTTTCGCAGACGCAGCCCTTCAAAATGGACGGCTCGGGCTCCCGGGTCAGGTAATGCTTGCCCGGGGTCGCCGATCCGTCCACCAGCTCCGCCGCCAGTCCGCCGACCACATAGACGCCGATGGCCTTGCCTCCCACCGCCGAACACGCGGGGTCGAAGGTGTAGACGACCCCTGCGGCCGAGGCCGCAACCATGGGCAGCACAAGGGCGGCCATGGCGGTGTCGTTGTCGGTGAGGCCGTGTCGAATTCTGTAGGCCAGGGCCCGGGGACAGTATTTTCCGGCCAGGACGCGTTTGTAGGCGGTCAGCACTTCGGACGGAGGGACATTGAGCTCGCTGGCGTATTGACCGGCAAAGGTGATGTCTCCGTCCTCGGCCAGGGCACTCGATCGCACCGCCAGATTCCTGTCCCCAAGATTCAGGTCCTCCACGGCGCGCAGAATTTCGTCCGCGATGTCGGAGGGAACCTTGGCCGCGAGGATCAGCTCCTGCAATTCACCGGTCACTCGAACAATGGCATCATTGTTGGACAGGGAAACGTCCTCGAAACGCTTCTCGATCTCCTTTTCAAGGTCATTGTCCCGCAGATAGCGGGCAAAAGCCGAAGCCGTGATGACAAATCCCGGCGGTGTCGCGACGCCATTGCGGCGCACGATGGACAGATTGGACGCTTTTCCTCCGACTTGGCCGCGATGGTCAGCGGCTTCGTCCAGGGAAAGCACGTAGGGAGGCCCAAAATCAAGCGGCGGCTGCGTGACCAGAACTGAAATTTCCGTGGCGATGCGCTCCAGCGCCGCCGGAAGATCGGCATAGGCATGGGGGTTCATGTCATAGAGACTGGTCGTCATGGCGCGGACAGCCTCCACAAGCTGCCCGGTCAGAACCCTGATTCTGGCCACGTCCGCCGGATCGTAGCCGTATATGGGAGCTTCGAGATCCGCGATCAGATCCAGGGCCCTGGCGTCGCTGTCCAGCAGCTCCTTGAAGTGCTCATATTTTTCACGGATGAGCCTGTTTGGAGCCACCAGCCGGGTGAACCAGTGCCGCAGCAGACGGGAAGCGGTCATGGAACCTCATCCTGCAAATCGGCGATATCCTGTCTCAACACATCCGCGACCTTGGATTCGAGTTCTTCCTTGTCGATGGGCTTGACGCAGTACTCGCTGGCTCCCAGCTTGAGCGATTCCCGTGCCGTTTCCAGGGTGGGATAGCCCGTCAGCATGATGACCTTGATGCCCGGAGCGAACTTCTTCATCTCCGCCAATACTTCGACTCCGGTCATCCTCTTCAGCTTGATGTCCAGAATCGCGAGATCCGTGGCGCCCTTGGCCGCGTGACGGATGGCCTCCTCCTCTTCGGTGAATGCCGTGACCTGATGACCCTGACGCTCCAGAATCCTTTTCACCAGGACTCCCGCATCGGAAACATCGTCCAAAACAATAATCGATGCCATGCATCTCTCCTTAAGATAGATTCTTGACCCGCAGGGCATAAGCGCCCCGGACCGTGCATCTGCGCCCAAAGCCGATGCCTGCGGGGTGTGTCCGAAATGTGCCCGCCTGGTTCCCGTCCTGCCGGAGGCTTGCCCGGCACGTGACGCAGGCCGTCAATATCGGTCCTAATACTCGGATCCGTGATCCAGGGGAATATCAACGGTAAATATCGTCCCCGGACCCTTCACGGCCCCCTCCGGCAAGACAGGGAGGTCGAAATCCGATGACAACGGGCTGTCCACGCGAATCTCGCCCATGTGATCCTTGACGATGCCAAAGGACACGGACAGCCCGAGTCCCGTCCCCTTGCCCACCGACTTGGTGGTGTAGAACGGGTCGAAAATCTTCTTCAAGGACACTTCGTCAATCCCGGTGCCGCTGTCGGCGACATCAAGCGTGACGATGCCGAGCGGTGTCTTGAGCTTGGTGACCACCACGATGACACCTCCGCTCTCGGGCATGGCGTCCTTGGCGTTGTTGAGCAGATTTATCCAGACCTGCTTGAGCTTCTCCGGGTCGCCGTAAATGATGGGGAAGCTGTCATCAAGCCTGGTCACGATCCGTACCCGGTCCAGCTCGAAGGAATGCCGGACCAGGCTCACGGACTCCATGACCGAGTTGTTGAAACACATCTCCCGCTTGTCGGTCTGCCCCTGGCGGGAAAAACCCAGCAGGTCGGCCACGATCTTGCGGCAGACCTTGGTCTGTTTCTCGATGACGGCCAGATCCTGGCTCAACTGGCTGTCTGGCGGCGCATCCTCCTTCAGAAGCTGGGAATACCCGAGGATGATCCCGAGCGGGGTGTTGATCTCATGCGCCACGCCGCCGGCCAGCTTGCCGATGGATTCCATCTTCTGCGCCTGGATGAGCTGCTGCTCGTATTCCTTGATGTCCGTGACATCCCTGTCCATGCGCAGCAGGCTCACGATGCGGCCCGATTCGTCATGCACCGGAATCTGGACCACATGGAACCACTTGCGGCCGTCAGGGCCATCGACGCGTTCCTGCCTGTCCACGCGCTCACCGGTGATGAGCACCTCCCGGCCTTCGAGATTTCTGCGCTCCGCCTCTTCTTCCGAGAACAGGTGAAAATCGTTGAGTCCCCTGATTTCGGGCACGGTCTTGCCCACGCTCTGCGCAAAAGCCCGGTTGGATGTCTGGTAGATCATGCGTGTGTCCACCAGGGAGATGAGATCGGGATTCATGTCCAGCACCGTGGACAGAAGGCGCTGCTGGTTGGTCAGGGTCTGCTCGGCTTCGCGCAGGCCACGAATGTGATCGCGGAGGGTAAACGCCATGAAATCGAGCGATTCGGCCAGATCCTGGATTTCATCACCCACGTTCTGCAGAAAAACAGGACAATCCCTGCAACTTGAGGGCTTGGGCCCGATTATGCACGCATGACAGGCGCATTTCGTATCCGGAACCAGCCAGCAACGGCGCACGCGATCATGGTGGGCCGGACAGCTCGTCTCGGTGCAGTTCATGATCTCCCAGCAAAAATGCTCAGCCGGCAATACGGACAGGTTGTCGAGACTCCCCGTCACCAGATCCTCGGCATGAGCACGAAGCTTGGCCAGGCGGCGGGTCACGGTCCGGGCAAATATGCTGCCCAGGGCCATGGCCGCGAGCAGAACCCCGCCGAACATGGTCGCCAGGGCCGAGACGAACTGCTTGGTGGTTGCGTTCAGGCGGGACTTGGACAACCCGATGCGCACCGTCCCGATGCGCTCTCCCGCGACCATTATGGGCGCCGCAAAATCGTAGACGAAGATCTGGCCCGTATCGATGAGCTGGACATGAACCCGCTCATGGCTGCCGACCCGATTGGCCTCCACCAGCTCGACGGGATAGCCCTTGACGAAGGAATGGATGACGACACGGTTGTCCGCGTTCTGGACAAAGGCGTAGACCACGTCGCCGATTTCACTGACCAGATTTCTGAGCACGAGATAATCCTGCGCCAAAAGCGGATTCACGGCGCGAGCTGCAAGGCTCTCGACCAAGGCGGCACCACGCAGCTTGTTTTCCGCCACCAGGGCCGAAGACGTCATTTTGGCCACGACGGGCAACAGGACCAACGCCATGCCAAGCACGATGGCGATAATGCCCAGATTGAGCTTGGTCTCGAATTTGAGTTTGGAAAAAAGGGACTTCATTGAAAATCCCTGTTCAGGCCAAGGCGTCGTATCAAGGTTCTGATTGGCTCGTAGTCCTCGTCGTGGGCGGAAATGATGTCGATCATTCCGGCGGCGGCAAGAACCGGAGCATCATCGTGCCGGCTTGCGCTCAGGTCCAGCAGGGCCCGGGCGATCTTGTCCTTGATGGCCGGATCAAAGCCTTTGCGCACGGAGTACACCCAGCCCGGGTGCGGACGGCTTTCCGCGAGCACGCGGATCTGGTCCAGGTCGATCTTGTCGCGCACGATATCAAGCGTGCCCTTGCGGATGGTGCCGACATCATAGGCACCCGTATACACGGCCAAGACCACCGCCTCCTGTCTTCCACCCGCGCCGGTGGCAAAGGCGACCTCCTGAAAATCCTTTTGCGTTATGCCATGATCGAAGAACAGTCCGAAAGGATACAAAAAACCCCCGGCGGAATTGGGGTCAACGGCAATGATTCTTTTTCCCCGACAGTCCGCGAGGCTGTTTATGGCGGGGTTGTCGGCGCGCACGATGATCTGGCCCTGGAAATTGGCACCCCCGTCAGGCTCCACGACGCGCGCGAAGGCTTCCGAGCCCAGCTTGGCCAAGGATATGTAAACGAAAGGATTGGTAAAGGAGACGTCTATCTCGCCGCGCTCCACCATCTTGACGTGCTCGGCGAATGTATTGGGAAAAACCTGTCGCAGGGACAGCCCGGTCTTGTGCCGCAGGTATTCGAGCAGGCGGCGATGACGTTCAAAGGAGACGGAGTGGGAATACTGGGGCAGATAGGCATAGGTGATGGCCGAGGTCGAGCCGAGCGGAGCCACGCTTTCGACCTTTGACATGTCCACCTTCACGACGGGCTCGTTTTCCGTACAGGCAGCCATGAAGAAGAGCAGTATGAAAATCGGAAGTCGTGCTAACGTCATGGTCCCTCTTCGGCAATGGAATTTATGCCAATGCACGTACCCCAAAAGGACAAAACCAACAACCAGAAGGTTTCTTCATCCTTGGGGCTGCGCACTTTCGGACATCCCCGTGCCGCGTGGAAGCGGCATGAAAGCGGGACGCCGTGGACCCTTCGGCGCAATGAACGGTCGGCCATGAGGCTGATTCGGGGCTCTTTTCAGGGGATCAAACCCCTTCGACTTTATCTAGGCTTGATGCGCGGCCCCCGACATTGTATTGGAACGCCAGTCAACAACCCTAAACACCGGATACAACCATGCACTCGGTCAAACGACTTGCCCATATCGACTTCAACATTCCGGGCGTGAAAGCCGTCGGAATGGAACTCATGAAACTGATCAACGCTCCGAGCCCCGATATGGAAGCCTTCGCCCGAACCGTCGAGCTGGATCCGGCCATCTTCGGCTCCATCCTGGCCTGCGCCAACTCCCCTTTGTTCGCCGGTATTACGGAAATCTCGGATTTGAGAGTCGCGCTCAACCGGCTTGGCATGAAGGAAATCCGTCGGATCATCTTCCATGTGGTCCTCGAATCGGCATTCAGGTCCGACAATGCAGAAATCAACAAGCTCCTGCGCGCCATCTGGAAACAGAATCTGGCCGTCTCGCTGACCATGCAGCGCCTTATCCAGGATTGCCCGCAGGTAAAGGCCCTGCCCATGGATATGGTCGGCATGATCTATCCCCTGGGCCTCATGCACGTCATCGGCATACCGGTGCTCGCCATCAACTACTATGATGCGTTCGCAAAATTCATCACCGAAGACCTCGTGCAGCCGCTGCCGGACATTTTCGCGCGTGAAAAAGAACTCTTCGACGGCTTCGACCACTTTGAACTGGGCGCGGAAATGATCAAGCGCTGGGGTTTTCCGGATTTCGTGCCCGACATCATCTCATCCTACCATGTGCCCGAACCGAGCCTGGATGCAGACAGCCGCACCCTGCATTCCCTGCTGCGTCTTGCCCGCCACCTGGCCCAGGAATACGGATACGCCGCGCTGCCCGATTCCCCTCCCGGATATTGGCTGCAAGGCAATGTCCTGGACCAGTCCGGAGTCAACGAAGAGGATATCAAGGCGGACGTCATGGACCAGTTGGACAAGATCCTGAAGATGTTTCACTGATTCACCAAGGCGCCAGAAAAGACAGGGCCGCCGCGCCATTTTCGGACGCGGCGGCCTTTTTTGTCACTCAGCAACAAGTCAGCCGGGCTTTAAAACCTGTAGGTCACGCTCAGGCCCGCCATGTGAGCATGAGCGTCTTCACGGGTCAGCTCAATGATGTTCGCCTCTTTTCTTGCCTCGTATTTGCGGTCCTTCATCCACAGATAACCGTAGGACGCATCCACGACCCAAGTGTCGTTTATCTTCCAGCCGGCGCCCAAGGTCACGATCTGCCGATCGGTGCAGGGCACGGCATAATCCTCGTAATCGTCATTGACCGGAGACTGGTCGTAGACATAGCCGGCACGCAGATCGACGCTGTCGGTCAGGGCGTATTCGGCTCCAAATTGAAATCTCCACGTGTTGTTCCAGTTCTTGTCGCTTTCCAGTTTGTCGTCGAAACCGGGCTGAAGATCATCATAATTGACGATCAGGGATTTGTAGGAACTCCACCTTGTCCAGACCGCATCGAACTCCAGGCTCAAGCGCTCCACGGGCTTTACCATGACGCCCATGGTCACGGATTCGGGAACAGGTTCGGTGCCGGTCACATCCGTGCTCTTGAAGGGAAGCGGCGTCGACCCTTTCTGCTTGAAGTCACCGTCTCCGTGAACCGTCATTTGGATTTCGCTGCGCCAGGTAAGACCGAACGCAAGCCAGTCGAAAGGCCGGTAACGCGCACCAAGATTCATGCCGTAGCCCCACCCATCGGCGGATATTTCATGCAGATAATCCGAATTCGGTATGTCTGGATGTTTGAAGGTCATGTCGTATTCGAAATTCAGATACGTGGCCTCAACACCCACAGCCAGCGAAAAGGCGTCGGAAAACCTCAAGGCCAGATTGGGATTGATGGACACGGACTGGATGGCGGCGCGGGAGCAGTTGTAACGACCGACCCAGGAATCCGCGTCCTCGTATTCGGTGCCCAGGCCCACCCTGGAAAAAATGCCCAGCCCGAACCAGTAATTGTCCGAAAGCTGCTGCGTGTAATACATCGTGGGCAGGCCCCAGACCGAATCCGCGAAATCCATGTCGTCCGCCGTGCCGGACTTCACGTCCATGGTCGCCGAAGGAGCGATGGCCGTGGCTCCGATCTGAATCTGGCCGCCCGGCACGTCGGTGATGCAGGCCGGGTTGTAGGCCACGGATGAAGGATCTCCATCCCGGGCCACCATGGCCCCGCCCAAGGCGTTGCCTCTGGCGCTCCATTCATAGACGCCATAGCCTGCGGCCCAGCCCTGCAATGGCCAAAGAACAACGCACAGCACAAAAATCCATCTTCGCATTTCTCTTCTCCCGCTTGTGATTTGCCCCGCCAACGTTGACAGAGCCCGGAGACTGTAGCAGGCAGAAATAAAACGTCAATGAACTATTATATCTTTTATATTCATTTTTTATGAACAATTTCTTTTGCCATACAGCGCCGGTGAACCCATGACCGTAAGCGATCTTCTGAGCTTTTACTCCCCGAGACTCGCGAGCACGAACGATATGGCCCTGATCCTCGACCAGACGGGCGAGGTGCTTTATGCCAACGAGGCGGTGCGCAGCATCCAAAGTGCTCCGTTCAGAAGCTATGTGCCCCAGGACATCATCGAACAATTGCAGGCTGAAGTCCGGAGCAAGGAATTCTCGAGCCTGCCAAAGAACATCCCGCCCGTGCGCGAGGCCAGATTGCGCGTCATCCTCCCCGACGGCGCGGGCACTCGCCATGTAAGCTGGAAATTCATCGGCATCCCGGCCACTGACGGCGCGATCACGCTAGCCTGGGGCACCTTCAGGGCCACCGGACCCGGCCAGGAAATGGGGTTCACGGTCCTGCCGAGCGGCATCATCCAGGCCGCCAGCCCGGCCCTGTGCGCCATCTGCGGCTATACCCGGGACGAGCTTGTCGGCAGACCCGCGAGACAATTCTATTACACCGCCGCCTCGCGCAAGCGCATCGTCAACCAGCTCAATGAACGCAACGAGGTCGAGAACGGAGCCGTCACCCTGCGCTGCAAGGACGGCTCTCCGCTGACACTGTGGTACAGCGCCGAATCCATCCGGGCTGCGGGCGGCCGGATTCTTGCCTACAGCGGATTCTTCCAGCAGCGGCCCTTCACCTTTTCCTCCAAGCTGGCAGGTGAATTCACGCGCATCGTCGACGCTCTGCCCGACCTGGCCTGGGTCAGCGGACGGGACCTGCGCATCGTCGCGGCCAATCAGGCCTATCTGAGGGCTTACAAGCGCGAACGTGCCGAAGTCATCGGGCAAAGCGAATACGACTTTCTGGAACCCGAGCATGCCCGCTTTCCCATCGAGGCGGCGCTCAAGGTCTTCGAGGAAAAGCAGGAACTCCTCCATCCCGCCGTCCCCCATCTGACCGATCCGCAGGTCTGGTACAGGGTCATCCGCCGTCCCATCTTCGACGACGACCGCCAGGAGGTCATTGGTCTTTTGGGAATTGCCCAGGATATCTCAGCCAAGGTCCTGCAGGAAAACGCCTTCATGGAGCAGCTGCGAGTCCGGGAGGAAGACGTGGTCGTGGTCAGCGACGATCAGGGCCGCATCCTGCGCCGCTCCGCCCAAACCCTGAACCCTTCGATATACGGGCGACCACAAACCTTTGACGCCTACACCCTCGACATGCGGCCGGTTCTCGACCTCATGCATCCGGACGATCTGCCCGCCGTGCGCCAGGCCATGCACCTCGTCCTGCGCGAACGGCGCGAACAGCACCTGGAATGCCGCATCCGCAATCAAACCGGGAACTATTCCACCATCCTGGCTCGGCTGCTCTTTCACGACGCCATCTACGGCGAACCGCGCATGTACGTGGTGGTACGCGACATCACCGAGCAGATGGGCCTGCGCAAGGCGACCATGGTCATCGAACGGCTCAAACTGGCCTCGGGCACACGCACCGACCGCGAGCTGGCCTCTTTCCTGAATGTCTCCGCCGCAGCCATCTCCAACGCCCGCAAGAACGAGCGCGTCCCACCGGACTGGATCATCGACACAGGGCTGCGCACCGGCCGTTCCATCGACTGGATCGTCAGCGCCGTGATGCCGGGTCAGGCTTGAATCCGGCTCCCTCGCACCGGTTTATGGGGACAAGGAATTATTGTGCTTGCGGCGCGACATGGGTAGAAATCGGACTTTAAACACCATCTGGAGATTATCCATGAAACCGTTGCTTCTGCTGCTGTTTTTTTTGATCCCGGCCTGCGTCGGCCACCAGGCTACCTCCTCGGCGTCGCAGGAGAAATGGCTGACCCTGAACAAGGAATTCATCGTCCTGCACACCAAAGGCTCCCACGACCAGGCCTTGACGACAGCCCTGCAGGGAGTCGCGTTGGCGCAAGATTTCATGCCTCGGGAAAACGCAGATCTGGCGACTTCGCTGAACAATCTCGGGGTTACCTACGCAGCCCTGGGCCGGTTCGCGGAAGCCAGGGAAGCGTTGGAAAGAGCCCTGGCCATGCGCGAAAAAGTCCTGGGCCCCAATCACGCCGAAGTGGCCACGACCTTAAGCAATCTCGGGGAACTTTATGCGGACATGAATCTGCCTTCCGAAGCGGAGGACGCATTCATCAGGGCACTTGAAATCCGGGAGGCCGGACTTGGGTCCGACAACGCCGATCTTGCCGAGACTCTGAACAACCTCGGCGAACTCTATCTGCGCCGAGGACTCCTGGATCAGAGCGACAAATTGTTGCTACGAGCGCTGGCCATCCGGGAAGAAAAACTGGGGGCAAACCACCCGCAGGTCGCCCGCACCCTCGACAATCTGGCCGGGATAGAACAGACCCGCAACAACTTTCCCCAGGCGCGGGATCTCCTGGAACGTTCGCTGATCATAAAGGAAGGCGCTCTTGGGCCCTTGCACCCCTGGCTGACAAACACCCTGACCAGTCTGGCGGAAGTCCTCATGGCCCAGGGCATGATCGCCGAGGCGGAACCCTTGGCGCGCAGGGCCGTGAACATCGGGGAGTCTGCATACGGCCGGGACAGCGTGCGCCTGGCCCTTCCGCTCACGACCCTGGGCAACCTTATGCGCAGGCAGGGACGTTTCGATGAAGCCGAAGAGATGCTCACCCGGGCGCTGCAACTGCAGGAGCAGACATTGCCGGCGGACCATCTCGACATTGCAATTTCCCTTGGCAATCTGGCCTCGGTTCACTATGCCCAAGGTCGATTTACCGAGGCCAAGTCGCTTTACGAACGGGCACTGGGCATCAACGAAGCGGGCCTCGGACAAAAGCATGGCGACGTGGCCCAGCTTCTGCACAATCTGGGCGTGGTCAATCGCAAGCTCGGGGATCCTCAGCAGGCCAGGACCTTGCTCATGCGGGCCCTGTCCATCCGCGAGGCACTGTTTGGCACATCGGCACCCCCGGTGGCCGACACTCTGGAGGCGCTGGCCTACACCCTGAAGGACGCAGGCGACGCCGCTTCAGCCGCCGCATATCTGGAGCGGGCCAAGGCCATTCGCGGACAGACATGGTGAGCGTTAATGCAGAAAATACGTTCATCCCAAAGGCTTTTCCGGATGCGTTCAGGCAAAAGCCTGAAATTCGAAATTAGACGTTTCATTTGTTTTTCGGTAGATGTATTGGCTCTTGCCACGGCGAAATTTCGCCAACATGATTCATAACGAACTTCATTTCAAAGTCAGGAGCGGGTTACAACGCAATGTTTGCGATCATAGGCTTATTGGTTGTTACGGGCTGTGTCGCCGGCGGCTACGCCATGGCCCACGGAAACTTCAGTGTTCTGTGGCAGCCTGCGGAAGCGGTCATCATTGTCGGCGCGGCGCTCGGAACCTTTCTCATCTCCTCGCCGCTGAGGGTCATCAAGCTCACCGTCAAGGGCTTCACCAGCGTGTTCAAGGCCAAGGCCCCGGGAAAGGACGAATACCTGCAACTTTTGCGGGCCCTCTATGATCTGCTGACCCTGGCCAAGCACGAGGGCATCATCGCCCTCGAAAGCCATGCCAACAAGCCCATGGAAAGCAACATCTTCACGCCCTATCCCTTTGTCATCAAGAACCATCACGTGCTCGACTTCATCTGCGACAACGTCAAGACCTACGCCATGGCCGGCATGGAACCCCACGAATTCGAAACCCTCATGGACATCGACATCGATACCCACCACGAGGAAGAATCCATCGCTTCGGGTTCGATCTCCAAACTCGCCGACTCCCTGCCGGCACTCGGCATCGTGGCCTGCGTGCTCGGCGTCGTCATCACCATGGGCGCCATCAACGAACCCCCGGAAATCCTTGGCAAGCACATCGGTGCGGCCCTGGTTGGAACATTCCTTGGAATCCTTCTGGCCTACGGCTACATCGCTCCGTTCGCGGCCAACATCGAACACCAAACCCGCGACCAGCACACGCTCATGAACGTGGCCAAGACCGCCATCATGTCCTTCGCCCTGGGTTGGGCACCGGCCCTGGCGCTGGAAGCCGCACGTCGCGCGGTGCCCAGTTCGACACGCCCCACTTTCGAAGAACTTGAAAACGCTGTTCGCAAGAAATAGCCCGACCGAGGTCGAGCAGGAAAAGATGAAACGCCATGGCCGATAAAAAAAATATCATCATAAAAAAAGTCAAAAAAGGCGGGCACGGCGGGCATCATGGCGGTGCCTGGAAGATCGCCTACGCCGACTTTGTCACGGCCATGATGGCCTTCTTCCTGCTGATGTGGCTCCTGAACAACGTGAGCGAAGAGAAGAAAGAGCAATTGTCCATCTATTTCAAGGAATTTTCGGTCATAGATGGCCTGCCTCCCTCCATGAGCATTGGAGCTGGCGGACAAAGCGCCTCCGACCCGCAGCTCACCCCGCTCATCATGGAAGGAACGACGGGCATGTTCGCCGAAGGCAAATCCCAGGAGGAAATCCTCAAGGAAGCCATGGCCAAGATGATCGAGGAGCGACTGAAGGAATACAAGGAGGAGCTCATCATCGACACCTTCGACAACGGCGTGCGCATCCAGATGCTCTACGGAGAGGGCAACCCCTTTTTTGATTCGGCCAGCTCACAATTGACAGGAGATGCGCGAAACGTTCTGAAAGTCATCGCCGACACCGTACGCGACCTGCCCAATCAGATTGCCGTCGAAGGTCACACCGACGCAGTGCCCCTCGGAGGGCCGCAATCCCGCTACACCAACTGGGAGCTTTCCACGGACCGCGCATCATCCGCGCGCGTCATTCTCCAGGAATTCGGGGTGGAGCCCAAACGCATGGTCAGGGTTGCGGGATATGCCGCCACGCAGCCACTGATCCGCGAAAATCCGGAAGATCCCCGCAACCGCAGGGTCAGCATTCTCCTCTTCAACGACCCGACGCGGAGCCCCGTGGACGTGAATTCGACATCAGGACAAAATGGTCAGCTGTCCGTCAATCCTCTCATGAACGGAACCTCCGGACCTGCGGTGCCGCAGGACGCTCCGACCCTGCCCTCCAGAAATTAAGTCCGGCCTGTGCCGTCATCGTTCAACGACGTAAAAAACCCCTGCTCGCAAACACGCGCAGGGGTTTTATTATCTTTAAAAACAGCCGCTCAGGCCAAGATTCCGGTATCAGGAAGCGGCAGCGGCCACTCCGAATACACTCCGTCCCGGAGCGCATGAACGACGCGAACTTCCGGAGCGTCCCGCAGGTGAGCGCGAATCAGAGGCATTGCGCGGCGCAGGCCGTCCGGATCTTCCGGCAGGAGCGTTGCGACCGGGGGTTCTGCCAGGAGCACGGGCTGGACGGGGCTCTTCAAATGAAGCCTCGTCACCGCCGTTTGAATAGGCAAACCCTTCAAGGCGCACCCGCTCAAGACGGCCCCCCAGAATGCGCTCGATGGCATTGATCTGGGCGGAGTCTTCCGGCGTGACCAGGGTTATGGCCTGCCCACTCTTGTCCGCGCGGCCTGTGCGTCCGATGCGGTGCGTGTAGCTCTCGGCCGTATCCGGCAGATCGAAGTTCACGACATGGGAAATGCGCACGCAGTCGATGCCGCGAGCCGCGATGTCGGTGGCGACCATGATCCTGTATTTACCGCTACGAAAGCCATCCAGGGCCTCCTGTCTGCGGTTCTGGGAAAGGTTGCCCTGCAACGAAGTCGCAAGCATCCCTTTTTGCTCCAGCTTGCGGGCAAGACTCTTGGCCCGATGCTTGGTGCGGGTGAAGATGAGCACGCAGTCATGCGGAGTCCTGCCCAGAAAAGCTTCGAGCAGAGCCATCTTCTGTCCGGCGGAAACCGGGTACAGGGCATGCTGGATCTTTTCCGACGGAGCCGTGTTGGAGACCTGCACCACGGCAGGCTGAACCAGAACCTGATCCGCGATCTTGCGGATTTCGGGCGGCATGGTCGCGGAAAAGAGGAGGTTCTGACGCTTGGCCGGCAATTTGGCCATGATGCGACGCAGGTCGGGCAAGAAGCCCATGTCGAACATGCGGTCCGCTTCGTCGAGGACCAGGGCGTTCACATGGGACAAGTCCACCAGGCCGCGGTTGACAAGGTCAAGCAGACGTCCGGGGCACGCCACCAGGACGCTGGCCGAACGGGCGGCCTTGACCTGCGGAGTTTCGCCGACGCCGCCGAAAACAGCCGCGGAGCGGATGCCGGTCTGTTTGCCGAGGGAAATGAAAGTTTCGTGAATCTGGAGCGCCAGTTCACGGGTTGGGGCCAGCACAAGCACCCGAATCGGGCCGCGCACGGAAATGCCGTCCGTGATCATGCGCTGCAACAGGGGCAGGGCAAAGGCAGCGGTCTTGCCGGTACCGGTCTGGGCCAGTCCAAGGACATCCTTGCCGGCGAGCACCGACGGAATGGCCTGAATCTGAATGGGGGTGGGAGTAACATAGCCGCAGTCACGGATGCCAACGTTCAAACGCTGGTCAAAAGAAAAAGAGGAAAAATCCACAAATGGTCCTGTGGTTGGAGGAAAATCAACGACTGGCGTGATGAACAATCGAAGGCCGGACTTGCCGGAAGAATGGAAAATCTCCAAGACGAGATGATGACGGGCCGTTGCCGGACAGGGTCCGCAAGGCTTCAAGGCTCAAGTCTGCTCACGCGAGAGAGGTGAGCCATAAGCCCCTTTGAGGGGGAATGCAAAGGAAATAATGCGGACTAAAAAAGGCGAAAAGGCTGCATCGCGAACGATGCAGCCTGATTTTTCGGTGGTGGGCCAACAAGGAATCGAACCTTGAACCTGCTGATTAAGAGTCAGATGCTCTACCAATTGAGCTATTGGCCCGCGCAAACAGAAGGGCTTACTAGACAGCGGGGCAAACATTGTCAAACAAAAAATTGCATTTCAAAAAATAAGAATGACCTCGTGTGAGGCAGCCACGCACAATTGACTGCGCATCCTCCTGGCAAACAGCATGCAGGGCTCCCTTCGCCACGCAAGAAAAGGACACGATGTCCCGGCCGAGAGGCCACTCGCGTGACTTTTGACTCGACATGCCTGATCTGGCAGGAACAAATAGTTGTGCCACCTTTCATGGCAATGAAGGTGGTCTTGTCCGGCCATGAACTTTAAGGGGATGACATGAAAAGATATATGATGCTGGCCATGATGGCAGTGCTCTTGGTCGCAGGAGTGGCGCACGCGCAGACCGCCTACGTGACTGACGTTTTCGAGATAACGCTGCGCTCCGGACCGACCAACAGCAACAAGATCCTGAAGATGCTTCCGTCCAGCACTTCCGTGGAAGTGCTCAGAAACGACAAGGACTGGTCCCTTGTGCGGACCGAAGGTACGGAAGGATGGGTGCTGGCGCGATACCTGACCCGGACGGTTCCGGCCGCCCTCCAGGTGGAGCGATTTGCCAAGGAGAACGAAACCCTGCGCGCCAAAATGACCGAAATGACCGAAAAGACTTCCGCCACGGCCGGAGAAAACCAGGCATTGCTGGATCGCCTGAACCGCGCCGAGACGGAACTGGCCACGTTGCAGCAGCGGTATGCTGAACTGGAACGGGGATCGAAAGCCTACGTGGATTTGAAGAAAGCCCATGATGAACTCACCGCCCAACAGGTCCAAACGGCGCAGCGTGCAGAAGCCCTGGAAATGAAGAACAGGGACCTGAGCGGTGACACGCAGTTCAGGTGGTTCCTCACCGGCGCGGGCGTCGTCGGCGCGAGCCTGCTCCTGGGCCTGATTCTGGGACGGTTACAACGGAAGAAAACAGGCCGCATGTTTGGCTGAAAGATGCCCGGCGGCGTATGCCGCCGGCCTTCGAATAACGTGCAAGCACAGCGCACTTACTGCAATGCTGCGGTCCATCGCAATCAAACCTCGCGACATGGCCGCAAGCATTCTGACCGCATCGAAATACCGCATCCTTCCGCCTCCATCATCCATCACAATGCGGCGGTTCAAGAGCTCAGAAATCCTGCAGTTGGTAGGTCAGCACCCCGAGCTCCACAGTGATGTCCATGTTCAGAACCACCATGTTTTCAGGGACCCGCACCGGACGGGAAGCGAAATAGAGCGCTCCTCGGACGCCCAGCTGCGAAAGGCGGTCGATGACGCTCTGGACTTCCGGCGGCGGGACGGCAATGATGGCCAGGTCGATGCGGCTTGCGTCCAGCTCCTGCTCGATGTTGGCAATGTCGTGCACGGGGATGCCCTCGATGGAAGTGCCCACGCTGACGCCGGCGTGGTCGAAAATCTGGACCACCTCCAGGTTGCGTTCCTTGAAGGACGCCGAATGCATGAGCACGCTACCCAGGCCTCCGGCTCCGATCAGGGCGACCTTCCAGTGCCGGTCAAATCCGAGAACCCGCGCGATCTGCTCACGCAGCTCCGGCACATGGTAGCCGACGCCCCTGACTCCGAAGGACCCGAACTCGGCGAAATCCCGGCGGACCAGACTCTGGGTCACGCCGTCGATCTTTTCGAGGTCTGCGGATGAAATGACCTTCACGCCCTTGTTCTGAAGATGGTCCAATGTGCGCAGATATGTGGACATACGCCGGATGATGAGGTTCTTCTTGTCGATCCTCGGGCGTTTTTTCGTGTTTGCCATGATGCGGATACCTCGTGTGCTGGTGTGAAACAGAAGAAAGTTCGCCCATCACATGCACTGCGGTCAAGAAATAATTCAGTGCATCCGGTACGGGCTGCGGCCATCCGGTTCGAAACGCTTTTCCGACATTGCCGCACCGCACCGATTTCCCGCCTCAAAGCAGCCGCCGACCCTGGATATCGAGATTCACAAGGCCCAGCTTTTTCGCTTTTTCGACAACAGCCGCATATTCCCCTGAAGTGACTGTTCTGGACAGTTCCGGATGCTCCTGAGCCTTATATTCTGGATGGTACTGCGCCATGATGTTGACGTATGTATCCGCAGGAAGATTTTGAGCGATCCATTCCATGATCATTTCCGATCCGCCGACATTGTTTGGCAAGACAAGATGCCGGATGATGAGCCCGCGCTGCATGATTCCGCCTCCGGCATACTGCGCCGTGCCTGTCTGCCGCTGCATCTCGAGGATGGCCTTGGCCGTCAGTTCCGGATAACTTGCCGCACCTGCCGAATACTTCGACGCCATGTCCGCTTCCCAATACTTGAAATCCGGCATGTAGATGTCCACAACCCCGTCCAGCATCCCGAGGATTTCAAGCCGCTCCCAGCCGCAGGTGTTGTAGACCAGCGGCAGGCGTAGGCCGCGGGCGGCTGCGATGTCGAGGGCGTCTAGAATATGGGCGCTGTAGTGCGTGGGTGTGACCAGATTGATGTTGTGGCACCCCGAGTCCTGCAGGCAGAGCATCAGCCCGGCCAACTCCCCAATGCTCTGCTCCATGCCCTCCCCCGAAATGCTGATCTCCCAGTTCTGGCAGAAGGAGCAGCGCAGGCTGCAATGGGAAAAGAAGATCGTCCCGGACCCGTTCAGTCCCACAAGGGGCCGCTCTTCCCCGAAATGCGCGCCGTAGGAGGAGATGACGAGCCGCGTGCCCGGAGCGCGGCAGAACCCGCGCTCCCCCTGCAGGCGGTTGACCCCGCACTCCCGGGGGCAGAGGCGGCATTCCCCCATCATGGCCCAAAGGGCCCCGGCGCGCCGACGCAGCTCGCCCGAGCGGTGGAGGGCAAGATAGGCCGGCTCGAAAGCCTGACGCAGCGAGGCCGGATTTCCGGGATTTCCATGGATGTCGGCCATGTTCATGAATGCCTCCGCAGGATTGAAGCAAGGGACGGTTTCGAGGAACGACCCGGATTGGGACGGGACCGGATTCGTGACTATGATTACATGACATGTCTTGCCACTGAGTGTTTTCTCGCCTGAAAAAAAACGAAAATCCTATTGGTCCTGATTTGCACGCTACCAAAAAAACCGTACCTTCCTTTGACCCGAACGAAAACATCCCGCCAATGCGCCTCCACACAAACCAACCACGGGACCGGAACCGATGAAACATGTCTGCTTCAGCCTTCTTTTCCTTCTCCTCTGCTCCACCGCCGACGCCGAGGGCGTCTGGCGGGTCAAGGGGCATGCCTTTTCCAATGTTCATGCATGGCAGAAAGGCACTGATGTGCGGGTCAGCGGGAGGGTCAGCGGCGGGCCGGCCAGAGCGCCCTTCCAGGCGGTGGTCCATGTGCAGAGCGATGAAGGGAAAACGCACCGTGTGACCATCCGTAAAAAAACGTTCTCGGGCCAGGGCGAAACGTTCGAGGGCGGATTCAGGGCACCGAAGCGCTCCCGGTGGTGGCAGATCATCCAGATCGAAGTCGTCGGGGCAGACCCGGCCGAAATCGAGCGCCAGGCGGCGCAGTCGAGAACCACGCCACACGTGGCCGCGCCCTATCCCCCCGCACCCGCCGACATGCCGGAAAGCGGCCCTCCGCAATGTTTCCCCCTCGAAATGAAAACCTCGGGCGAGGTCTCAAGCGTCCTCTTCTCCTCCATGCGCCCCGTCTGCGTGACCGTGCGCAATCGCACGTCCGGCCGACTGGTCCTCATGAAGAACGTTTCGCCACACGATCTCGAAAACACGTCCCTGCCCTGCGGCGAATATTCCGTAAAGATCGTGGGCGACGGGTTCGTGTCGCAGAAGGACGTCAGCATCTCCGGGCAAAGCCAGGTCATTGACCTGAACTAGGCGGACGCGTCCGGCGCCAGGCGTTTCGGCTCGGGCCCCGCCTGGTCCGGCGAACGGCCGATCCCGTGTTCATGCCCCCCTCACGACTTCATACCCCTTTCTGAAAACACCCGGCCCATGACCTTCACCCCTTCGAGGACAAGCAGGGGAATCGCACCCAGGGCGAAGAGCAGGACCGCGTCGGCCGCTGGAATGTGCACGGTCTTGAGGAAACGCCCCAGCAGCTCGTTGTGCTGGCTCAGCACCTGCGCGCCGAGCGTCAGGGCCACGACCAGCAGCAGATTCATGTTGGAAGTAACGGACGCGCGCCAGACGGGTCTGGTCGCGCTGCGGGCGCCGAAGGAGCGCAGGAGCTCGGCCACGACAAGGACCGTGAAGGCCCAGGATCGGGCCGTTTCCACGCTGCCCCCGTCCACCAGGGCGAGGAGATAGGCCGCGAAGGCCACCGAGGCGGTCAGGACTCCCGTAAGGAGCATGCCGCCCAGGAAGCTGCCGTCCGTTATGCCCTCTGTCCGGGAGCGGGGGCGGCGCTGCATGACCTCGGGGTCGATGGGGTCCGTGGCCAGGCAGAGGGCGGGCAGGCCGTCGGTAACAAGGTTGATCCACAGCAGGTGGATGGGCAGCAACGGCACGGGCAGGCCGATGATGACGCAGACCGCCATGAGCAGCAGCTCGCCGGTGTTGCCCGCAAGGAGGTACTGCAGGGTCTTGCGGATGTTGTCGAAGATGCCCCGGCCCTCCTCCACGGCGTCCACGATGGTTGCGAAATTGTCGTCGGTGATGACCATGTCCGAGGCCTGCCGCGTGACCTCGGTGCCGCTGCGGCCCATGGCGATGCCGATGTCCGCGCCCTTGACGGCCGGGGCGTCGTTGACGCCGTCCCCGGTCATGGCCACCACGGCACCCCCCTCCTTCCAGGCGCGGATGACGCGCAGCTTGTGCTCGGCCGTGACCCGGGCATAGACGTCGATGCCCGCGACGCGCCGGGCAAGCTCCTCGTCGCTCATGGCATTCAGCTCTGCCCCGGACACCGCCTGCCCTTCGGCAGAGATGCCCAGTTCACGGGCGATGGCGGCCGCCGTGTGCGGATGGTCGCCGGTGATCATGACCACGCGGATGCCTGCGGCGCGGCATCTGGCGACGGCTTCCCCGGCTTCCGGGCGCGGCGGGTCGTACATGCCACAGAGGCCGATGAAGGTCAGGCCCTGCTCGATGGAGTTGGGCGCATGGGGTGAAGGATCCGATGGATGGGAAGCGGGGCCGGAGCACTCCCGGGCGAGGGCGGCCGAGAGGACGGCGTCATCCAGGTCGCGCCGGGCGGAGCCCAGGACACGCAGGGCCTGGCTGGCCATGGCTGCGTTTTGTGCGGCGATGTTGCGGCGGTCCCCGTCGGTCATGGGGCGCACGCCCTCGGGGGCGAGGATGCGCGTGCAGCGTTCCAGGAGCACATCGGGCGCGCCGTTGACCAGGGCGCGGGCGGCTCCGTCCGGCATGCGGCGGACAACGGTGCTCAGCTTGCGGTCGGAGTCGAAAGGGATCTCGTGCACGCGCGACATGGCGGCGTCAAAACCGTCCGGATCGCCGCCGGCCTTGGCCCCGGCCGCCAGCATGGCGGCTTCGGTGGGGTCGCCCACCGCGCTCCACATCCCATCCTTCTCGGCCAGGCGGGCATTGTTGCAGCCCAGCAGGACCGAAGCGAGTTCCAGCAAAACTTCCCGCTGCCGGGCATCCGGGGCGCCCCCGCCCGCCAGCACCTCGCCATCCGGCGCGTAGCCCTCCCCCGTGACCTCGAAAGCCTGCCCGGCGACATACAGGGCGCGTACGGTCATCTCTCCGGCCGTCAGGGTGCCGGTCTTGTCCGTGCAGATGACCGTGGTCGAACCCAGAGTCTCGACGGCGGGCAGGCTGCGCACCAGGGCGCGGCGGCGGGCCATGCGCGAGACTCCAAGGGCCAGGGCCACCGTGACCACGGCGGGCAGGCCCTCGGGCACGGCCGCGACGGCCAGGCTGACGGCGCCCAGAAAAAGCTCGAAAGGCGCGCTGCCGCGCAGGTATCCCAGCAGGAACAACAGCGCCACGATGCCCAGGGTGGCCCAAATGAGCACGCGGCCGAAGGCGTCGAGCTTCTTCTGCAGCGGCGTGTCCTCTTCGCCCGTCTCGATGAGCTGCGCGATGCGGCCCAGTTCCGTGCCCATGCCCGTGGCCGTGACCACGGCCCTGGCAGTGCCCGTGGCCACGCTCGTGCCCATGAAAACCATGTTCAAACGGTCCGCCAGCGGCGTCTCGCATGCGCAGGCCGCCCCGGCGTCCTTGTCCACGGCCTCGGACTCCCCGGTCAGGGCCGATTCGACGCACGAAAAGGCCGTTGATGCGAGAAGGCGGGCGTCGGCGGCCACCAGATCGCCGGCTTCCAGGGCGAGCACATCGCCGGGAACGACTTCGGACGCCGCGACGGCGGTCATGCGCCCGTCGCGCAGCACCTTGGCCTGGGGCGCGGCCATCCTGCGCAGGGCCGCGATGGACTTTTCGGCGTTATACTCCTGATAGAAGCCCATGGCCGCGTTGAGCACGACAATGGCCAGGATGGCGAACGCGTCCACAGCCTCCCCGAGGATCCCGGAGACAATGGCGGCAACCACGAGAATCCAGACGATGAGGCTCCTGAACTGGGCCAGAAGCAGACGCCACAGGCTGACTCCCTCGGAGGCACTTATCTCGTTGGGCCCGCAGGCGCCAAGACGATGGCGCGCCTGGGCGGCCGCAAGGCCCCCGGCCCTTGAACCCAGGGCCGTCAGGACTTCCGAGACAGGAAGCACGTGCCAGGTTCTGTGTTCGTTGCCTGAAAATTCGGTCATGTTCTCTTTCCTGTCGGAACATCTTCGGCCGCCGCACGTCTGCCGAGGATGAATCGGTTGCAAGAGCGCTATGTGTGAAATCGCCTTCACGATAACGCCGGAGAACGTTCAAGGCAATGCGCCCCGATTCTTGGCTTCCCTTGGGGAGAACGGGGCGCATCGCGAATTTCCGTACCTGCCGCCTCGTCAAAGCACGGCGACAGGCCCGATCTTGCGATCCGTCATTCAGGAAGAACATCCCCGACGCAGGGAATTGTGGGCATCCATGGCGCAGAGCTTGCCGCACATGGTGCAGGTCTTGCCTTCGCTGGCGCGATTTTCCTCCCAGCGGCGCCTGGGCAGATCCTGGTCCAGGGCCGCCGCGAACATGCCATCCCAGTCCAGTTCCTTGCGGCAAACGGACAAAGCGCGGTCCCGGTCCATGGCGCCTGGGACACCCTTGGCGATATCACCGGAATGCGCTGCGATGAGCGTACTGATCACGCCCTGATGCACATCGTCCATGTCAGGCAGGCAAAGATGCTCGGCGGGAGTCACATAGCACAGAAAATCCGCACCGGCCGCCGCCGCTACAGCGCCTCCGATGGCGGCGGTGATGTGGTCGTACCCGGGCGCGATGTCCGTGGTCAAAGGTCCCAGCACATAAAAGGGCGCGCCGTCGCAGATGCGCTTTTGCAACATGACGTTGCCCGCGATCTGATTCAGGGGCATGTGTCCCGGCCCCTCGATCATGACCTGAACACCCCTGGCCCGGGCCCGTCTGCCCAGCTCCCCGATGACCAGCAGCTCCTGGATCTGCGCGGAGTCCGTGGCGTCGCTGACCGCTCCGGGGCGCAATCCGTCGCCCAGGCTCAGAGTGACATCGAAGCGAAACGCGATGTCGAGGAGCCTGTCGAATTCCTCCAGCAACGGGTTTTCACGGTTGTTGCGTTCCATCCAGGCCGCCAGGAGCGCCCCGCCACGGCTGACGATCCCGGCCACCCGGTCCTGCGCATGCGTCCTGGACACGGCCTCGCGGGTCACTCCGCAGTGCACGGTGATGTAATCAAGCCCTTCCGCGCACTGCGCCTCGATGGACTCAAGCAACAAGGACGCGGTCATGGCTTCTATTGATTGTCCGGCATCGACCAGATCGGCGGCCACCGCATACAGGGGAACGGCCCCGACCATGACCGGCGAATGATGAAGGATCGCGCGCCGGGTGGTCATCAGATCGCGGCCCGTGGACAGGTCCATGACGCTGTGCGCTCCGGCCCTGACCGCCACATCGAGTTTGCTCAATTCAATGTCCAGCGCACCCTGCACTCCGGATGTCCCGATGTTGGCGTTGACCTTGGTTTTCAGGCCCGCGCCGATTCCCTCGACGGAAAAATTCCGCCCCACGTTCTTTGGGATGACGATCCGCCCCTGCGCCACGCCATCACGAATGATTTCAGGATCCAGATTCTCCTTCTCCGCCACTACCCGCATTTCAGGGGTAATCGTTCCCTCTCGGGCAAAAATCGACTGTGTCATGTTGACCTCGGTTGAAATCGGGTAGGAGGCGGGGTCACCCCCGCCGTCCTCCCACACCACCGTGCGTACGGTTCCGTACACGGCGGTTCATGTAACACATTGAAGTTTACGGTAGTGATCAAGCAGTGACACGAGTCCTA
>Ga0265295_1001069_pt1 | contig 50845 bp, 52 predicted proteins | sample Munlansysbiofilm_FD_192503 | JGI IMG/M metagenome (GOLD analysis project Ga0265295, IMG submission 192503) | Leachate microbial communities from a municipal landfill in Southern Ontario, Canada - Methane capture system biofilm | ecosystem: Engineered > Solid waste > Landfill > Unclassified ... | reverse complement strand
GCACGCAAACAAAAACGCCTGGAGAATAAGCATCGTCCCGCACTCCATCTGGTGCCAATATCCGGGGAGACATTTAACTCGCTAACTCAACAGGGCCAGTTCTCCATTTCCAGCTGAGGCAAAACAGATGATCCTCAGGAACTGTATCAGCACCTGTGTCGCATTGCGGTAGAACATGGCCATTTTCAGCTTGCGAGTGTAGCCCTGATTGATGCAACGTCTGATGCGCTCACCCATGTAGCGGTACATGGTGACGAAAAAGGTTGCACTTATATTGCGCATATTAAGGTCAGTATCGACGCGGAAATTCTTGAGGGGCAGGGACCGACTGGAAGAGCGGTGCGCGAAGGTACGACCGTCGTAACCAATGATTTTGGTGTGGCCATGCGCGCTACCCCGTGGGAAGAGGCGGCGCTACAGGCTGGTATAGGTTCGGCAGCATCCATGCCGCTCTATGTAGGAGACAAGATCATTGGAGCCTTTAAGGTCTATGCCGCGACCCGCGATTATTTCAATGACTCCAGAGTAGAGCTGTTGGAACAGCTACGCGATGACTTGGGGTTTGCCCTGCTCGCCAGAGAGCATAAAAGGAGTGAAGCGGATGCTCGCCACCTACTTGAGGAATCGCAGAAGTTTCAACAGGTGCTCCTCGATGCCCTGCCGTATCCAGCAGTACTAGCGCGTTATTCTACCCGCAGGGTAGTGAGTGCGAACCAGCGCGCAAAAGAAATGGGAATTCGGGTAGGGGAGCCAAGTCTCTATGGGCAGGAGATCCAAGACACAGAACGCCGGCGCTCGCAAATCGTGGAGCAGCAGCGCGCAGACGGCAGCTGGGATATGGTGTGCTGGCGCCCAGTGGAAGGTGAAGATGATCTGTACCTGCACTTCGCTATAGATATAACTGAGCGCAAAAAACGCGAACAGAAGGCGTTGAAAATGGCACACACCGATTCTTTGACTGGGATTGCCAACCGTTTGCATTTTACTGCGCTGGTACGTAAGGCGTTGAAAGAACCGAAAGCGGGCACGTTTGGCATCTTGGTGTTTGACCTCAACAATTTCAAGCCGGTGAATGATTCATACGGCCACGCTTTCGGCGATAAACTGCTGATAAAAGTGGCGCAACGCCTCAGTGGCTCGCTGCGTGAATGTGATACCACTTGTCGCTGGGGAGGGGATGAGTTTGTAATTTTTCTTCCCGGTGCTACAGAAACAACCATTCTCCAACTGCTGAAGCGCGCTGAGACAGTGTTTGCCGAGCCATTTATGATTTCAGAGAAACATATCCACATCTCGGCCTGCGGAGGTCATGCTACCTGGCCTGAAGATGGGGATAATGAGCTGGAACTGTTTAAGGTTGCTGATCGGCGTATGTATGGGAAGAAAATAGAGAAACATCGCCTGAGCGGCTCGACATCGTAAGCTCAGACTTGAGAAATTGCTTCAGCACTAGGGGGCAGTGGTTGCTGGCTATGGGCACAAGCGGGGACGTGCATAAGTGTAAGGGCGCCTGGATAGCTGGGCCAACGTGGGCGAGATAGCAGGTATCCGGGCGGTGCTATATGTGTCGGCACCGCCCAGACATACATAGATGTGCCAGATATGGGCCTATGCTTGGGCTATTGTGGTGCTAAGACTCATCGTCGCTCTCTGCCAGGCTGATGTTGAGCTCCAGAATTTCGACGTCACCGCTACTGTCGAGCGAGAGTTTTATCTGATCTTCGGAGATATGGATATACTTGCGCACAACCTCAAGGATATCCTGCTGCAGCATTGGCAAAAAGTCGGGTGTACCCGTTTTGCGCCGTTCGTGCGCTACAATTATCTGCAGCCGTTCTTTGGCTATGGCTGCTGTCCCCTGCTTCGACGAACGGAAAAAATCTAGAAATCTCATAAATCAACCCCTGAATAAGCGGGAAAAAAAGCCTTTTTTAACCGCTTGCATAAAGCGATGGGGGCGTTCTTCGCCCAGAAAACGATCTACCACATCCATATAGGCGCTGCCGGCGTCGCTATCTTCATCCATCGTTACGGGAATACCAGAGTTAGAAGCCTCAAGTACCGCCTGGGATTCCGGAACTACGCCCAGAAACGGGATGGCCAGAATTTCCTGTACATCATCAGCGCTGAGCATCTCCCCGATTTCAACCCGAGTCGGGTCATAACGTGTGATTATAAGATATTCTTTTACTGGCTCGAGTTCTTTTTCCGCCCGATATGTTTTGCTCCCTAACATGCCAACAATGCGATCTGAATCTCGCACGGAGGAGACCTCTGGATTCGTTACAACCAGAGCATCATCTGCAAAGTACATGGCCGCGATGGCACCTTTTTCAATCCCGGCGGGAGAATCGCACACAATGTAGTCAAAGCGCTCCCGCAATTCCCCCAGCACGCGCTCGACCCCATCAAGGGTCAGGGCGTCTTTGTCGCGGGTCTGAGACGCAGGGAGGATGTACAGGTTCTCCAGGCGTTTATCCTTGATCAGGGCTTGATTTAGGGAGCCTTCATTGTGGATGACGTTGAGCAGGTCGTACACCACCCGGCGCTCGCATCCCATGATGAGATCAAGATTGCGCAAACCGACATCGAAATCCACTACCACCGTTTTAAAGCCTCTTTTGGCCAGCCCGGCAGCAAATGCCGCACTGGTTGTGGTTTTGCCCACCCCACCTTTGCCTGATGTTACCGCAATGACTCTTGCCATTGTCGTTTCTCCTTCGTTGTGCGTTTACTTATCAATGGCAGCACAAAGTGCCACGGATGTGCCTCTGAGACGGTATAGAAGATCGCAGAGAGGATATCCCTCGCATGCGCATGTTCTATATAAATGTTCTCTGTGTATGGTGCCGATGAATGGCATCTATGCGGGGGAGAACGCCCCAAGCCTAGCTATATTGAGTTTACCATCCTGTAGTGTAATGGTCGCCGTACTGCCGAATAGAGAAGCGTCGATCTCATCATTTACCAAATACTCCCCAGCGATGGCAATCAATTCTGGTTCTAGGTCAAGGCAGAAGATGGATGCTTCGGTGTTTTCGGCGCCACCGGCCAGAGCACGTCCACGTAAAGCACCATAGATATGGATACTTCCTCCCGCAATAACTTCTGCCCCTGAGTTCACTGAAGCCAGAATGGTTAGGTCACCGGAGGCAACTATGCGCTGCCCAGAATGGACAGTTTTGGTTATGGTTTTGTTGTCCCCACTCCCCCCAACTGCTGGCGTTGCGGTGGAAGACTGCGGTGCGCTTACTGGTTCTGTAGCTGCAGGCACGACATTCTGTGTTGCACTGACCAAGGAGGCCGGCACCGGCTGCAGTCCCAACGTTGCTGCGTTCTGCACGTGTTTTGCGTTGCCACCGTGCAGTCCGAATGGTATCAGGCCGTATTCGGTGAGTAGTCCACACAAAGCAGGGAAGTTTATTTCAGTGTGAGGATCCTCGAGGGTGCTTAAGTCAATAACCAGCAGGCTATCCTTAAACAGCCCGCCAGGTCTGCCCAGATGGGCACGCAGGCGTCCGAGGATAGTAGTGGTGTTGCCGTTGAGTACTCGCAGGCTCAGAACCCTGTGGGAGCGGGCCTTGAGTTCAAATATAGTGTTGGGGGTCATGTATGCAACCATAGCGCCGCCAGTGGTGCGATGGCTCTTTGCGGCAGTTATTTAATTTATCAACCATATGATCTTTAAATCTAGATTCTGGATCACGTGGCACGAATGTCAGCCATACGAGAAGCGTGTGCCGTGCGTCGTGCTCGTATACCCATCATTGCTGTTTAAGGGAGCCTGAAGCGCAGACAGAATAGCCATAGATGGTATTTCAAGATACAAGGGGTAATCCTAGTCTTTTTCCCACCCGATCTCAACCGCAAAGTCACTGATTGCTGAGGTGTCTGGGTCCCTATAAAATCTACTTACACAATTAATTTAGAAATGGCTTTGAATTCATCACTGCCAGCACGATGCAGTAGTTCAAACAGAACCGATTCAACATTGGTTATAATCGCGCCCGCCTGTTCCATGCGGCGCAGAGCATTGTCGCGATTCTGATCACTTCGCGAGCATACGGCGCTAATGGGAACATGTACCTGATAGCCGGCCTGAAGCAGATCCAGAACGGTCTGCAGCACACATACATGGGCTTCCATTCCGGTTACCACAACTTGTTTGCGCCCGAGCTTTTCCAACGTAGGCTTAAAATTCGTCTCTGCACAACTGCTAAAGGTGGTTTTTTCTACCACGGCGCCGCTTGGGTTACGCGCGGCGATACTTTCTACTGTGGTTCCGAGGCCGCGTGGATATTGTTCGGTGATCAGCGTGGGCAGATTGAGGATATCCATCCCCTGCTGCAGGGTGGTAATAGCTTTTTCCACCTCGGCATAGTTGGCCATCGCTTTAACCAGGCGTTCCTGCACATCAATAATCAGCAGGACAGTGTTATCCGGGATCAGGATCGTCGGGTGTTTTTGCATAATAAAATTCTCCATTCGTGTTGTGGGTGTCTACTTAAATTAGAACGCACCTGCACGCAGCACGCCAGCGCACGAAGTGGGTGACACGTTATCCTGAGATTACATAAAGCGTAAGCGCAGGCGCAAAAGTAGAACTGTGTTATGCAGTTTAGCATAGATTGGAGATGAAAATGGATAATTGATCAGAATTGTTCTTCGCTCAGGCTGTAGGTCACATCGAATAGCTCTGCATCGATGTTGTCCTGGCGTTTGCGGTTATACACTCCTTGCAAGGTTTCAAGCTGCTCATCGATATTTTTTTCTGCGCGCTGCATCGCGGCTAGGCGGGCACTGTTTTCACTCGCCAAAGATTCGGCGCATGCTCGAAACAGAGTGATGAACATATATTCGCGCACCAGCGCCTGCAGGCACTCTTCATCAGAGCACCAAATCTCAGGCAGGGCAGAGGTGGGCCAGGTGCGCTGGTTCAAACGCTGTTGCCATGCTTGCTCCAGGGGGAGAATCTGTTCGACGCGTGGAGTGTAGGTTGCTCCGGCTTCGAGCTGATTGTAGCCTACTAGTAGTGCCGGGTCGGGCTGCGGAAGCTTGCTGTACTCAAGCAGCACCTCAATACAGGCGGGGGTAATTGCCTCGACAGTGGTAGGGGTCACGAAATGGCGCTGCACCTTTAAGCCATGGGTATAAAGTTCATCACGCATCCGCTCTCCCATACTCAAAAGATGTAGCGGACGGGATTCTTCTGCGGTGGCAGCGACTACCTTCGATCCGATTTTTTGGTTGAAAGCTCCCACCATCCCCTGATCTGAACCGATAACCAGCAACAGCACCGGTTGCTCCGCGCGCAGATTGTTGTGTTCGAATAGCTGCGCCGCACCTACACCCCGGCGCAGGTATGCTGCTAGCCCGAGCTCTACGCTGCTGGTGTAGTGCTGCAGCGACTGCACCGCGTCCTCATACTGACTGATATTGGAGGCCGCCAGCGCCTTCATGGTTCTGACTACACTGCCCAGGCTGTTTATGCTATCGAGTTGCCGCCTGATTTTCAGCAGAGAGTCACCCATGTTTGCTCTCCGACTGTCCGCTGTCTTTGCTGTCTTTGCTGTCTTTGTTGTTGCTGAATTGTTGCAGGGCTAGCTCCACCTGCTCTTTGATCTGCTTAAGATGGGGACTGGTGTGTTCGGCGTCTTGCAATGCAGTTTCAATATCTTCGTGCGTAAGATTTTCGATGATACTGCGGATGGCCTGTCGCACATGTTCTTGGGCAGAGTCCATCTGCTCCAGCGCAATGGAGTCGAATAGACCGTTGTCCAGCGCTTGGAGAATGGCTATCTGCTCCATAGTTGAAACGGTCTGGTGCTCGTGTTGTTGCAGTGAGGCGCGAATTCGCTGTCCATGCGCGATACTGTCGCGGGTAGTTTTGTCAAGTCGGGTACCAAAGCGCGCGAAGTTCTCCAATTCTTCAAACTGGGCGTAAGCCAACTTCAGGGATCCTACTATGGCACGATAGGCCGGCTGCTGTGCTTTCCCCCCGACGCGTGATACTGATGTGCCAACATCAATGGCAGGCAACTGCCCCTTCTCAAACAGGCGCGGCGACAGGTATATCTGTCCGTCAGTTATCGAGATCAGGTTGGTGGGGATATACGCTGACAGGTTCTGCGCCTCAGTTTCAACAATGGGCAGCGCCGTAAGAGAGCCACCGCCACGCTCGGGTTTGAGATGGGTGGAGCGCTCCAGCAGACGCGAGTGCAGATAGAAGATGTCGCCGGGAAAGGCTTCGCGCCCTGGCGGACGCCGTAACAGCAATGAGAGTTCACGGTACGCGCGGGCATGATGGGTCAGGTCATCGTAGACAATGAGGACGTCATCTCCTTGGTGCATGAATTCCTCGGCAATGGTAGTGGCGGCGTAAGGGGCAATATATGCCATGCCTGGAGGGTCACTGCCCTCGGTCACTACCACGGTGGTGTACTCCATGGCGCCATGTTCTTTTAAAGCCGCAATTACTTGCGCCACCGCAGCGGCGCGCTGACCAATGGCACAGTAGATGCAGCGTACGTTGTGGAGTTTCTGGTTGATTATGGTATCGACACCGATGGTCGATTTGCCTGTCTGTCGATCTCCGAGGATTAATTCACGCTGACCGCGCCCGATGGGGACCAAGGCATCTATTGCCTTGATTCCGGTCTGGAGTGGAGTGGTTACTGGAGCGCGATCCATAATGGGTGGAGCAGGACGCTCGATGGGCCTCTGCTGGAGGCCAAGTAGAGGTGGGCCGCCATCAAGAGGCACTCCAAGTGGATTGATCACCCGCCCGAGCAATGCTTCGCCCACAGGAACTTCCATAACCTTGCCACTGCGTTTTACCGCATCACCGGCGTGCAACTGTTCATTGCTGCCTAGCAATACTACACCCACTTCATCGGGATCGACGTTGAAAGCGATCCCTTTGATGTTGTGGCCGAAGTCGAGCATTTCTTCAAAGCCAACTCCGGGCAGACCGCTGATCTTGGCAATGCCGGTGCCGACGGTGGTGATACGCCCCGTTTCTTCCAGGTGCAGATCAGGGGTGGTCTGGGTATGCGCGAAGCTGGTGCAAGCCTGCTGCAGCCAGGCCGGAGTCTGTACCGGGGCCGTGTCTTGCTCTTGTGTCGGAGCATTTGTGGGCTGTTTTACTGTGTTTTCGTTAGCACGCTCACTCACGCCGGTTTCTCCTGTGTTGCTGGAGCTTCTGGGGTTTTTGTTGTGTTTATTTCCTTCATCTGCTGCTGTAGTTTCTGTTCCATTTGCTCAAGATAGGTGTCTAGGCTCCAGCCCATGCGGTAGTCTTCCAAATGTAGTTCTATACCGCAGCCCATATCGGGATCATGTTCAAAGCGGACTTTGGATTGCTCCAGTACGCTATTCAGGACGGTGCGCAGGTTGTCCTGCATGGGCTGTTCCAAAGGAAACCCGGTCTTAATTATGGGCGCGACCTTGGTGGCGGCTTGGATGCGATTCAACTTCTCCCGGTCTGCGTCAGATAGTTGCTGCAGGCGCGAGCTGAAGTGGTTGATCAGTTGTGTCTCTAATTTTACCTCGGCCAGATCGTGCAGGGCTCGACTAACTCCGTGGCGCAGTTGAGTAAGAGCGCAGTCACGCAGGTGTCTCTGTAGGCTTTGTTGTTCGACCTGCATCTGTGCGTTCCATTGCTGTTTTTGCGTGTTAATTTCTGTGCGGGCCTGCTCCAGCTCTTGGTCTTTCTGCGCTTTTACCTCGTCGCGGGCTTTTTGGAGCAAAGTATTGCGCCGTTGCTGTAGCTCATTGTGCTCTTGTTCTAGCTGGCTTTTGAGCGTCTGCGCCTGCTGCTGCTGCTGTTCCGCCTGCTGTTGCTGCTGCTGCAGGCGCTGTTCGCGCGCGTCGATAGCGTGCAGGACCGGCTTGTACAAAAAGCGCTTGAGCAACCACACCAAAATCAAAAAATTAATCAGCTGAGCAAAGACCGTGAAGTTGTCAATCAACATGGGATTAACCTTTCAGGGCAGCAGTCACATGGTTCCAGAAAGGGTTGGCGAATAACACCATCATTGACACCACAAAACAGTAGATGGCGGTGGATTCGATCATAGCCAACCCTACAAACAGGGTACGGGTGATGGTGGAGGCCGCATCCGGCTGTTGCGCCAGCGAACTCAGAGCGGTGCTGACCGCACGTCCTTCCCCCAGTGCAGTGCCGATGGAACCGATGGCGATGGTGATACCGGCAGTAAAGATAGAGACCAGTGCAATCCAGATATGCGCGTCCATGTGTCCTCCTAAGGTGTGTTTTTAGTGTGTTTTTTGGTGCTTGTTTTAGTGGCGGCGGCGATATATACCGTGGCCAGTATGGCAAAAATATATGCTTGAATCATCCCCGTAAGGAGCCCGAGGATGTCGAGCAGCAGTGGAAAAAACAACGGCGCAACTATCAGCAGTATAGCTCCGATCATGCTGGCACTCATTATATTGCCGAACAATCGTACCGCCAGCGCCAGCGTACGGGAGAACTCTCCAATTAGATTGAAGGGCAGCATGATCCATACCGGTTTCACATATGAAGCCAGATACCCCTTCAGGCCCTGGGTGCGGATACCATTAAGTGGTACTGCTACAAACACCGCGATGGCCAGTGCTGCTGTAGTGGATAGAGAGCCGGTGGGGGGGCGATAGCCGGGGAAAATAGCTGCGAAATTGGACAGCGCAACAAAAAGAAATAAGGTGCCGATGAAGCCGATATATGCGCGTGCGGGGTGTAGTCCTACCACCTGCAGCTGCTCTACAATGGTTATGACAATGATTTCAAGGATATTCTGCATGCGACTGCGGTGGCTATTTTTGGCGTTGGCCTGTGTGCCGGCGTACATGCTTCTGGTGACGAGCCATGTACCCGTTGCCAATACGAACATCAGCACCCAAGTGGTGATAATAGTCAGGTTGAGTTTTGCCCAGCCGTATTGCCATAAAATGACGGAATCGGAACTCAGATCCATGAGAAATACTCCCTTTAACCTTTATGCTCCAGATGGTTTTGGGCAAAATTCATCGGTGATGTGTTTTTGTCCATCCCGCTGCCAACGGATATTTAACGCTGCCCTAGCGGCCCCTGCACCAGGCGGCGCACTACAAATCGACCCAGAATAATCCCCACAGCACATCCCAGCAGGTGAAGTGTACCACTACGTCCAGCAAGGTACAGCCCAGCTATGAGGAAGCTAAAGCGTGCGCTTAAACTGAGGCTGAACCACAACCATGGACGCTGGGAGAATGTCGCTCTCCGCACGGTCCAGTACAAGGCGCCGAAAAAAGCCAGACCTAGGATGATGCCCCCAAGTACTGCGAGAATCACCCCGCTGATGATGGTGTTAGTAGCTAATTCATGCGCGAGATGATCCGCAAGTTCAAGCAGGCTATTCATTCACCTTGCTCATCATTCTCCTCGGGGTTGTGGACGTGGATATTGCGCTCTTCGCGCGAAATCCAGCGCCAGGCATTGAAACAGCCTAATACCAGTCCCGCCGTCAGCATGGTCAGGGTCCAGGAGTGAGTCGCTGCATAATTACGGTCAAGCCATACCCCCAAAGCGATACCTAGCAGCGTGGGGACGCTTATAGCCCAACCGACAATACCGAACAGGCTGAATCCGCTCAGCAGTGGGTGTGCCGGGTTGGCGCGGGCCCATTCCTTCCGCCGCGCTCTAGTACTGACCGCCTCTTTAAACGCGCTACGGTTGGTGTCTTCAGTTTCTTCCGAGGACCCGCTCAGGTCATTTTTTTTGTCTTCTTTAGTGTTCACGGCGTAACTCGATAAAACGGCGAATAAGTTTGGTCTCAATTCCGGCACTGATGGAGCGCACCACCTTTTCCTGCTCACTCAGCTGTTCAAATTCCGCGTGGATGATCTGCTCTAACTCTGCCAAGTTGGCGCTGGCTACCGCGTGGTGCACTGAGACAACAATCTTGTCCCCGGTTTTTATCAAAATCCCCGTATCCACGGCGATATATTCTTCCTCATCAGTGCCAGAATTTCGATAGGCAAGAATGCCGGGGCTGACTGGTACGACGCAGTCCAACCGCCTGGGAAGAAAGCCCAGGTTGCCTGCGGGGGTGTCGATACTCATGTAGCTGAGATCATCCCGCTGCAGGAAAATTCGTGTCGGAAGGACTACTTGAAGTTCCATCTTCAGTTTTTCCCAGGGGCATCTGGAGCCGGGGTGTCGCCGCTTTGGCCTTTAGCTTCCAGCTGTTTCCATTTTTGCCGCGCTTCGTCAATGGTACCTATCATATACAGCGCTTGCTCCGGACATTTGTCAAAGTCTCCCGCTAGGATCTGTTCACAGCCCACCAGAGCATCTTCGAGAGCAACCAGACGTCCCTCCATGTTGCTGAACTGCTCAGTGGTGACGAAGGGTTGTGTAAGAAAACGCTCCAAGCGCCGCGCTCGATGCACCGTGGTCCGGTCTTCACGTGCAAGCTGCTCAATGCCAAGCATGGCGATGATATCTTTGACCTCTTCGTACTGCGCCAGGGTTTGGCGGACATCACGCGCGATCTGGTGATGACGTACCCCGATGACGGAGGGGGTTGCCATTTTGGAGTTTGATTGAAGCGGATCAACAGCCGGATAAAGTCCTTCACTGGCGCGTTTACGTGCTAGTACGATGGAGGCGGACAAGTGGGAAAAGGTATGCACCGCAGCTGGGTCGGTGAAGTCATCCGCCGGGACATATACCGCCTGAATGGAGGTAATAGCGCCGTTGACGGTGTTGGAGATGCGCTCCTCAAGCTGCGCAAGTTCGGTCCCCATGGTAGGCTGATAGCCTAGGCGCGACGGCATCTGCCCCATCATACCGGAGATTTCGGAGCCGGCTTGGATAAAACGGAAGATATTGTCGATTAGGAGCAACACGTCTCGATGCCTGATATCGCGGAAGTATTCGGCCATGGTTACCGCTACGTGTCCGACACGAAACCGGCTACCGGGCGGTTCGTTCATTTGGCCAAACACCATGGCCATATGCTCTAGTACGCCTGCTTCCTTCATGTCGCGGTAGAGCTCTTCGCCCTCGCGGCTGCGTTCGCCGATCCCGCAGAATAGACTGATGCCACCATGGCTTCCGGCCATGTTGTGAATAATTTCGCTAAGCAGTACGGTTTTGCCCACCCCGGCGCCTCCGAAGAGGCCCGTCTTGCCTCCACGTTCAAGTGGCATAAGAACATCGATTGCCTTGATTCCGGTGGTGAAGATTTCCGCATGGGTGGAGCGCTGTTCCAGCGGTGGCGGACTCCGGTGCACGCTGCGGCGCTCAAGATCTCCCAGAGGAGGACCATTGTCGATGGTGTTGCCAAACACATCGAACATACGAGAAAGGATGGCCTCACCCACTGGTGCCTGAAGGGCTGTGCCAGTGTGAGACATCTCCATCCCACGTGCCAGCCCTTGGGTTGGAGTCAAAGCCATGGTACGCACGCGGGTGTCATTCAGTTGGGTCAACACCTCCGTGACCACCCGCCCGTCCATGCCGTAAACTAGTGTGTTTATCGCTGGCAGAGCGTTGGTGAAATGTATATCCACCACGCTTCCGCGTATCGACACAACCCGACCCGTGTGATGGGAGGGAGGAGGTGGATTATCCGGGGTTGCGCTGGGAGGGTGTGGCGCCATTGTCGTTCCTTGTAGGGAGTCAGGTTAAATATGAGCGTCATATATAGTGATTGTGAGGGATTGTATTGCTGATTTGAGCTCCATTGTAACGCATTGGGTTGCTAATTCAAGGGGGGGTCACCTTGATTCTGGTAGTGGTGATATATAATGGTAACATATGGTCAGCTCACAAGGAGCTGGTCGCAGCTCTATATGAGCTTATTTTATAGTGATTTGTAGACGCTTCCATGCAGAGTCCGACAACAACCGAACTGAACCCCAACAGATGCCTAACCAGAGCCGACAGGGAGAAGTGAAATGGAGATTACTAAAGTTGTTACTGGATTTTTACGCCATGCCGGCAAAATACTGCTGTTACAGCGCAGCGACCAAGTAAAGACATACCGAGGCTGCTGGGCAGCGGTGAGTGGACATTTGGAAGGGGATTCTCCTTTTGCGCACATGCTGGTGGAGATTGCTGAGGAGACCACACTGTGTCCTGATCAGGTAGAGCTGCGCGCGCAAGGAGCGGTGCTGGAGAAAGCTGACCATAATATTGGATGTCACTGGCGCATATATCCATTTCTGTTTGAGGTCCTTGCCCCAGAAGAAATTCAGACGGACTGGGAACATCAAGACTGGCACTGGGTTGATATAGAAGAGATTGGGCGCTACGTAACCGTGCCGCGCTTGCGAGAGGCTCTGGACAGCTGCTTGGAAAGTGAGCGAGAGCAGCACATAACATAATAGGTGACAACGGACTTATGTAAGGTTAGTTTAGCCTAACTTTTTTTGGAATAGTCGTTTTAGCAAACGGTTTAAAACCTGTATCAATCTGAAATTCGTGAAGCTAAGAGCGGTGTGAGAAGTGCTTTTTGTGAGCAAAGCTTCCTATTCAAAACTGGGCTAAGTCTCGAATAAGGAACTCTGGAGGACAAATAGGTTTGGGGCATATCAGGGATTCACGTGCAATAGCCCCGGGTGGTTCCCGGTCAGGCTCTTTCCTCCAGCGGGGGTAACCACATAGGTGTTTTCTGTTCCTACCATGCCGATTCCAGCCAGCCCTTTTTTTGGTTCTACCGCAATTACCATGTTTTCCTGCAACGGCTCATCGAAGCCTTTGGCGATGACGGGCCATTCATCTACATGCAGGCCGATGCCATGCCCCAAAAAGCTCGTCCGGCGCTCGCCAAACCCCATGAAGTTTTGCATAAACTCTGGTTCAATTTTCCCCATTACCGTTGCGAAAATCTCCGCCGGGATCGCTCCTGGTTTAAGCATTGCGGCGACCTCGTTCTGAATATCCACGCAGCGTCTTTGTATGCTGACCGCCTCGGCTGGGAGTTCTCCGTCGAATATATAGGTCATAGTTTTATCGGTGTTGTAGCCATCCACACCGCAGCACACATCCACGAATACCAGATCACCTGACTTGAGCAGGTTGGTGCGACTGCCGAGCAAAGGTACCGCTGGGCTCATGCCGTAGTTGCCTCCGGGGCCATCGAAATAGGTGGGATAGATGGAGCTTTCACCGAAGCATAGATGACCGATAAGCATCTCGGTGTCGTACATACCGAAGCGCGCGATGCCGTGATGACCTTCTGCTACCATAACTGGATATAGTTCACTGGCAAATTGTGCTTCGCTTATTCCAATATGCAGCAATTCTGGCACGCGCTGTTCCAGAATGCGCTGATGAATAATTCCGGCTTGTTCCATCCGTTCTAGTTCATATGCTGACTTGACTGCACGCACCGCAGAAATAGACATATCTGCCGACGCGACGTTGGTGCTTTTAAAGTGTTTGTTGAAGCGCTCAAATGCTGACAGGGGCAGGCGCTCACCCTCTACATGGATGGTGGAGGGCAAGCGCTTGAATGTTGCTGCCGCGTCACGGAAGCTGCTCATCTGGTGGATAGTGTCAAACTCCGACTCATCTAAAGCGCGCTGCAAGTTACGGCGTACCCAGTAGCTGGCATCACCGTTGCGAGGGATAAGCAGTACCGCGTCCTGCATGGTGCCAGTGAAATAAAATTGGTTTACCTTACTGAAGATTGCCAGCAGTTCCCACTCGGGGTTGTCTTTATCCATGCGCTGACGCAAGGCATGCATGCGTGCCAAAAGTTCACGCGCGGGTACTTTACCGGTCATGTATATCTCTCCTATGGACTCCCATAGCGCCCGATGGTTGTGCCCTGTGCAGCCTTGCCTTTGGCCGCGAATTTGCGTTGGGCTATGTGTGCGTATCGTGTTAAGTGTTAGAACTATGCAATTTTTCAGCTGGTTAGTCGACTATTCTCTGATTTTTACCTGCTCCATTAGCTTCGCATATGCCTGCGGATCTTCATCCGGACAGATAACCTCTACAGCAAACTCGTTATCACAATCTGTATTGGCAGCGCCGTCTTCTCTGCCACAACTGCAGCTGATTCCGGCAAGTTTTGCCCCTGCACTACTGCTGCAGGTACCGGTGATTCCCTGACGTTTGAACATGATCCCTATGGAGAGCCCGGCAAAAGCTAGAATAAAGATCGTCAGAGCTGGAATAAATAACTCAAGCATGATTGCACCCTCGTTGTTGGCGTTTAAATAGATAGTTTAAAACAGATATGTAGGTCACGGTATCATTTTCTTCCCACGGAGGAAAAGTTTTTTTCAAATGCTGGACTGCTGCGAGCGGTAAAACCGTGCTCTTCTTTAACCAGCATGTACACAGAGATGTCGTGCTCAGTAGCGAACTCTATGCTTCGCGCAGGTCCCATCACCATAAATGCAGTTGCGTAGGCATCCGCAAGCATACACGAGGAGTGCAGGACCGAGATTGCAGCAAGATTATGCTTGATGGGGTGACCAGTCTTCGGGTCGATGGTGTGCGAGTAGCGCTTACCATCGTGTTCAAAGTAGTTGCGATAATCGCCGGAAGTCGCCATGGATATGGAGGTTGATGAGTGAATAATTCGTTGCAAGCTGTGTTCTTTTGTGTACGGGCGTTCTATGCCGATGTTCCACGGGTTGCCGGGGCTCTTTTCCCCTCCAGTGCGGATTTCGCCGCCAATCTCCACCAAATGATTTGGGAATCCGTGCTGCGCAAGCAATTCGGCGATTTCATCTACCGCGTAGCCTTTAGCTATCCCGGAGAGGTCTAGATACAGGGAGTCTGTAAGCTTAAGCACCTGTAGTTGAGCAGGGTCGAGTTTTAATCGCTGATATCCTGATTGAGCCAAAATATCCTTTATCTTGGTTTCATCGGGGATTGCATACAGCTTTACTTCAGGGCCAAAGCCCCACAGGTTGACTAGATTGCCAATGGTAATGTCAAAGGCTCCTTCTGTAGCAAGGCTTACCTGTTGAGCCGCGGCTATTACGTGTGCGGTTTCTGGTGAAATTTTTACCGGAGTATCTGCTGGGGCTTTGTTGATGCGACTTATTTCAGAATCGCCGATGTAAGTACTCATGTACTGGTTTATTTCCTGCAGGCGCGTTTTTACAGCCTGATGCACCCTTTCTGGCTTAATTTCAGCACTATTGTTGCGTATATACGTGATGTTATACGTGGTTCCCATGGTTCTGCCTGACAGGGTAACGGATTCAGAGGCGGTATCTGATGTAGGTTGATGGCGAAGCAGTTGCGGTAGGGTGATGCTTAAGGCTAAAAGGATGATTAGGGCTAACAGCGGACGTTTCATAAATGCTCCTTGCAGGCAAGGTGAAGAGAAACTCGTGCAAAAAGATGAAGACAAAAATGGCCACGTCAATTTGACGTGGCCATGCTAACACGATTCGGGGTTACGTAAGCAGCGCCAATTTACATGTCCAGCAGGCCTAAGGCGGTGCGGGCGCGCACGAGTTTTTGCTGCTTTTCCATATCCAGCAGGTTCTGAAATAGCTCACGTACTTCTGGATTCGAGGAGCGGCTGATCACCGTATTATACGACGCATACAGGCACTTATCGATTTGTGAGGCAATTTCAAAGACTTTATCTGGGGTTAAGTCGTCCGTATAGGAGATATCTTTTACGGGTTTGAAGGTTGAGCATTCTTTAGAAAACTGGAACCAGGCTTCCATTGCCTGAAGCTTGGTATTGGCTTCTTGATCTTTAAGTACTTGCTCTAAATGATTCTCATGGTGTGCCATGTAATCAAGGAGCAGTTTCATGCGGGGTGATTCGGTGCTGTCGGAGAGTTGTTTGAAATAATCGCTAGTAAAGCGATGAAATTTGCGCACATATTCCACTATCTCTTTGGCCTGGCCGAATGATGACATGGTTCCCTCCTATATCAGTTGGTGCAAAACAACTGCAGGCACAGCCGCAACGCGATGTTGCGGCTGTGCTATTGCGTTAAAGGTACTTAAGAACCGAGTTAGCCACCGAAGTCGTCAAACATGATGTTTTCACGCTCCACACCCTGCTCAAGCAGCATGTTGGTAACGGCGTTGGCCATCATGGGAGGACCACACATGTAGTACTCGCAATCTTCCGGCGCTTCGTGATCCTTAATGTACTGTTCATACAGAACATTATGAATGAACCCAGTAGGGCCAGTCCAGTTGTCTTCCGGCAGCGGATCTGACAGAGCAACATACCATTTGAAGTTGGGGTGCTTGTCCTGCAACTCATTGAGCTCATCAACATAGAACATCTCTTTGAGGCTACGCGCACCGTACCAGTAGGTGATCTTACGCTTTGTATCCAGGCGCAAGAGCTGATCCCAGATGTGGGAACGCATCGGCGCCATACCAGCACCACCGCCGATGAATACCATCTCGTTATCGGTATCGCGCGCGAAGAATTCACCGTACGGACCGGAGATGGTGACCTTGTCACCGGGCTTGAGATTATAGATGAACGATGACATTTGTCCCGGAGGTGCATCGGGAGCATTTGGCGGTGGAGGACATACCCGCACGTTAAGCATGATCATCCCTTTTTCGTCGGGGTAGTTGGCCATAGAATAAGCGCGCATGATCGGCTCTTTAACCACAGACTTAAAGCGCCATAAGTCAAAGTTGTCCCAGTCTTCCCGATATTTTTCTTCAATGTCAAATTCCGAGTAGGAAAGCTCATGTGCGGGCGCTTCGATCTGGATATAGCCACCGGCGCGGAAATCGCAGTTCTCCCCCTCAGGCAGATCAACAATAAGCTCCTTGATGAAGGTAGCGCGTCCTTCGTTGGAGCGTACGGTGCACTCCCACTTTTTGACGTCGAAGATCTCCGGAGCGACCCCCAACTTCATGTCTTGCTTTACCCCAACCTGACAGGCCAAACGCAGACCCTCACGCGCGTCGCGTTTGGAAATAAATCCAGTTTCAGTGGGGAGGATTTCGCCGCCGCCTTCATATACATGGATGTGGCACTGACCGCAGGTGCCGCCACCGCCACATGCAGAAGGGATGAAGATCCCGTGTTCTGCCAGAGCACCGAGCAATTTCCCCCCCGGTTTAGATATGAGGGTCAGGTCCGGGTTGTCATTAATTTCAAATTTGATCTCACCACTCGGAACCAGTTGCTTGCGGGCTGCCAGGATAAGCGCAACAAGAGCAAGTATGATTCCGGTAAACATGATGGATCCAACTATTATCAAGTCCATAGTATCAAATCCTTTATTCAGATTATAACTGCATTAAAACTGCAGGCCGGAAAATGCCTGAAATGACATTGCCATCAGACCTACGACTATGAAGGTAGCCCCTACCCCACGCAGTGCCTTCGGCATGTCGCTGTAGACCAGTTTTTCCCGTATGCCAGCCAGCAGCGCAATAGCAATGCCGAAGCCGACTCCAACTCCGATACCGTAAACGGTACTTTCGCCGAAGTTATAGTCACGCTCTACCATGAACAGGGACGCACCTAGAATGGCGCAGTTAACCGTGATCAGGGGGAGGAAAATCCCCAAAGCGTTGTACAGCGCAGGGAAGTATTTATCCAGAAACATCTCCAGGATCTGAACAATGGCAGCGATAACCCCGATGTAGGTTATGAGTCCCAGAAAACTTAGATCGAGGTCTGGATATCCAGCCCATGCCAGCGCCCCCTCTTTGAGCAGGACGTTATAGAGAATGTTGTTTACCGGAACGGTGATAAACTCAACGGCGACAACGGCGATGCCGAGCATAATTGCAGTATCAACTTTTTTCGATACCGCAATAAAGGTACACATGCCCAGGAAAAAGGTCAGGGCGATGTTGTCGACAAAGACAGAATCAAAAAATATGGTGAAATAATGTGCCATGACATTTTATCCTATTCTTGGAGTTCAGGCTTCCAGGTGCGCAGGGCCCAGATAATAAAGCCAATCAAAAAGAAGGCACTCGGGGCGAGCAGCATCAAGCCGTTGGTTACATACCACCCATCGTTGTTGACCGGGTTGAGAATGGTGAGGCCGAAGATAGAGCCAGAGCCGAACAGTTCGCGTATGAAAGCGACGATAAGCAGTATCATGGAATATCCCAGGCCGTTGCCGATACCGTCGAGGAAGCTCTCATACACCGGATTTTTCATGGCGTATGCTTCGGTGCGTCCCATAACGATGCAGTTGGTGATGATCAGACCAACATACACGGACAATTGCTTGCTCATCTCGTAGGCGTAGGCCTTGAGCATCTGATCGACAATGATAACCAGGGTGGCGATAATCGTCATCTGCACGATGATACGGACACTGCTGGGGATATGGTTGCGGATAGCGCTGACAGAGGCATTAGCGAGGCCGGTAACCATGATTACAGCGACGGACATGGTCAGTGCCGTGGACATTTTATTGGTGACCGCCAGGGCGGAGCAGATCCCGAGGATCTGCAGCGCTATAGGATTGTTGTTAAACAACGGATCCAACAGGGCGTCTTTTGCGTTAGCCATAATAGTTACTCCTTGCTCTTGGTGTATTTAGTCAGAAACTTGCCATAGCCATGGTCGCTGAACCAATACTGCACCATCGCCTGAACCTTGTCTCCGGTAACTGTCGCCCCGGCGAGGCCGTCGATGGTGTGCGCTGCGTCAGCGCCGTTCGGGTCAAATCTTCCGTTTTTGACCACTTTGATGGCGAGGTTGCCTGAATTGCCGTAGAGCTTCTTGCCAATCCACTGATTCTGGAACTTAGGTCTCTCGATCTCTGATCCGAGGCCTGGTGTCTCAGAATGTTGGTAGAATTTTAATCCGTTGACGGTAGTACCATCATTCTTAACCCCGATGTAAGCAGCCATGGGACCCCACATCCCCGGGCCACTGACGGGCACGACAATCTGTCCCTTGCTGTTGTCCACAAATATACGTACAAATTTGGGACGTTGCTTAATGTTAGCGATGTCGAATGCTGCCGGGATAGCAACCACCGTATCAGGGTTATCCATGATAGCCTTGGGGTTGAATTCTTCTGGGTTGAACTCGGTAGCGATTTCGCCGGTATCGAGGTTTATTATCTTCATTTCGAAGTTGGCAAACAGCTCTTCTGCCGAAGCGCCCGCTGCGAGTTGATCATCGTATCCGCCTGCAGCCAGAACCGTCGAACGGGTTTCAAGTAACTGGTTATACGCTTCGCGGTCGATACGTACCAGGGCCGCCATACAAACCAGCACCGAGCACACAACGCACAGCAGAAATGTGACCAGGAATGTTTTTAGAATTGAGTCATTAGACATGGCGCAACATCCTTTTCTTGATATGTGCGTTCACGACAAGGCGGTCAATCAGGGGTGCGGCGACGTTGCCGAACAGGATAACCATCCCTACGCACTCGGGCATCATGGGGTTAAATACACGCACCAGCACGACCAAAGAGCCGATGAGCAGACCGTAGATCCACTGGCCTTTAACGGTCAGTGCTGCCGAGGAGTGATCCGTAGCCAAAAATACTGTGCCGAAAGCAAGTCCGCCAAGCACCAGGTGCCAGGCTGGGTTCATTGCCCCTGAATCGAACAGGCACAGAATCGAGGAGATAGCCACAACGCCGATGAGAATTGAGGTAATGATGCGCCAGCTGGCAACGCCGGTAACCAGAAGGATAGTAGCGCCGAGCAGGCAGGCCAGAGCGGAGGTTTCGCCCATGCTACCGGGGATGGTGCCTAGAAAGGCAGCCTTCCAGGTGATACCGGAGCTGCTCAGGCTTGAAACTCCGTCTGCCATGGCCATCCCCAAGGGGGTTGCGCCTGTGTAGCCGTCAACCGCAGTCCAGACGGCGTCGCCTGACATGGAGCTGGGGTATGCCATGTAGAGAAATACCCAAGCTACCAGAGCCGGGTTGAGGAAGTTCATCCCGATGCCGCCGTAAATTTCGCGCCCAAGAACCACGCCAAAGGAAGTGGCCAGAACTACTTGCCACAGGGGAACGGTAGGGGGCATGAGGAGCGTGATCAGGATAGCTGTAACCAAAAAACCAGCGTCAATAGGGCGCTGGCGCATGGAAGCGAATACCGCAACCCAGATTCCCTGGGTGATAAGTACAACAAGTAGAACCGGCAGGAACATCCAGGCACCCTTGAGCATATTAGCCAAGATTGAGGTGTGGTTGCTCAGCCCACCCAGTGCATCGGCACCTTCCATTTGCGCCAGAGTGAGGTTGACCTGATATCCACTGTTCCACAGAGCCATGAGAATGCAGGGCATCAATGCCAGCATGAGGATGCTCATTACCCGTTTGTGGTTGATGCTGTCGCGTACATGCACGGTACCGCAGGTAACCGTTGCTGGGGAATACAGGGTCGTGTCTATAGCATCATAGACGGCGGAATACTTTTCCCATTTTCCGCCCTTTTCAAAGTTAGGCTTCATATTATCGAGTAATTTCACGGCCTTATCCCTCTTTCTCAATGATGGTTAGTGCCTCACGCAATACCGTGCCGAAATCGTTCTTGCCCGGACATGCAAATGTGCACAACGCCAGATCTTCCTCGGCCAGTTCAAGACAGCCAAGCTTCTGGGCCTCATCAGTATCGCCAGCGCACAGGGCGCGCAACAGATAGTTGGGCAGGATATCGAGAGGCATCACCTTTTCGAATGAGCCGATAGCCAACATGTTGCCCGGGCGTCCGTAGGTGCTTGTATTCATATCTGCAGTGGGACCACCGGTGAAGGCGTTCATGAAGACACGCTTGATGGAGAAGCGATCTTCGCCAGCTGTGAGTGAGGTGAACAGCTCTCTATCACGCTTTTCCGGTAACACGGTTACCTGCAGGTGGTGGCGCCCAAGAAATGCCAGTGCGTCTTCGGCCTTGGTGCCACTTAAGACCGAACCGGAGACAATGCGCTGTTCTCCACTTTTGATCTGGCCAGCGCAAAGCTCGTTGAGGTTTGCGCCGATGCGGGTACGCAGCAAACGGGGTTCTTTCACCCCTGGGCCACCAAGAGCGATGATCCGTTCCACCGGGATTTTTCCGCTAAGGAAGAACTTGCCGTAGGCAATGACATCTTGGTAGTTGATGTGCCACACGCTGGTGTTGATGTCTACTGGATCGAGGAAGTGGATATGGGTGCCAGGCAATCCGGCAGGGTGAGGGCCGTCAAACTCCGCGTAAGTTACCCCTTGTACCTGGGGCATAATGACGTTAGGTTTCTGGCACACATAAACCGAACCTTCGGTCAGGCGGGTAAGTACCTTGAGACCGTTGGCAAAGTCTTGTTCCTCATTCTTTATCAACCATTCGGCTTTAGCCGCTAGCGGGTTCGTGTCCATTGCGGTGACAAAGATAGACTTTGGTTCGCTGTCAACGGCGGGTGCCTTGTTGTAAGGACGCGTGCGTAACGCCGTCCACATGCCCGAGTCAATGAGGTTGGCAACAACCTTCTCGCGCTCTATGGATTCGAGATCTTGTTCCTTGAAAGAGGTGAATGTTTCCTCCTCTTTGCCGCTTAGCTCGATAACTACTGATTCGAGTACGCGACGTGCTCCACGGTTGATCGCAATAACCTTGCCGGCACCTGGAGCCGTATATTTAACTCCTTCATTCTTCTTGTCGCAGAACAGCAGTTGGCCAAGTTTTACCTTGTCTCCCACCTTGACCACCATGCTCGGCTTCATGCCAGCATAGTCCGGACCAAGTAGGGCAACCGACTTGACTGCGGGAGCATCAGAAATTTTCTGTTCTGGAACGCCGCTTATCGGCAGATCCAGCCCCTTGTTAATTTTAATCATCTCAATGCACTTTCCATGTAAGGGTTGTGAATCAATCCGTGATCAACTTTTAGCAGCGACTCTGTCATTTGACAGCCGTTGCCTGGAAGAAGAGACGTAGTTGATTGTGGCGCAATTGCATGTTTTCGGGCCTGCCCTAACCATTGTAATCCATTCCATGTGTAGCCTCCCCAGATTTGAATTAAAATAACAAGGCCGGCCCGCCAGCACTTTGAGTAAGTGCTGCGAGCGCGGCATTGCATGAGCCTGATAGTCTCAACCAGGATCCTTTGGATATGCGCACTCTTGGATATCTGTACCAGCATTGCATACGCAAGGTAGCGCGACTGTAAGTAATACGATGTTAAAACCCTTTGTGTCAATAGTTCGCACCCATTTATTGCGTCGCTGACTTGACAGGAACGGCGCTTCAGGGGGTCTCGGCATGCTCGTTTATAAAGTTGCGGATTGCGAACAAGTCGTTGGCGTTCAGGGATAAAAATTGCAGTCCGATTCCCGCAGGGATATCTGGTTTTTTTGGGTCGATTTTGGTGTTGATCCAAGTGACAATGCTTTCGCAGAAGATGGGTGTGTCACTTTGAGGGATATCCAGCCGGACTATAATTCTGGAATTGAGGCCGATCTCGGATTCGGTAACGATGAATATCCCGCCGCTGCTGAGATTGAAGGCACACGTTGGGCGCAGAGCATTGCGCTCAGAGCCGAATTCTACGCGTAGGCAGGTCTGGATCCGGTCGAAGGCTCGATGGGGCAGCCCCATGGCTCGTCGTGCCGATGCCAGGAAAAGACGGGTGTTTAAAGGAGTGAAGAGAATATCATCCGGCTTGTCCAGTTTGCACTGGAGGCGGTGCGATCTGTTTTCGCCATCCACGATGGCTATGGTTGGGATACCTCCAATTACAGGATCGTCTCGGGTGAGGCGGCAGCAGCAATCGGTGGAAGCGTCTGTTCCCGAGTCATATGGAGTGATGAAGATAACATCAGGTTTCTGCTCTCGTGCTAAGGTTAGCAGCGTGGGCATATCCGGTGCGATCAGCAGCTCGAACCCTTCCTGTGCGGCAAAGGCGTTATCGAGTTGGAGCAAGTCCTGCACGGTTGCAGAAATTAAGATCGAGTATCCTGCCATATCAACAACTCCATATCAACTCCCCGACAGCAATTTTTCATAATGTTTGCTCTATCACCTCTGTGTTTTTCTCCACAACGTGTTTTACTATGTGGAACTTGGGTCTAACCAGTTCAGAGGCTGGCAATTTTCGCTACAGGGTGCCGTCAGGAATGTATGCTTGGGACGCTGTAGTCGCGGCATAGCCGTATGTAACGGTGGAGGTTTGTGCTTAATTGACCTGCAACATTAATGCATCAATTCGGTTATGTCATCAAGAATGTGGCCCGATTCATTTACGTATGGATCTTCGGTAAGGCGTTTAAACCACTGGGCGTCATCTTCGGTGGTGCTATCGTCATCCATAACTGAGTGCCCCGACGCATCATCTTTGTCCCGCATCTCCTCACGTTCTGCATGTATAGCACTGAGGAGCAGACTTTGTTTGGTGTTGGCAATACGTTCGCGGGTTTTGGCCTCCATGGTAATGATCTTCTGAAATTCGCTGCTGGCCTGAATTCTCACGCCACTACGCTGGCGTAACTCTTCAAGTGGCAACGAGTCGACGACGGGATGGTACAAAGTGCTTGGGATGGTATCCCAAGGCAACGAGTAGTCCAGGTGCCGTTCTCCACTTTCAATAGCGGCAAAACGATCAGGTAGAACGATGTCGGGTTCAATACCTCGATACTGGGTAGATGCGCCGCTGACACGGTAAAACTTTTGTACCGTTACCTTGATAGCCCCTAGGGGCATATATTTGTTCATATTGCGCATAGGCAGGCTGGTATCAATGTTGATCATTGCCTGCACTGTCCCTTTGCCGTGTGTATGTTCGCTGCCTACTATCACCGCACGTCGGTAGTCCTGCAAAGCTCCAGCAAGAATCTCAGATGCAGAGGCGCTGAATTTATTTACCAGCACCACAATAGGGCCCGTGTAAGCTGTTTTTGGGCCCGGGTCGACCATAACCTTTATATCCTGATTACTGTCCTGCACCTGAACTACTGGCCCTTTCTCGATAAATAGGCCTGTGGTGTCCACCGCGTCTCCGAGCGAACCACCCCCGTTGTTGCGCAGGTCTATAATCAGCCCGGAGATTCCTTTTTGGCCCATTTTCTCCAGCTCTATCCGGGTATCATCAGTCACATTGCGCCCTTTACCGTTTTTTTGGTGAAAATCGCGGTAGAAACTGGGGATTTTCAGATATCCATAGCGGGCTTTGCCGGGCCCATCTATCACAGCAGATTTGACAAATGCGTCTTTAATTTGAACGACATCGCGTTTAAGGGCGATGATATGCTGGGTTCCGTCCGGTTTTTTGATGTGCAGTTTCACCGTAGTACCCTTAGGCCCTCGGATAAGGCTGACAGCATCGCGAATTCTGGTATCCGTGATGTCAACTGGCTCTCCGTCCTGTCCTTCACTGACACTCAGGATTATATCTTCACTGGCAAGTCCCCCCTGCTGTTGAGCTGCGCCACCTGGGATCAAGTTAACTACCTTGATGTAGCCACCATCTTCGCGCAGCACCGCACCAATCCCTTCCAGTGAACCACGCATGTGGATATCGAAATCTTCTTTGGCTTCGGGGGGCATGTACGCACTATGTGGGTCATAGGCATTGGCAATTGCGTTAAGGTAACGGTCGAAAAAATCGTTTTCTGAAACTTTCTCCATGCGCGCAAATAGATGCTGATATCGCTCTGCTACTTTTGTGCGGGCCTGAGTCCACAACTCGGAATCCGGGGTGTCAGGGCTAATGGCGGAGGTGGGAACTGTACCCTCGGGTTTTTTTGCTAGCTGTACCTGCTCATCCTTCAGGTCAAGATAGACGCTAGCTGTTTGATATTTTAGAGTTTTTCTCCAACGTTCGCGCAACTCCGCTTGATTGTTGCAGAAGTCAAGTTTGTCACGGTCGGTCTCCAGGGTTTCATCGCGTTCGTAGTCGAAGGGGTTCTGCAGCAATTCCTGCACCATTATGGCCAGCGCCGGAATGCGTTTTTCCATGATTCTGGCACTGTACAAGGGTAGGTGGATGTTGCCCCGCCGTATTTCGTTGTCGATGTAAGTTTTATATGCTCCGAGCATCTGCACATCTTCACGCAGCAGAAAGCGCTTCTGGTTGTCGAGCTGCTTGATGTATAGGTCAAATGCCGCACGCGACAGGTCGTCATCCAGCGGAGCATGATTATAGTGCTGCTGGGTCAGGTGCTGAGTGACTATGAAACCAAGGAGCTTAGCCCGCTGCGGATCCAGCGGTTTGTCCTGATATGTCGCCGCCTGGGCACTGGCTAAAAAAACCAGAAAACTTGCTGCTAGTAGTAGGGTGCGAAATAGCTGCGGTGTCTTGAACGGAAGTTTCATTATGGTGTCATTCCCGATGGTGCGCATGAGGGTTGTGTAGAACTCTGATTGATGGATATTTATTGTTGCTGGTTATAGCACATATTGATCAGTATACGGAATGGACAGTAGTGGATTATTTTCAGGATGGGAGTAAATAGTTGCTCCCTGGTCTGAATGAATGTTCAATATTCGTCATATATGCCCAATACCTCCGCGCTGCAGCCATAGGGGGAATTCACGAATTGTCCTTACCGTTATCTGCGGAAAAAAACTCTCTGACCGCCTCTTGTATTTCAGCTTGGGGTGCAATAATTCGCGCGGCTGCTGGCAGGGAGTTGAGGAAAATGCGCCCATATCCTTTGTTGCTAACGCGATTATCTAAAATAATCACTACCCCTTTGTCATCTCGGTGGCGGATCAGACGTCCAAACCCCTGTTTGAGCTTGATTGCGGCCTGGGGCACGGTGAAATTCATAAACGGATCAATGCCGGCGCGTTCTAGGGCTTCACTGCGTGCCACCTGGATCGGCTCGGTAGGGACGCGAAATGGCAACCGGGTGATAATTACAAGTTCGAGATCTTTGCCAGGAACGTCAACTCCTTCCCAGAATGAATCAGTGCCGAACAGGACCTGGTTTTTGTTGTTGATATAGCGTTGCAGGAGTTGATGCCTAGATGTTTGCCCCTGGCATAATGAGGTTATCCCCTGTGCAAACAGCGAGGGTTCTAGGGCTTGATATAGCTGCTGCAGCAGGCTGTAGGCGGTAAATAGAACAAAAGTGTTTCCCTGTGCGGTCACGATGTTGTGTTCGATCACGGGTGCGATTGCTGCCGCGTAGGTGGCGCTGCTCGGCGCGGGCAGATCTGAGGGCACTGCGATGAGCGCCTGGCTGGCAAAATCAAAGGGAGAATCGAGCTGTAGTTCCATGCGCCGCTGTGGTGCACATAGCGCGACCCCGCTGCGCTGATGAAAGTACTTAAAGTTGCGGTTGACGCTCAGGGTGGCGCTGGTCATAACCACCGATTTAAAACGCTCATATAGGTGTTTATGCAGGATGGGAGCGGCTTCAATGGGAGCGGCATTAAGCCACATGATATCTTCACGTTGGCGTCCCCCTGCCTTGCGCAGGTCTACCCAAGTGCAGAGCTCTTCATTTACAGATAAAAAGGTGTCCAGTTCGTTTGCCATGCTCGCAAGACGGTTGTTCAGCCCGGCAAGGTCGGTCGAGGCAGCCGTGAGTTTTTCACTTACCCCGTCGGGTAGATTTTCGGCGACTTTGAAGATACGGGTGATAATGGCGTTTATCTGGCGTGCACTATGACACAGTTCCGGCAGTTCGTGAGTGAAACGCAGCCAGATGGGGTCTTGCGCGTTTGCTGCAGTTATGCGCCACGGCATGTGGCGCTCGGCTGTAGTTGCGTTTGCTGCAGTAACCGCGTGGATGAGGTTCTCAAACACCTCTGAGTTGCGCTGCATCAGCTGGCGGCACAGAGTTCCGGCTTCATCCAGTAGGGTATGTATCTGGCTGTACAGTAAGTCCTCTTCGGCCGGGAGTTCCCGCGCTAGAATGGCGGCCCAGCGTGCAAGGTGACCGCGCTCTGCTTTGCGTGGATGGATGAGGCGTTTCAGGGCACCGCCTAAGCTGAATCGGCTGAGCCTGATGGAAAAACTGCTGGTAGCAGCATCCTCAAGGTGATGAGCCTCGTCGAATATTATGCGCGCATACACCGGCAGCACAGCGGCACTGCTATAGTTACCCGTTTCTGCACGTACCGCCAGGTCTGCCAATAGCAGGGCGTGGTTGGACACTAAAAGGTCAGCCTTGGCGGCCTCGCGGCGCGCACGATGAAAAAAACAACTCTGGTAATGGGTGCAACGGGTGCGGGGGCATTGATCCATTTCGCAGCAGACTTCATTCCATACTCCCCCTTCAGGGGTAAAGGGCAGTTCGTCTCTGCTGCCATTTCGGCTGTTTTGTCCCCACTCGTGCAATTCTTTGAGCTGCATGGAGGCGTTGGGGCTGAATAAGTCAGTTTCTTGCATGGCCTGTTGTAGACGGCGTAAGCACAGATAGTTGGCGCGTCCTTTAACCAGAACAGCGTTAAAACTCTCAGGGATAATGCGGCGTAGCAGGGGCAAGTCTTTGCGCATAAGCTGCTCCTGCAAGTTTATGGTGTTGGTAGAGACAATCACCGTTTCTCCGCTGGCGATGGCCCACAACAAAGCCGGAATTAGATACGCCAGGCTTTTCCCGGTTCCCGTTCCGGCCTCGATAGTGGCTATGCGCTCGGTATTGAAAGCCTCAGCCACGGTGAGCGCCATCTGTAGCTGCTCCGGGCGCTCCTCATAATTGTCCATACTTGTAGCCAGTGGGCCGGTCGTCCCTAGAAGAGATGCAATTCTGCCATAGTCAACTAGGATGGGTTGCGAGCGGGGCTGAATTTCACTGACCTTGTAAAAGCGGGTCGCATCGTTGTTGATAATGTGAAACGCAATTCCCCCCTCCCCAAGGCGACCGGCAATTTCCAGGTCGGCAGTAGACGGGGATAGGTTGCCACTAGGGTGGTTGTGGACAACCAGGTCCGCATTACGACAGGCGTTGAGAATGGCCGGAACTGCGCTCTCGTCGCCACGTGCGATGGTGTGAATTGATTCGAGCCTACCTTCATAGTCGAGGGAGGCGGCAAAAAACACTTCATTTCCGTTGCTGGCGGCTATCTCTTCGCGAATATGTTTCAGTATTTCCGGGGTGTAGGGTTTCATTTTACCTGATATGTCCAGACGGTCTGGAAGACCTGATAGAAAGTTTGATGTTTATTAATCAGTCTTTAAATAGGCAGATTGTTGTGTATTTATCCTACACGAGGTACGAGAAGAGCCTATATAAGAGTCCATAATTTGGGCTGCCAGGTGGATGTTTTTTAATGTCAAAATTCTGGCCGTCACGGTATTTTGTCATAGATGTTTATTTGTGCCCCTGCTGTTGCTTTTTCCCTTACCGGGAAGGTATGATTCCAGCGTTCAGCACACAGGCTTTAAGTGTAAGCAGACAATAGGTGCAAACAACGCGGGCAGACGCACATAAACGAAAGGAACATTTTGTCATGTACACCGATGCAGTTGTAGAGCATTTTTCCAATCCGCGCAATGTCGGAACCATAGAAAATCCGAATGTTGTGGTTAAGGTGGGCGATCCAGGGTGCGGGGACGCCATCCTCATTTTTCTAAAAATCGAAGACAGTGTGATAACCGATATTAAATATAAGGTTTATGGGTGTGCGGCTGCTATCGCCACGACATCCATGGCGAGCACCATGGTTAAGGGGAAAACTCTTGCAGAGGCACTTGAAGTCACAGATGAAAAGGTGGCTGCAGCATTGGGAGGGCTCCCTGAAGGAAAAATGCATTGCTCAAACCTATCAGCTACCGCCATTCGCGCTGCAGTGACTAGGTACATGCACCCTCCGGAAGAAAATACTCAAACAGCTTCCTGATTCTTGATTCACCCTTTTGCCTCTGTCGTCGTGCGGAGCTGTCAGCAGAGGCAAACGGTAGGGGTTGAAGCAGCTTCGAAAACGTGTATAGAGCTATTTTTTGCGCGGATTTTATGTGTGTAAGGTGCTGAAATAAAAGGGAACTCTGTACGCAAAATCGCATACAGTATACTGTATTTTTCCCTTGACAAAGAAGTGTATTTGACCTAACTTGCACGACGCTGAAACCGCTGTAGATGCTTGTCCAGGCGGTGTGAAATTTGAGTTAACCCATGTTTAGAGGAGCTGTTACATGCTAGAGAGTTATCTGCCGATACTCGTCCTCATAATTCTGGCGTTGATGTTTGCGCTGGGGTCGGTGGCTTTTTCGTTTGTCTTCGGCCCGAGGAAACCCAGTGCTGTCAAGCTGGCCCCGTATGAGTGTGGTATGCCCCTTATCGGAACCGCGCGTGAACAGTTTTCCATAAAATTTTATATGGTGGCGATGCTGTTTATTCTTTTCGATATTGAGTGCGCGTTTTTGTACCCTTGGGCGGTGGTGTTTAAACGCTTGGGAATGTTCGGCTTTATCGAGATGGGTGTATTTATCTTTGTTCTGCTGGTGGGTTACGCGTATGTCTGGAAAAAAGGAGCGCTGGAATGGGAGTAGATCTGCAGGAAAATGTCGCATTGACAGCTCCGCAAACGGTTAAGTCGAATGTTCTGGGTGACAATATAATTACAACATCTCTGGACAAACTAGTTAACTGGTCGCGTTCACGTTCAATGTGGCCCATGACCTTTGGGCTTGCGTGCTGCGCCATTGAGATGATGGCCGCTGGTGCTGCCCGCTACGACCTTGACCGATTCGGGATTCTATTTCGAGCTTCACCACGACAGGCCGACCTCATCATCATCGCTGGTACGGTAACATATAAGATGTTGCCAGTAATTCGTACTGTATATGAGCAGATGCCGGAACCTAAATATGTCATTGCCATGGGAGCCTGCGCCTCCTCCGGCGGCGTGTTTGACACCTACAGCGTAGTGCAGGGAATCGACACGGCGTTGCCGGTGGACGTGTATATACCCGGATGTCCGCCTCGCCCGGAAGGTCTGATCTACGGGTTGATCCAACTGCAGGAGAAGATCATGCGCGAAAAGAACAGTTTTGGCGCGGCTATCGGCGTCGGTGAGGTTGTTCCAGGCTAGTTGGGCATGCGTTTATCGGCTGTAGCCGCCTAGTCTGCAAGAACATTACATATTCAACTATAGGGAAATGGTATGAGCCAGGCAGTTGTCGCAAAGCTTAAGCAGGAGTATCCCGCCGCAGTTGTCGATGTCGTAGAACACCGTGGCGAAACGACCGTAACGGTGCAAAAAGAAGACATCGTCGCGGTGTGTGCATATCTGAAAAACGAGGCAGGGTATAATTTCCTCTGTGATCTTTGCGGAGTGGATTATCTCGGTGTCGAGCCCCGTTTCATGGTGGTGTACAACCTGTACAATATTGCCACCAAGGAACGTCTGCGCCTTAAGGCTGCGGTTGCAGAGCAGAGCTGCTGCATCGATACCGTCACCGGGGTCTGGTCTACAGCCAACTGGCATGAGCGTGAGTGCTGGGATATGTTTGGAATCAGGTTTAATAACCATCCTGATCTGCGTCGAATACTGATGCCGGAAGATTGGGTGGGCTACCCGTTGCGTAAAGATTATCCGTTGCAGGGGCCTGACCGCCAGCCTTATCAAGGCCGGCTTTCCTGAGTACACGCAAAACCTACGACTGAAGATGAGGCTTCCTTATGGCGATTAAAGAGACAATGACAATAAATATGGGTCCTCAGCATCCCTCAACTCATGGGGTGTTGCAGCTGATCCTCGAGCTCGATGGTGAGACGGTGGTAAAGGCGGTTCCCCATGTCGGGTTCCTGCACCGTGGGGTGGAAAAGCTGACAGAATACCGTAGTTATCACAAGGCTTTACCTTTGACCGACCGGCTCGACTACCTTGCACCCATGAGCAATAATCTAGGGTATGTGCTGGCGGTGGAAAAGCTGCTGGGCATTACCGACGCAATCCCACAACGCGCCAAGGTTATCCGGGTTATGATGGCTGAGGTAACCAGAATCAAAAGTCACCTGGTATGGCTCGCGACGCACGCACTGGATATTGGGGCAATGACGGTTTTCCTCTACTGCTTCCGTGAGCGCGAAATGATCATGGATCTGTATGAAAAACTTTCCGGCGCGCGCATGACCTCCAATTACTTCCGCGTGGGGGGGTTGTCCCTAGATCTACCTGCGGGTTACGAACATGATGTGAAAGCGTTTATCGATGCCATGCCCGGACACCTTGATACCTACGAAGGGCTGCTGTCCGGCAATGCCATCTGGAAAAGACGTACCATAGGGGTCGGACATATATCTGCCGCAGACGCTATCGATATAGGACTCACCGGCCCTGCGCTGCGCTGCAGTGGAGTTGATTGGGACCTGCGTCGCGACAATCCCTACTCTGGTTACGAAGAATATGACTTTAAGGTGATCACCCGCGAAGGGGGCGATACCTACGATCGTTACACGGCGCGTTTGGATGAGATGCGTGAATCGTGCAAAATTATTCAGCAGTGTTTGGATCGGCTCGAAGATGGTCCGATTCTAGCTGATGTTCCCTGGGTATGCCTGCCACCGAAAAAAGATGTGCTCACTTCTATCGAAGCGCTGATACACCAGTTCAAGATTGTAACTGAAGGGTTCAAGCCAGAACCAGGCGAAATATATCAGGGGATCGAGGCACCCAAGGGTGAGCTGGGCTACTATATGATTTCCGATGGTAGCGCCAATCCGTATCGCATGAAGATTCGCCCACCATCATTTGTAAACCTGCAGGCACTACCACAGATGATAGAGGGGGCTCTCCTCGCAGATGTTATCGCCACTATCGGCACTCTGGATATCGTCCTTGGAGAGATTGACCGCTGATTCAGGCCTGTGCCTAGTAGCTTAAGCTGTTGATACTAAATGATCTGTCCCTTCACGGGCAGCAATGTAACGAATGAAAGAGGAAAATCATGCCGGAAATGCTTAGCCTCTCGAATGACCCGATTCTGTTTCTAGCGGTGATGTTTGCCAAGATTCTTACAGTGTTCATCGTGGTTATTCTGATTGTAGCCTACGCCACGTATGCCGAGCGCAAGATTATCGGGCATATGCAGTCGCGTCTAGGGCCAACTATGACTGGGCCCCTCGGGCTGTTGCAGCCGATTGCCGATGGTCTGAAACTGTTCTTCAAAGAAGATATAATTCCGTCTCAGGCCAGCAAAGTAGCATTCGTCTTAGCGCCGATGATGATTTTGGTACCGGCGTTTATCACCGTAGCTGTTATTCCCTTCGGTGGGGATATTGTTGTTGGCGGTTATACGGTACCACTTCAAATTGCTGACCTGAATGTAGGAATACTCTACATAATTGCAATGGCTGGCCTTGGTGTCTATGGCATCGTGTTGGCGGGCTGGTCCTCCAATAACAAATATTCCCTTATCGGTGGTGTGCGGGCCGCTGCGCAGGTAATTTCCTATGAGCTAGCTGCTGGGCTGTCAATTGTTGCAGTGTTTATGCTCGCAGAAACCTTGAGCTTGCGCGGCATTGTCGAAGCGCAATCCGGTTCAATACTTAACTGGTATGTGTTTTCGCAGCCGCTGGCTTTCTGCTTGTTCTTTATTACCTCAATCGCCGAAATCAACCGTACTCCGTTTGACTTGCCTGAGGCTGAGACCGAGCTCGTGTCCGGGTTCTGTACCGAGTATTCCTCCATGAAATATGCATTATTTTTCATGGCTGAGTACGCCAACATGGTGGTGATTGCAGCGTTGATCTCGACCTTGTTTCTTGGTGGGCCTGCAGGACCGTTCCCTGGCGTAATAAACATCCTTCTCAAAGTATTCGGATTCATGTTCATCTTTATCTGGATGCGCGCCACATTCCCACGCGTACGATACGATCAACTGATGTTTATGGGTTGGAAGGTGTTCCTGCCGCTGGCTCTCCTGAATATCGTTATTACCGGGGTTGTAATCATATTATAGAGTTCTTCTCAGTCTAAAGGATCGACCCATGTTCAAAGAATTTATACAGGGCTTGAGTATAACCGCCAGGCATCTGCTGCCAGGGCACAGCACTACCGTCGAATATCCCAAGGTCAAGCTTAAACCAGCGGAGCGTTTTCGTGGGTTACATCGCTTGGTACCAGAGCAAGATCATGAGAAATGTGTAGCCTGCTATCTGTGCGCCACCGCATGTCCGGCTAAATGTATCACCATTGAAGCCGACGAAGACGAGAGCGGAAGGAAGTATCCCACAGTGTATCAGATTGATCTGCTGCGCTGCATATTCTGCGGCTACTGCGTCGAGGCCTGTCCGGTAGAGGCTATTGAAATGACAGGCGAGTTCGAACTGGCGAATCTCAAGCGTGAAGATTTCACTTACACCAAAGAGCGTTTGCTTAAATAAACGAAATAGGAGCCACTTCAATGGAAATTCTGCAGCAGCTGTTTTTTTATGTTGTAGCATTAGTCGCCGTGATTTCGGGACTGCTGGTAGTGACCTGTCGAAATCCTGTCAATAGTGCCATATCTCTGGTCATGACATTTTTCTGTCTGGCCATATTCTACGTCACTTTGCATGCGCCTTTCATGGCTGCAATACAGATCATGGTGTACGCAGGCGCAATCATGGTGCTGATAGTCTTCGTGATAATGTTGCTTAACCTCGGCTCTGCTGTGGCCGTTCGTTCTCGGCACGCGGTTACTGGTGCCGTAGTGGCCAGTGGCTTGATGCTGTTTCAGGTCTTGATTCTGTTGAAAAAGGGCTCTGTTAGCGTGGTAAAGGGACCTATTGATGCAGCGCAGGTTGAAGCTGTCGGGCATACAGAGCTGATTGGTCAGTCGCTGTTCACCGACTTTCTCCTGCCGTTTGAGATCGCATCGATTCTGTTGCTGGTGGCCATTGTCGGAGCGGTCGTTCTGGCCAAACGGGAAGTTTAAGAAGGTAAGGGGGCAAGCATGATAGTTTCTGTTTACCACTATATGGTTTTAAGTGCCATTCTGTTCAGTCTTGGCACCATTGGCGTGTTGACACGCCGTAATGCCATTGTCGTGTTTATGTGTATTGAGTTGATGCTAAACGCAGTCAACCTGACGTTTATTGCACTTTCGAGTTATCTGGGGAACATGGATGGTCAGATTTTTGTGTTCTTCATCATGACGGTAGCAGCCGCCGAAGCCGCTGTCGGCCTGGCGCTGATGATTACATTCTATCGCAATAGAGAGTCCATTGATGTTGAAGATTTCAGCCTGCTGAAACTCTAACACACACAGGATTGGTTGCTAAAGGGTCCGTCAAGAGGAGATATAGATGTACGACAATTTATGGCTCATACCGTTTTTCCCCCTTCTGGGCTTTCTGATAAACGGGCTGCTGGGCAGGAAAATCAAGAATGAAAAGGTAATTGGTGCCATTGGTACCCTGGCAGTGTTTGCCTCCTTTGTGGTTTCGTGCATGTGTTTTGTGCGTCTACTTGGAGATGAGGTTAAGACACATGAAAGTATAATAGCCAGTTGGATCAGCATTGGTCCCCTTCAGGTAGACTGGGGTTTTTTACTTGACCCACTTTCAGCGTTGATGATTCTGAACGTTACCGGGTTATCTACCCTGATTCATCTCTACTCCATCGGCTATATGCATGGTGAAGATGGCTACCCGCGGTACTTCTCCTATTTGAACCTGTTCACCTTTTCCATGCTGATGCTTGTGCTGGGTAATAATGCACTTGTTATGTTTGTTGGCTGGGAAGGGGTAGGGCTGTGCTCCTACCTGCTGATTGGATATTACTACGAGAAGAAGAGCGCCAGTGACGCAGGCAAAAAGGCATTTGTCGTCAATCGTGTGGGCGATTTCGGTTTTCTCGTTGGTTTGTTCACCTTGTTCTGGGCACTTGGACAGAACGGTATCTGGACCATCAACTTCACTGAAATATCTGCACATGCAGGAACTCTAGAAAATGGCGGCATTATTGTCACCATAATTACATTGTGCTTTTTCCTCGGTGCCACCGGCAAGTCAGCGCAGATTCCCTTGTATACCTGGCTGCCTGACGCCATGGAGGGTCCGACTCCGGTGTCCGCCCTTATTCATGCTGCCACTATGGTGACCGCCGGCGTGTATATGATTGGACGTATGAACGGACTATTCGCTATGTCCCCCGACACCATGTTAGTGATTGCAATCGTAGGTGCGGCTACGGCTATTTTTGCTGCTACCATCGGGTTCGCACAGAATGACATCAAACGGGTCCTGGCTTATTCGACCGTGTCGCAGTTAGGGTTTATGTTTCTTGCGATGGGCATTGGCGCCTTTACCGCAGGGATATTCCATCTCCTGACCCATGCGTTTTTCAAGGCCTGTCTGTTCCTCGGCTCCGGCTCGGTCATCCACGCGATGCACCACGCATATCACCATGCGCACTTGGAACACGACCCCCAGGATATGCGGACATTGGGTGGGTTGCGTAAGAAGATGCCCATTACGTTTATAACCTTCTTTTTGTCTACCTTGGCGATCTGCGGTTTGCCCTTTTTCTCCGCATTCTTCTCCAAGGACGAGATTCTATGGTGGGCGTTTGCCTCGACTCGTGGACATTGGATTCTGTGGGTGGTCGGCACTATCGCAGCAGGAATGACTGCGTTCTATATGTTCCGCCTCGTGTTCATGACCTTCTTTGGTTCACAGCGAACCGATCCGCGCGCTAAGGATCATATCCATGAATCGCCACTGGTGATGACTTTTCCTCTCATGGTTCTAGCTTTGCTGGCCACTTTCGGCGGCTTTATTGGCGTACCCCATGTTATCGGTGATCTGGTGGGTCATTTCCCCAACTATCTTCAGCAGTTTCTGGCCCCGGTCTTTGAACAGACTCAGATTCTGCACGGCATAGAAGCACACGGAGCTGCAAGTGCTGAGTTCGGCACCATTGGAGTCTCCGTTGGCGTAGGTCTGGTGGGAATTGGGCTGGCCTGGTTGTTTTATTGCAAGAACCCGGAAATTCCGGCACGTTTTTGCGCTCGCTTTACCCGACTACATCGCGCAGTTTTCAACAAATGGTACGTTGATGAGTTCTATGATGCGTTGATTGTCAATCCGGTTAAGCGCTTGGGTACAGGTCTGTGGCTGATATTCGACGCACGCATAGTCGATGGTATTGTCAATGGTGTTGCTCGATGCATCCGCGGCACTGGTGGTCTGTTGCGCTACACTCAGACAGGATTCACTCACAGTTATGCTATGAGCATGGTTGTTGGGGTAGTTGTAATCATTGCCATCTGCGTGTTTCAATGATGACGGCTGTGACTGGTATCTTATATAGAAGGAGCAATTTCTAATGTCAGAACATATTCTCAGCCTGATGACATTCTTCCCTCTGCTGGGCATGCTGATTATCCTGATGCTTCCCGGAAGGAAAGGTGGCCTGCTGAAGTCTACAACTTTGGCCATCACCCTGATTACATTTATAATCAGTCTTCCCCTCGCGCTTGATCCGGTATTCAAGACATCAGGTGCAATGCACTACACAGAGTTTGCGCCCTGGATCAGCGTAGGCGACTATTTTCAGATGAACTACAGTGTCGGCATTGACGGAATCAGTCTTTGGTTAGTACTCCTGACGACCTTTATCATGCCCATTACGGTGCTCTCAACCTGGCAGGCAGTAGATAAGAACGTAAAAGGGTTCATGGCGTTAATGCTGTTGCTTGAGACCGCCATGCTCGGTGCATTTATCTCCCTTGATCTGTTCCTGTTCTATATATTTTGGGAGTTGATGCTGATTCCGATGTATTTCATGATCGGGATCTGGGGCGGAGCGAGTCGTATATACGCCGCGGTTAAGTTCTTTATCTATACCGCCGTCGGTTCGTTGCTAATGTTGGTAGCGATCATCTATCTGTATTACTACGCGGTTAATACCGGCGGCATGGTTAACGGCTTTAGTGTCTCCGACTTTTACAACCTGACTCTGCACCCAGAATTACAGAAATGGCTGTTCCTTGCTTTTGCCTTCAGCTTTGCTATCAAAGTGCCCATGTTCCCGGTGCATACTTGGTTGCCGGACGCACATACCGAGGCGCCTACAGCTGGGTCAGTAATCTTGGCAGCGGTAATGCTTAAAATGGGAACCTACGGTTATCTTCGTTTTGCCATGCCGTTATTCCCCGATGCCTTACAGCAGTTTCTGCCGTGGCTCGCAGCGTTAAGCGTTATCGGTATCGTATACGGGGCTCTGGTAGCCATGATGCAGAAAGATGTGAAGAAGCTGGTCGCGTATTCCTCTGTGTCTCACCTCGGATTCGTCATGCTCGGACTCTTTGCGCTGAATAATATCGGTGTAAGTGGAGCAATCCTGCAGATGGTGAACCATGGTATCTCCACCGGCGCTCTGTTCCTCATTGTTGGATTCATCTACGAGCGCCGACATACACGCCTTATTAGTGAGTTCGGCGGTTTGTCTAAGCAGATGCCGATATTTGCCGTTATTTTTATGATTGTTACCCTGTCATCTATTGGCTTGCCGGCATTGAACGGATTTGTTGGAGAGTTTATGATCCTGCTGGGAGCCTTCGAAAGTGAGTTGCGCTGGTTTGCGGTGGTCGCTACCTCAGGTGTTGTTCTTTCCGCAGTATACATGCTGTGGATGTACCAGCGGGTTATGTTCGGTAAACTCGATAATCCAAAGAATCAGAATCTTAAAGACCTGTCGGTGCGTGAAGTTTGTATTATGTTACCGCTGCTGGTGTTTATCTTCTGGATCGGAGTTTATCCCAACACCTTTCTGGAAAAGATGGAGCCGGCGGTTAACCAGGCACTGTCTCAGATCAGTGGTGAGGCGCGCGCTCAGGCATATATGCCGGTGTGTAACGATACAGAGCCGCAAGCTAAATGCCCGCACACTCATGGTTTAGATGCACAGGGTGATGCAGATTTGCGCCTCTGATCGGCGTAGGTAGCGTACATATAAACTGAGCACAGTCGCTTCTAAGGAGCAATTCATGGAAAATATGGTGCAAACGGCAATGCAGAATGTAAATTTTGCCGCCATTATGCCTTCACTGGTACTGTCCTGCTTCTGCTTGGCATTGCTGCTATTAAATGCCTTTGTAAAACGCGGATCAACATCATACGCAGCGGTCATCAGCCTGGTAGCACTTGGCGCCACAGCGTGTGTTTCTTATCTCGCCTGGGACAACCCTCAATTCGGGTTTGCTGGTCAGGTCGCTCTAGATAACTATGCAGTGTTTTTCAACTTCATTTTTATTTTGGCAGCGGCATTGAGCATTCTGATGTCAGATGCGTACCTCAAACGTGAGGGATATCCTGTCGGAGAGTATTACACCCTGATTTTGTTTAGCACGGTAGGGGCCATGTTGATGGCTTCTGGAACCGACATGATGACTATTTTCCTCGGTCTTGAGGTGATGTCTATTGCGCTATACGTGCTCGCGGGTTTCTTTCGCCGTCAATTGCGTTCCAACGAAGCGGGTCTTAAGTATTTTCTATTGGGCGCCTTTTCAACAGGTTTTCTTCTCTACGGCATAGCGCTTATCTATGGAGTCACTGGAACAACCAATGTAGCTGATATCGGAAGTTATCTGGCGATGAACCACCATATTGTTGGTGATCCCATTTTAATCGGGGGGATGATACTCCTAGCTACGGGTTTTCTGTTCAAAATTGCAATTGTACCTTTTCATATGTGGACTCCGGATGTATACGAAGGTGCTCCCACCCCCATTACTGCATTTATGAGTGCTGGACCCAAAGCCGCTGCGTTTGCTGCCTTTATGCGGGTTTTCCTCATTGGCTTGGGCTCTATGCATTCAACTTGGGTTGGTCTACTGTGGGTGCTTGCTGTTTTGACCATGATTGTAGGTAACTTTATTGCCATTAAGCAAACCAACCTGAAGCGCATGTTGGCATATTCATCCATCGCACATGCGGGATACGCGCTTGTCGGTCTTGTGGCTTCCAACGCAGTTGGAGTGTCAGCGGTATTGTTCTATATGTTGGCGTATACCCTGATGAATATCGGCGCCTTTGCCATCTTGGTACTGGCCGGTAAGGTGGGCGAAGACAACCTGACTCTGCAAGGATTCGCTGGTTTCGGCTATAAGCGCCCGGTTTTAGCGGTTTTGTTCACCATATGTTTGTTTTCACTTATGGGAATTCCCCCCTCAGCTGGATTTACGGGTAAGTTCTTCATCTTTGCCGGGGCTTTGAATGCTGGCTATGTTTGGCTGGCTGTTTTAGGTGTCCTCAACTCAGCAGTATCTTTGTATTATTACTTGCGGGTCATGGTATACATGTATTTCCGGTCACCTGAAGAGGAGTTCGACTGGGTGCAGCTTAAACCCGGCGCAACATTGTGCGCAGTAATCTCTGTAGTAGGGGTGCTTTTCCTGGGGATAGTGCCGGGAGCGGTCATGGCCCTTGCACGCCAAGCACTGTTTTAACAAATTGCTATAACTTGAAAATAAAGGAGCCCCGGAACATAATTTCGGGGCTTTTTTTATGCCTTTACGCGAACATATACACCAGTTGAGCAAACTCGGGGATGTAGCACATATCCGTCATGAGGTAGATGCTGATATTGACCTTAGCACACAGGCATATCGACGTATGTGCGCCCGTGCGACTGAATTAACATGGTTTCACCATGTGAAAGATACCACCTGTTCGGTAATAGCTAATTTGTTTGCAACTACCGAAAAGATCGAGCAACTGCTCAGCAATGCCGGACTCTCTCTAGCGCAGCGTCTCAATGCTCTGCCCTTGCATATCCTCACCTGGACTGATTTTAGTGCGTATGTTCGCGCGGAATATGCTGAAGTTGCTGCTCACCATGATGTAGACACTACTGTCTATGCTGAGCTAGGCAGCTTGTATGAATTGCCGATGGTTCGCTATTGGGAGGGTGATTCACATCCGTACTTTTCCTTGGCGACCCTATTTTCCCAAGCAAGGGGTGCTGTTGAAACAAATGCCGGTATTTATCGCCTGGCGACCGTGGGACCACGGACCTTGACGGTTAACTGGCGTGCCGGGTCCCGTGCATACACGGTGTGGCAAGATTATGCCTCCCAAGCAGAGAGAATGCCAGTCACCATAGCGTTGGGCGTCGACCCAGCATTGACATTTGCGTCTATGTTCCCCCTGCCTGAATCCGGCTCGGAGTTGTCGTTCTGGGGGTTTATCCGCGCTCAACCCCAGCAGGTTGACACAAATAGTTATGGTCTCCCTCTGCCCCAAGGAGCGGAGGTCCTTCTGCAGGGATACGTTGAGCCGTCACAGCTTTTGCACGAGGGCAGTTATGCCAACCACACCGGATTTTATACCCAATCAGATCTTTGCCCCGTTATACACATAGAGAAAATCCACATGCACTATGATGCCATTGTTCCTGTTACTGTGGTGGGGCCACCTCCAACAGAAAGTGCTCTTCTGGGGGCTCAGGTTTGGAGTTTGCTAACGGTGTTGCTGCGGCGGGAATGCCCTTTTATCCTCGCAGTGGTGTGTCCGCAGGAAACATCCCATCTTCCAGTGGTAATCGTACAGGTTAGCACTCCAAACACAGAGCAGATATGGGGACTCTGGCGTAACACCATATTGAATCACTCTATTCTGGGAAGGACTCATACGCTGATCTTAGTTGACGAGGCTACAGACTGTGCAGATTTCAGACATATTTATTGGCACTGTATGAACCAAGAGGTAGCCTGTTATTCCGTTCCTCGCCCAAGCTTGCGTGTGATAGACGGTGTCTGTTGGCGTTTTAACGGTAGGAAGAAAGTGGAACGTACTTGTTGAATGATTAGGGCGCAATTCTAAAGAGATGTCCAGCGACTCGGTTTGACGTTTATTTGGATATATCTAACGCTGTTCTAAAATAACTATAAATAAAAAAAGTGGCAGGTTTAAAAATATCGTGCTATGTCCTCAACGTATGCTATGGTTAATTTATTAAGAGAAGATGGTATTGCGGTGCACCTGAAGTCGCATCCTAATACTAGGGTAGAGTCTTGAAGCATTATAAGACCTTGGGCAAACTTCTGCAATGCTATGACAATGGTTCACTGTTGCTTCCAGAGAGTATGTAGAGCCAGAGGTAACAAGTAGTGTGATATTGCTAATGCAATAAAGCGGAGGACAACGCAAATAATACTTGTTTTTTGCAAAAACAAACACTATTTTATTGAGTAAGCTCTTACTGAGAAATTTTACCGTCAATCTAGCGATTTGCTTTAGCCGGTTGTGTGTCAGCCAGTCGGCCACAGGGTAACGTTTATACAGCTGTAAATCACATATAGCTGGAACATTTAATAGCTGACTAGAAAGGTGCTTAATATGGCAGGAATCGACGAGTGCAACTTTAAGGAATTGATAGAGAAGACCAGAAACTATCATTACTTTGTAGAGTCGGAGAAAGTATCAGAGAAAACACTTATAGATCTGGTGGACTTGGCACGTCTGGCTCCCTCCACCAGCAACCTGAACCAACAGCCGTTGCGTTACATTATTTCGAGTGATCCTGCGCGCAACGAGGAGATTTTTGAAACACTGTCGTGGCAGGGTTATCTGCGCGGCTGGGGTGGTCCTATAAAAGGGGTAAAGCCTACCGGATATATCATTATCCTCGGGGATAAAACTATCTGCAGCAGCTACGTAGCCGATCAAGGTATTGCAGCACAGTCGATTCTACTCGGGGCCACACAAACGGGTCTGGGGGGGTGTATCGTAGCCAAGATACAGCGGCGTAAGCTGCGGGAGGCTCTTGATCTGCCGACACGCTACGAAATTCTTCTGGTGGTCGCAATCGGCAAACCCGGCGAGAAAATCATTATTGAGGAGCAGGGGCCAGGTAAGGATGCGTATGGCTGGCATGATGACCAGGGCAATTACCATCTGCCCAAGCGTACTCTTGACAGGGTAATCCTCAAGTACTGAGGTCTGAACTTTGCAGGCAGGCGCGGTTCGTTCTCGTGCTATCTAGGTTTCTACCATTCACTACAGTAAGATATATACACAGCCGCTGCCCATCTTACGATGGTGTTCAGCGGCTGTGTAGTATTTGGCGCATGCTTGCTCCTTGAATTAGTCCACCAGATTCTGTGCGCTAAACTCCGTGCATGAATTATCCCCCTAGCAGCTGCTGTAGTACACTAAGTCCAGGAATGGCATTGAGGTTGTAAAGAATGATGTAGCTGGCCAGCATCACCGCGACCCACAAGGCGATGCTGCCTGTATACCACGAACGCGCCAGAATGCCGCGTGGCCCGTGCAGGATGAAGATCAACATGTAGCTGCGCATCTGTGAACTTGTAAGCAGTTCGATTGCTCTGGCATATACAGACGTAAGGGTGATGTGGAAACTCTGCCACCCGCGCAGCACAGCGACACGCAGAATCCAGTCCGTGTCTAGAGTGATGGATGCAGATGGATAAAAAGCCCTGCGCGTTACCCAGAACAGAGCGCCAGCTACTGCGAGTATCTGCACTTGCTCTAAAATATGGCCGAAGGTATATGGATGATAGGTGGCTGCATGAGGGAGAGTTGAATACAGAATCTGTGGTATCCACCCGATGAGAAGACATAGAAATGCTCCGGCGAGCATAGCGACAAATGCAAGTCCCTTGGGGTCGGTAACCTTCGGTGCATCCACCTTAGAGGTCGAAATCGAGGCTCTCGCCGTCGGCGTCGCAAACAGGGTCAGCCACGGGAAGCGTCCACCGGCGTTGAAAACTACTGCCGCAGAGCACACCAGCATCAGCGCCCAGACAAAACCCATATTTGCATCGGCAAGGCCCGAGAGCACCACAGATTTGGTAACAAAGCTCGACGTAAACGGCACTCCCATGCTAGCAGTAGCCCCCACAAAGATGCACGCAGTTGTCCACGGCATCTGACGCCACAGCTCACCACCTAGCATCTGCGCTTTGGTTGTTCCCAACGAGCGCATTACCACTCCTGCCCCCATGAGGAGCACCATTTTATACAATATATGTGCGACTGCGTGTGCCTGTGCTCCGTTCAAGGTATCCGGGGTGCCAACGCCAACCGCTACAAGCATGAATCCCACCTGGTTGACGATACTGTAGGCTAGAATGCGGCGCACATCCTGCTCCAATAGGGCGTATATAATGCCGTAGAATGCCATGTATATCCCGATAGGGATGAGGACATACTCTCCGGCAAAGGCGATAATCAATACATATACAGCAGTTTTGGTGGTAAATGCAGACAGAAATACCATCCCCGAAGGGCTAGCCTGGGGGTAGGCATCCGCGATCCAGAATGAGAAAGGTGGCGCGCCCGCATTGAGCAGAATGCCCGCCAGAATCAGCCAGTAGGCATATCCACCCGGGGATAGAAGTCCAAGCTCCAGACTTCCTCCTGCCGCAGCTAGAGATCCTATGCCTGCCAACAGTGCCACGCCACCCGCTAAGTGAATCAGTAAATAACGCAGCCCTGCCCGCCAAGAATCCTGCTGTTTGCCGCACCACACGATCAGGGTGGAGGATAGTGCCATCAGTTCCCAATAACAGAATAAGGTTATCCAGTCTAAGCATAGGCAAATCCCGATAGCGCCTCCAGCATAGATAAATGCAGAGCTGAGCTCCAGAGGGGATGCGTCTTGCAGGGCGAACAGGCTGCCTGCCCACAACGCAAACATGAACACACTGGCAAACAGCAGTCCGGTGCTGCTCATATGCAGAAGGGTGAGTTCGTAGTTCAGCCAGGTTACCTGGATATCTCCACCCGAAAAGGTCCACATGTGCAACAGCAGTAGCGGGGGCAGTGCGATAATGATGCTACGCCGTAGCCAGACGGGGAAGAAGCTGAGCAAAATTCCCGTCAGAATCAGTACCAGTCCCGGGATGTAGAGAAATTCAGCGCTCATCGTAGTAGTCCTCCCTCCTCTGCAACAAGAGGCGCAACCCCAAGGTTACTCCTAGTACCGACCCTGTGCCGACAAGGGTTATCAGCATGTAAGTTCCAAACTGGGGCACATGGCGTACGGGGGTATGTGGAATCCAGATGAGATCCGCGCCCAACAGCAGCACTGCCAGCGCAATCCAGAGCAGGCGCGAGACGGTTTTAGATCCAATTGTAGAGCTGATAGGGTCGCGCATCTATCCACCTCCTTGAAGCTTTTGTGCCAGGTCCAGCGGGATCTGCGGGTAGAAGAACAGCAGCAGCGACAGAAGCGCCGTGATGCTCAGCGCTGTCACCATCATCCAAGGTGCTTCCCCGTGCACCTGCCCCGGCGTATGTTCTGGGGTGTAGGTTTCCGGGCGGAAGAAGGCCGCATACACAATGGGGATAAGGTAGGCGCAATTAAGCAGGGTGCTGCCCAATAACACCAGCAGCAGAACCCAGTATCCCGCAGAAGATATCCCCTGCAACAGGTACCATTTCGAAATAAACCCTCCCGCGGGTGGCACTCCAATCATCGATAGGGTAGCAATGGCGAAAGCACCCATGGTTATGGGCATGCGTCTGCCGATGCCGTTTAGTTCGCTCACCCTGGTCTTGTGCGCGGCGGTGTAGATGGCTCCTGCGCCAAAGAACAGGGTAATTTTCCCGAACGCATGTGCCACAATGTGGAGCAGTGCCGCCGTGGTAGACAACGGCGTGAGGATGGCACTGGCCAAGGTGATGTACGAAAGCTGACTAACGGTGGAATACGCCAGACGCCGCTTCAGGTTGTCTTGCCGCAGAGCAATGAGGGATGCCACTATAATAGTGACCGAAGCCAGAACCAGTAGGAGCATGTTTGCGCCGGACTCTAGGAGTATTTCGGTGCCGAAGATATACAGGATCACTTTGACCATACAGAACACCCCGGCCTTGACCACAGCCACCGCGTGGAGTAGGGCGCTCACAGGAGTTGGTGCCACCATCGCCTCGGGCAACCAGCGGTGAATCGGCATCAACGCTGCTTTACCGATCCCAAAGGCGAACAGCAACAACAGAAACCACACGCTGCCTGTTCCCATGCTCGCAGGGAGGATACCGCCAAGAACAAAATCCGTGGTGGCGCAGGTATACCAAACCCAGACAATCGCGGGCAGAAGCAGTCCCACCGAAGTAGACATGAGAATCCCAAGATAGAAACGCCCGCCGTGAAGCGCGTCTTCATCTTCATTGTGCGCCACCAGCGGATAGGTGGAGAGGGTGAGGGCTTCGTAAAAAATGAACAGGGTCAGCAGGTTCCCCGCCAGGGCAATACCCATGGTGCTGGCTAGAGCTATGGCAAAACAGATATAGAGCCTGGTTTGGTGCTTCTCATCGTTGCCGCGCATATAGCCGATGGTGTACACCGAAGTGATCAGCCATAATAGGCTCGCGATCCCGGCAAACAATAGTCCTAAGGGTTCGAGCTTGAGTTTGATGGCGGCTCCGGCGATGGGCTCGGCTACAACCACAGCTGCGCTGCTTAGTGCGGCAGGATCAAGATACAGTCCAGCCACTGCGCCAAGCAACAGCGCCGCACTCATCAGGGTTACACCCTCGCGGATGTTGGGCGCGCGCGAACTCAGACCGATCAGAACGGCGCCAACCACTGGGATAAGAATACACAACTGCATCAGAACCACAGGAGTCATAAGGTTCCTCCGCTCATCAGGATGGTTGCGGCACGCTCAGCCATGTGTAACGGGATCGAGGTGTCGATGCCGAAGTAGATATTGGCCCCGACCAGAATCCACATAGGTAGCAGCATACTCAATGGCGCCTCTTTGGTGCCGTGTTCGATCTCGTGACGCGGGTTGAAATACGCCGTCTCCACCACGCGCCAGATGTAGATCACCGCTAGGAGTGACCCTAGCAAGATGATGGCGGTCACCGGCCACCACCCGGCTTCTAACGTCGCCTGCAACAGAATCCATTTACTGATGAAACCGGCGGTTAAGGGTACCCCCATCAGGCTCATCCCTCCGAACACAAATGCCGCCATGGTCCAGGGCATGCGCCGCCCAAGGCCACGAAAATCACTGAGATAGACCGAACCGGTGCGGTAGGCTACTGCCCCCATCACCATAAACAGAGACCCTTTCATCAGGGCATGGTTGAACATGTGCAGAATCCCGGCGCTCAGCCCCGCATGGGAGTTTAAGCTGATGCCCAAGGTCATGTAGCCGATCTGGGCGATACTGGAATAGGCCAACATCCTTTTGATATCGTACTGGAAAATCGCTACCAGCGAAGCCACCAGGATTGCTGCCAGAGAGGGGAGCAGCAAGATGTTGCCAAGGGTAAGTTGTTCAAACACAAAGCGCTGTCCCAGGATGCAGAACGAGAAGCGCAGCAGCATATACACAGCGACCTTGGTCGCGGTCGCTGCCAGAAAGATGGTGACCACTGAAGGGGCGTAGGTGTAGGCATTGGGCAGCCACAGATGGAGCGGAAAAAGGGCAAGCTTCAGGCTTAAACCCACGGTCAGAAACGCAAACGCGGTGATCAGGGTATGGTTCCCATACGTCGAATTAGGGATCATCTCGACCCGTGAAGCCAGATCCTGGATGTTCAGGGTGCCGGTGAGGCTGTAGAGTAGACCAATTCCGATGAGGATGAAGGTTGCCCCGATGGTGCCCATAATAAGATATTGAAACGCTGCGCGCAGGGCCCGCCGCCGCTGTCCCATGCCGATGAGGGCATATGCCGACAGCGAGGAGATTTCGAGAAACACATAGATGTTGAAGGCGTCACCCGTAAGGGCTATCCCTAGCAACCCAGCCAGGCAAATCAATAGCAGGGCGTAAAACGCGCGCAGACTCTCCGGGCGGATTTCGCGCTGCACACTTTTATATGCAAATGCGAGGGTCAAAGCGCCGACGCCACTCACAATAAGCACTACAAAAGCGCTAAGGGTGTCTACGTGGTAGTTGATTCCCCACGGCGCGGGCCAGCCTCCCATGTCGTAGGTTATGGCGCCGTTAAGGACAACAGTGCGTGCCAGCACAAAGCTGACGCCGAAGGTGGCCCAGGTTGCAAGCGTGGCGATGAGCCATGCACCGGTGCGCCAACGCAGCAACATGCACAGGGGTGCGCACAACAGAGGGATAATGACCTGAATGGCAGGTAGATGGTTCATAACGCGTCATCCTTCAGACTTATTTCATCCTCTTCAATGGTGCCGTAGCGGTCATAAATCAGCAGCACCAACGCCAGCCCCACCGCCGTAGTTGCCACCCCCACCACAATAGCCGTGAGAATGAGAACGTGGGGCAATGGGTTGGAGTACACCTCGATTCCCGGCGCGATGATGGGAGCGGTGCCCCCTTTCACCTTGGCCATAGAGATGTAGAGGATGAATACCGAGGTGGTAAACAGGTTCAGTCCGATCAGTTTTTTGATCAAATTCCCGTGGGTGATCACGACATAGAATCCGGTCATCATTAAAAAAATTGCCACCCAATAATTATAGTGCGCTCCTATATTCATCGGTGCCGCCCTTTTCTGGTCATTGCCGCAACCCCTTTCTGGAGCTGAACGCAAAAAAGATCAGCACCATTATGGAGAACACGGTAGTCCCAACCCCGAGTTCTATCAGAAAAATTCCCAGATGCTGTCCCTGCAGCGGATTGGAGCGCAGCACATTGTAGTCAAGAAAATTGCCCCCCATCAGCAAAGTGGCTACTCCGACCCCGCCATATATCAACACCCCCAGCGCTGCGATGTAGCTTAGAGTACGCGGTGACACAACCCGCATCGCCGCATCCAGTCCGAACATCAGGGTGTAGAAGATAAAACCGCTCGCAAAAATAACCCCGGCTTGAAACCCACCACCTGGCCCAAAATCGCCATGAAATTGCACATACAGGGCAAACAACAGAATCAGCGGGATGAACATCTTGATTACAATGCGTAGCACCAGATGTTTCCCCATATCATCCTGGGTAATACCCGCGGCCCGCTGGCGGTCTCCGAACTTTTGCATCCCTCTGAAACCGATAAGTCCCACCACGCTCAACCCAGCCGTGAAAATAACTACCGTTTCCCCAAGGGTGTCGAAGCCGCGATAGCTCGACAGAATCGAAGTGACGATGTTGTCGGAGCCTATCTCCTGTTGCGACTCCTGTAGATAGCGTGGTGCCACATGTTGATGAATAGGCGCATCGGGATCACCGAAGGCGGGCATGTCCATGGTGCCATAGATCAGAATCGCCCCCGTAGCGCATACCACCAGGAGTGCGAACAACGGACGTCGGGGGGCGCTGCGCTGTTGGGTGTCGGTCGCGCCGATGGTGCTCAATAGTAGAACCGTGGCTATTCCAGTACCCACCGCCGCCTCGGTAAAGGCTACATCTACTGCGTCCATGGTGACAAACAACGAAGCGCACAACAGGCTGTAGATACCCGAGAGCATGATGACGCAGAACAGCTTGTCGATGCGGTTGATCGCCAAGGCCGTTATTCCCAGAAACGTCAGCAGAGTGATGTCTATAATCAGTTCCATCAGCGTTCCTCACGCGGAGAAGGTGTCGGCTGTGCACCACAGCTCAGCGCCGTTTTGGATAGGGCGTGGGCTGCAGTCGGGCTGCTGATCAAAAAGAAAATTAGAATGAAACACAGTTTAATGGTGGGAAGGTTGAAGCCTGATTGCAGCATTAGCCCAAACAACAGCAAACACGCACATCCAGAATCAGTGACGCTAGCAGCGTGAAGGCGGGTAAAAAAATTCGGCATCCGAAAAATCCCCACCGCTCCGGTAACTGCCAGAAACACCCCAGTGCCGATACATAGGATTGAAGCCCAGGCAAGAAATGTGTCCATCTATTCCTCCGTAACTGTGGCTGGTGTCGATGCATCAGAGTCGACGTCGTGGCTGTCGCCGTGGTCTACGTCAGGATCTGAACATTGCTGCACAGACTGGGGGCGTCCCTCAAAAAAGCGCAACACCGCGATGGTGCTCAAAAAATTTACCAGCGCGTACACCAGAGCGATGTCGAGAAAATCGGGGCGTCCACTTAAAAATCCCAACAGGGAGAGCAGCAACACGGTCTTGGTGCCGAACATGTTGACCGCCATCACCCGATCGAACGCGGTAGGCCCAAGAATGGCACGTACCAGGGTACTTCCCATCACCGCCAGCAACGCAAGGCTGGCACCCGCGTATACACTGGGAATGAGCTCAACTATGCCGTTCATAGGCCTAACCTGCGGATCTTCTCCCCCATCTCTCCAGACTCAAGGCCGGCAGCGGCAGAATCGGTGAGGGCGTGTGCTGTAACCAGTCCATCTTCGATGTCGATGCACACCGTACCAGGGGTGAGGGTGATGGAGTTTGCGTACAGCATCAATCCAAACGGTGTTTTCATGGGTGCCTTTACCTGGATCACTCTGGGGTTAATATGTATCTTCTTGCCCCAGATATGGCGCGCCACATCCCAGTTGGATAGCGCCACTTCCTTGGCCAGCCAGAGCCAGTACCACACAATACGCGCAGAAAGATTAAGGGGCAGAGATTCAGCGTCCACAACTCGCATGCGTCGCGCTAGGTACAGGGTCAATGCTATGGACACGACGCCGCAGCCAAGCACAAATGGGGCGAACTGCCACGATAGCAACAACCAGAACAGACTCAAAATCAGGGTAAGAAACAGGATAGGTAACATGGCATCTCCTTAATTTGTGCATAAATATAACACTGTATTATTTTATTTCAAAGGATAAATGGACTTACCCTGAAAACCTGAAATTCGCCCGCCCTTTGGCCCTGTCTGGCAAAGAACTTGATTCTACAGCGGATGTGGGTGTATAAATTCGCACTGCCATGTGTACACCATGTGCACACCATAGCGCGCTAAATAAAGGCGTCATACCTTGGTAGAGAAAGGAATCCATAGATATGTCCGCACGAGTTACCCAGCCTACGCTGCCCCAGCGCGCCGGAGCCAAAATCAAGGCTCTGCTGGAGATGATTAAGTTTTCACATACCGTGTTTGCGTTTCCCTTCGCTCTCATCGGGGTGGTGCTTGCCGCCGCTGCCAGCAAGCAGGTGCCGACCTTGGCACAGTTGCTGTGGATATGTGTCGCTATGGTAGGGGCGCGTTCCGCCGCCATGGGGCTAAACCGCATTATTGATGCACGCATCGACGCCCAGAATCCCCGCACCGAAACGCGCCACATCCCCGCGGGGCTGGTATCGATGCTTGAAGCCTGGATTTTTGTCTTGGTTGCCATCTTGATGTTCGAACTCGCAGCCTGGATGCTCAACCCTCTGTGTTTCTATCTATCCTTTGTGGTGCTATTCCTGCTGGTATTGTATGCCTATGCCAAACGCTTTACCGCCTACGCACACCTGATTTTGGGGTTGTGTCTCGCGGCGGCGCCCATCGGCGCATGGATCGCCCTGCGCGGTGATATACATATATCCGTGGTTCTCCTTGGGCTTGCGGTGCTGCTATGGGTGGCCGGATTCGATATCTTCTACGCCCTGCAGGATCTGGAATTTGACCGCGAGTATGGGCTGTATTCTATTCCGGTTAGCCTTGGGGCGGCAAAATCGTGTATCCTGGTACGCTGGCTCCATGCTGGGATGGTGCTACTGTTGCTGTTGGTGTGGCTCAGTGCCGAACTCAGCTGGATTTATCTTATCGGCGTCGCTGTTGTTACCGCTTTGCTGGTGTATGAACACTTTTTGGTCAAGCCCGACGATCTGAGCCGCCTCGACGCTGCATTCTTCACCATGAATGGCTATATTAGTATTCTCCTGTTTCTCTTTGTCCTCGCCGATGTACTGGTGCTGGGATGAGCATCGCTGGAGCAGATAACCGGCCGTACCAGCCTACGGATCCTGAACAACTGCATACTCGGCGCCACATCGCCCTGGCCATCTGCGGCGCCTCCGGAGCCCGATATGCCCTTACCGTGTTGGAGTACCTGCTTGCCTGCGGGTGCCGAGTTTCTCTCCTGACTTCTGCTGCTGGGCGCCAGGTGCTGCGTCTGGAGCAGGATGCCGGCATGCGGGACAAATTAAGCTGGCCGGATGATCCGGCGCTGCAACAGCGCGAGCTCGAAGCGTATTACCGCTTGACCGCTGGGCAGCTTAACTGCT
>Ga0265295_1001068_pt1 | contig 50964 bp, 45 predicted proteins | sample Munlansysbiofilm_FD_192503 | JGI IMG/M metagenome (GOLD analysis project Ga0265295, IMG submission 192503) | Leachate microbial communities from a municipal landfill in Southern Ontario, Canada - Methane capture system biofilm | ecosystem: Engineered > Solid waste > Landfill > Unclassified ... | reverse complement strand
GTGACCCCGTCAGGATTCAAACCTGAAACCTCCTGATCCGTAGTCAGGTGCTCTATTCAGTTAAGCTACGGGGCCTTTTGCGGCTGCAAAGATACAATATTTTTAAAATCGAGCAAGGGTTTAAGATTAAAAGGCAAAAAAAATCCTCGATTTCTCGAGGATTTAATGCTATTTTTCGTGTCTAACGACTTTTTCCTTAATCCTGGCTTTTTTACCTGTAAGGTCTCTGAGATAGAAGATTCGGGCTCTGCGTACTTTACCCGTTTTGTTAATCTCAATTTTATCAATAAAAGGGGAGAAAAGAGGGAATATCCTCTCAACACCAATCCCACTTGAGATTTTTCTTACAGTGAAGGTCTCAGCTACTCCACCTCCTTTTCGCTGTATAACTACTCCACGGAAACTCTGAATCCTTTCTTTGTTGCCCTCTTTAATCTTGTAGTGTACTGTAACAGTGTCACCACTTTTAAAATTGGGTGCATTTTGCTCAACCTCAAAGGCCTTTTCGGCAATTTTAATTAGTTCCATCCTATTGTTTTTTTATTGTGTTCCACTACACGCAATGTTACTTATTGTTAACGTAAGAGATTGCGCTGAAAAATGTGTCGCAAAAGTATAAAAATTATTTAGATAAAATAGATTATGATGAAAAAAACTGCCCAATTGGGCAGTTTTTAACCATGTTATTTGGCTATTTGCTTATTGTTAGGGTACAAGTAGCTTATTGCCAGTCGATTCGATTACATGTTTTTTCCACCATTCGGGATATTGTGGGTTTTTAACACTTGCTGGAGATGCATTATACTCATTCCACTTAAACACACCGTTCTCCTCTTGCTTAATATTACCATCAATATACTTAACAACAAGGAATTCGAAAAGGCTTTGCCATTGTTTTACAAGGGAGTTGGCTGTATTAACAGAGAAACTAGTGATAAAGTTAATTGCGCTATTTTCATCTTGTTCAAAAAGTTCCTGAGCTTTTTTGTCAACTAATGGTGTTATTGATGCATAATAGTTTTCCATCTCCTTTTGAACCTTAATAATATCAGTGCTCATTACATCATAGCGCAGGTAAGCAAAGTTAGAAACCTTATTGAAAACCCAGAAAGCTGCATCAGCAGAGTAGTTTAGTAAGTCGCCATTACCTTGTGCAAAGCTATGGGGAATTTCATTGATTCCGCAGTAAATAGGGGTGTAAACCGTTGTTGAAGCATCATCAACGCTAAACCAGATAATACCGCCAATTGGGTCGGGTAGCCAATTACGGCTCTGAGTTACGAATGAGAAACCAGTTTGCTGAGTTGCAGTGGCTCGTTCGTTTACGTAGGTTTTTCCATCATATTCCCATGTTAGGGGTCGCCAACGGTAGGGTAGTCCATGAGGTCCAGCACCAGGATCCTTGCTCATATCTAACTCAGTATTCTCTAAGTGGTCACGCATAAAGTTCATTAAATCTTGTGCAGAGAGTTTGCGGTCTGGCTTAACCCAGAGGGGCATGCGATTGTTTAAATCTAAACCTTTAGCGTATTCAAAATGGTTCCACATGCTCTTGTCTATATCCTTAAAGAACGACCATACTCTGATTTCGCAGAAACGTGCAGCGCCAAAGTCAACAGGGGCGTATATGTCAGAGAAGCTGAAATCGTTACCGTTACCTTTGTAATAACCTTTATTGCGAGCAAAACTTACAACATCTTGCGAGTAAACCACTTCAACCTCAGGGTTAAATATTTTATCTAAATTATTTGAGCTGATGGCCTTTTTGCTCTCCTCTTCTTTTGGGAATTTGGTAATTCGAGCGTGGTTTGCATGCCCGCTAACGTAGCCATCGGGGATTAGCATTGCAACCCAAACTGCGCCCTTATTAGCGTTGTATATTTTTTTTGTTTTTCGGTCTGTTTTCAGATCGGTTCCTTTGCCAATAAGCTCCATTATCCAAACTTCGTTGGCGTCGGCTATTGAGAATGATTCACCGCTGCTGGCGTACCCGTGCTCAGCAACCAGTTCGGCCATAATTTTAATGGCTTCACGAGCTGTTTTAGCACGCTGAAGGGTAATGTAAATAAGACTACCGTAATCAATAATACCAGTTGTGTCAACAAGTTCATCACGACCACCATAGGTAGTTTCGCCAATGGCAACCTGATGCTCGTTAATGTTTCCAATTACCGAGTATGTTTTTTCAATTTGTGGAATTACTCCAAGATATTTTCCAGTGTCCCATTCGTAAATTTTCAGCAAAGTACCCGGCGCATAACTGGCCGCAGCCCAATGGTAAAGTTCGCCGTAAAGATAGTGCGAGTCGGCAGAGTAGGTTATCATGGTCGATCCATCAACCGATGCACCACGCGTTACCAGAAAATTTGTACAGGCTTGCACTTTGGGCGCAACTAGCGCAAATCCCAAAAATAGCCCAAAGCTTAGGAGTCTGATTGTTTTTTTCATTGTGTAAAATTTATTGGGTTTTTATTGTAGACAAATGTAGAAAAATTGACCGAATAGACATATGAAATAAATCATCTGTTGCTTTAGACATTATATTATGTCATTAGTTTAGCTGCGAGGTTAAAAGTAGAGACACCCGCCAACTGAACTCACAGAGGCTCCCGTTGCAGAGGAGAGTGAGGATAATGTTTTATTCTGATAAAGAATAGCAAGAAACCCGAAGATTAAGGCCTCCTTATACTCAACAATTAGTGGGTTGGGCACAATAACCTTACTTGTGCATTTTTCGCTAATTAGATCGATTAGGAATTTGTTTTTTGCTCCTCCACCTGTAACTAGTATTGTTCCTGTGGATTTATGATTGGTAGACAATGAAATTTGAATGGCAATGTGCTCGTATATTGTACGTAGTGTATTTTCTGGTTTCACATTATTTACTACAATAATTGGTTCAAAAACTTCTTCAAACCATTCTCGCCCTAAAGATTTTGCTCCTTTCTGCCTATAAAAATCAATCTGATTAAGGGAAGCAAGTAGTTCGTTATCAATAATTCCCCTTTTTGCAATGGATCCGTCTTTATCCATGTCAAAGCCCATTTGGTTGGCAATTAGGTTAATGGGCATATTTGCAGGGCAAATATCGTAAGCTACTCTTTGCTGATTATCGTTGAATGATATATTGGCAATTCCGCCAAGGTTTAAACAGAAACTGTATTCGCTAAAAAGTAGTTCATCGCCAATTGGCACAAGTGGAGCGCCTTGCCCTCCACGGGCAATATCGCCTGAGCGGAAATCGCAAACGCAGGGTATGCGCGTTTCAGCAGCAATGTAGGCACCATGTCCAATTTGAGCAGTATATCCGTTTTGCGGATTGTGGAATACCGTGTGCCCATGCGAACCGATTAGGGAAACAGGGACTTTTACGCTCTGCATAAATTGGTTTATTTGCTTGCCAATCCATGTTCCATAATCGCAGTGGAATTTCCAGAGTTTCTCACCCGATAAATTTTTGCTATCTATCAACTCTCGCTTAAGTTGATGGGAGTATTCAATGGTTGTTCCCTCTATAATTTCAAAAAACCATTTTTCTTTTGTTTGCACAAACTCACAAAGGCAAATGTCTAATCCATCGAGCGAAGTGCCAGACATTAGCCCAATGGCATATATTCTATTTGTATTTGAGTTCTTGAATGAACTGAGGGGCATAGTTTGAGCAGAAATTAGAATTTCCCTAAGAGATTTGTGATAGCGGTGTTAACTAACCCCATAATGCTGTTTGGATTGTTTAGATCAAGCTTTTCTCCTTTTTTTAAACCTTCAAATGTTGAAGTGCTAATAATCCAAGGTTCAGTTACTGTTGCACTTCCAACCACTTTTTGCATGGGTATTATCCCTTCCCTAGTATATGTTGTAACCTCAATGGTAACCACTGGAATTAAAGATCCTTCGGGAAGTTCATTCAAATTCTTAGTGGTATCCTTACTTGCAATTGATCCATATCCTTTGTCGGCTTTACTAGAGAATGCTGATATTGTTACATCAACTTTAATGTAGTATTTTGAGGTCCCCTTCCTTAGGGCTTTATTAATGGTCATCTCAGGGAATCCATATACATCGTATTTAAAATCTTTACCATGGGCATTTATTGGGAAGATATACATACCGGTTTTTTCCTCAAGCCCATCTTTCAGTATAAACCAAGTATTATTCTTTAGGATAGAAATAGTTTTATCGATTTTTGGATCCTTTGTGTCAGGAAAAAGGTAGGCAAATTCATCAAACTGTGGTTTGATATTCTGGTGAATGTTGTAGTTGTACGAAATAAGGGCAAGTTGCTTATTCCTATAGCTTTGTGCAGTTAATCCCGTAGAAAACCCTAGAAGTACTAGGATTAACATTATTCTTTTATGTTTCATTTTAATGTTGATTTACAGATAGTTAAATAAAATCCTTGGAGCAAAGATACAAAATACTAGAAGGACCTAATGCAAAGTTTATGCCTAAAAATATTTACCAGAAGAACCAATATTCACTTTTACTCATATTACCCTTAGCGTCGCTAACCTCAAGAGAAAGTTTGTGTTTTCTTCCTTTTTGTAATCGCTCACTATCGAATTCATAGGAAACAAGATCATTTTTTTTATCGTACTCAAAAAGAGCCCATTCACCATCAATAGTTCCAACTATTTGCGATACTCCGCTCAAATTGTCTTTTACTTTAAACATTATCGATTTCTCATTGCTATAGTCATTTTTTGCTATAGCATTTACTTGTTTTATTTCTGGAGCAATACTGTCAATGGTAACAAAAAAATCTCCAAAAAAGTTTAGCTTAGATGTTACGGAACCATTTCTAAAGTCACCTCCAACTGCTTCAATCTCATTTTTAGCATTAACACTAGCAATCAAGGCTTTGCTTTTATAAATTTCAGGTATTTCCAGGCAATTAATCGTTAGTGTATAGTTTTTATGAACAGGCGTAAACCTATTATGTATTGAGATTATTGGCGAATAGATAAATGCTACAGAGTCTCTAACTTTATAGTTGAAGAAAATATTATTGTACAGCGCCTCAGCGGGCATTGAAATGGAGAACTGACTGGTAGAAATTTGGTTTTGTTGAAAGTAAGGCCATAAAACTCCACTGATTTGTTCTGCTGGCAAAAGGCCTACAGCTGAACTATTGTTGTATTGTGAACCTTTTACTACCATTGTTAGCATGGTTTTATTGCGATATGCATCTGATATTTCCACTCTAATATTGTAAATACTATCAATTTGGGCATTAATAATCCCGCTATTTTTAAGTGTTTTGTAGATTTTGAGCTGATTATTTGGCTCAGTATAAAGTTTTTGAGCGCGTTTTCCTGTTTTCTGACGAAGGGCAAAATCAATATGACTATTGGCATATCTAGTCTCGTCAAACCTAAATCCATCAATGTCAAAATGATAGTTTAGAATGTTGTTTACGTACATTTTCATGCTATAAATTCCACACCGTAGGCTTTGGTTGTTCACAAAATCGTATGCTTCTATGCCAAAACCCAAATTGCCTTCGGCAAAAATAGTGTCAGCATAGTTGTACATGCCTTTACTAGACTGAACATTAATCTCTTTTCTGCTGTTTATTGTAGTAGGAGAAGCGTCATTACCTAATTTGTAGAGCCACACACTGCGAATAACAGGTGTAAGCTTATCTCCAATGTTTAAGTTGCTAAAGGCAGGGTTTTGTGGTGCTTGATTTTTGGTTTGTCTAACCTCATAATGTAGATGGGGGCCACCAGAACTTCCAGAGTTGCCGCTTAAACCAATAATTTCGCCACGTTTAATGGAGATTTGCTTAGGTAAAAGGTGCAGATCAACCTCAAAACTGCGTTCTTTGTATTGTTGTGCTTTAACGTATTGTTCAATTTCAGGAGAAAATTTGTGTAGATGACCATATAAAGTGGTTAATCCATTGGGGTGGTCAATGTATATTGCATTTCCATAACCAACGCTGCTTATCTTTATTCTCGATACATGTCCATCGTCCGATGCGAACACCTCAGAACCGATTTGTCCACCAGTGCGAAAATCCATTCCTGCATGTAGGCTGTTGGTTCTAATCTCACCAAATGATCCCGATAACCCAAGTTTCCCTTTTAGGGGTGGATAAAGATTGTAAGGACTTTTGTATGGTTGCCCTACCGATGTGCTAATAACAGATAAAGTGAGTAGGAGTGGTAGTGTAAAGCGAATCAATTTCATACTAATTGTCAGGTTTTATATTTTCAGACAAAACTATCCATTTTATATCTTCTTTTTAATAGATAATGCGGAAAATAGGGATCATTTTTTTTGATTATCTGTTAAACTCGTTGTAACTTTGTACTAATTAATCTGGGCACATGAGCATAGAGCAGAAATCAATACATACAAAGCTTAAATCAAAGATTGAAGAGTTGGTATCTGCTTATGAGAAGTTGAAGGAAGAGAACCTAAAGCTTAAGGAGAAAATGGCAACTCTTGAAAACGTAATGCAAGAGAGAGAAATTGCCTACATCGAGCTTGATAAGAAATACAATCAACAACAGCTTGCAAGAGCGTTTGTTACATCGAGCGAAGATACTCATGATGCAAAGATTAAGGTTGATTTGATTGTGCGGGAAATTGATCAATGCATTGCTCTTTTAAATAGATAATTTGATTCGGTTTTATGGAGGATAAGCTGTCAATACGTGTGAATGTTGCCGATAGGTACTATCCGTTAAAAATCGATAGAAGCGATGAGGAAAAAATACGCAAAGCTGCTAGAACGATAAATGAAAAGGTGTCGCTTTATAAGAAAAGATACACCGACAAGGATTTACAAGATTTTTTAGCAATGGCCGCTTTGCAGTTTGTTATAAAACTACTCGAGAGCGAAAACCGGTTTGAGGTTGCTCCTTTGGTTGATGAGTTAAATGAGTTGGATGAGTGGTTAGATGATTATCTAGAGAAGAGTGATATACGTTCTTTAAAATAATATGCCCGCATTGTTTCCTTAACATTTTGCGAAACTCAACACTACGCAAATTGGAGTAGGACTTAGTCATCGTAGAACAGGCCTCATTTCAGCTAGTCTGAAATCTCATTATTTTGAGACATTGGAAGTTCGAATTTGGCAGCCTCTCCACCCATGTCTAACTGGGGTTTCATAAAACTAGGGAAAACAATGCGGGTTTTTTGTGTTTTTTTGTAAAGCAAATACTGATTTAAACGTTTTGGGTTTTACCCAAATTTACATACCGTTCTTTTTAAGTTTTCACTTAATACTAATTAAATGACAATAACAATTATAGTAGCAGTATCAACCCTAATAATTACATCGTTTGTTACATACATGTTGTGGAACAAGTTGCTGTCGAAGAAAAGGGCTGCTATTATCCGCGAAGCGGAATCCGAAGCAGAGGTTATACGAAAGGAGAAAATTCTTCAGGCAAAAGAGAGGTTTCTACAGCTAAAAGCTGATAATGAAAAGGCCTTTAACGAGCGTAACTCAAAAATTCTCCTAACAGAGAATAAACTTAAACAACGCGAAACTCTTTTTTCTCAAAAGTTTGAAGAGTTTCAGCGTAAGCAAAAGGAGATTGATTCAATCCGCGATAACTTATCCAACCAACTTCTTTTGGTTGATAAGCGTACTGAAGAGCTGGATAAGATGCACCGAACCCAAGTTGAGAAACTTGAAGCTATTTCAGGGATATCAGCCGACGAGGCAAAAAGCCAACTCATCGAATCACTTAAGGCAGAGTCTAAAACCGAAGCCATGTCGTATATTAATGAGATAATGGACGAGGCCAAGATGACAGCCCAAAAGGAGGCTAAACGAATAGTTGTAAATACCATTCAGAGGGTAGCAACTGAGGCGGCCATTGAGAATGCCGTTACCGTTTTTCATATCGATTCCGACGAGATAAAGGGCCGCATTATTGGCCGTGAAGGGCGTAATATTAGAGCACTAGAAGCAGCAACAGGAGTAGAGATTATTGTTGATGATACTCCCGAGGCCATTATTCTTTCTGGTTTCGATCCAGTACGCCGTGAGATTGCTCGCCTTGCACTGCATCAGTTAGTTACTGATGGTAGAATTCACCCTGCACGTATTGAGGAGGTTGTACAGAAAACACAGAAACAGATTGAGGAGGAGATTGTCGAGATTGGTAAGCGTACCTCCATCGACTTAGGTATCCATGGTTTGCACCCCGAGTTAATCCGTTTGATAGGTAAAATGAAGTATCGTTCATCCTACGGGCAAAACCTGTTACAGCACTCACGCGAGGTGGCAAACCTTTGTGCTATAATGGCTACGGAACTTGGTCTAAACGCTAAACTGGCCAAAAGAGCAGGGTTACTTCACGATATTGGTAAAGTGCCCGACGATGAGCCAGAGTTGCCACACGCAGTTCTAGGTATGAAGTTGGCTGAACGTTACAAAGAGAAGCCAGAGATTTGCAATGCCATAGGATCTCACCACGATGAGGTAGAGATGAACACCCTAATTGCCCCGATAGTTCAGGTTTGTGATGCAATATCAGGTGCTCGCCCTGGTGCCCGCCGCGAGGTGGTTGAATCTTACATCAAGCGATTAAAAGAGATGGAAGGCCTAGCCTTAAATTATCCTGGTGTTACCAAAACCTTTGCCATACAGGCAGGTAGAGAGTTAAGGGTTATTGTAGGTAGCGAAAAGGTGTCTGATGAGGAGGCCGCTAGTCTATCTTACGATATAGCCAAGAAAATTCAGGATGATATGACATATCCTGGTCAGGTTAAGATTACCGTAATTAGAGAAACCAGAGCAATTAGCTATGCAAAGTAGTAGCATGTTTTGGCAATAATTTATATTTAGCCCCAGCTGAGTACTACTCGAAGGGGCTTTTTTTATTAAAAACCAATTCTTATGAGTATTCCATCCAATTTACAAATGGTTGATCTCAAGGGTCAATATCTTAGGATAAAACCAGAGGTTGATGCAGCCATTCAGGAAGTTATTGATGAAACAGCCTTTATTAAAGGAAAACAGGTTGCCCAGTTTGAGGTGGAGTTGGCAGCCTATTTGGGAGTAAAACACGTTATTGGATGTGCCAACGGAACGGATGCACTTCAGTTAGCCCTAATGGCACTTGAACTAAAGCCTGGTGACGAGGTGATTACCCCCGATTTTACATTTATTGCAACCGTTGAGGTTGTGGCACTTCTGGGCTTAAAACCTATTCTTGTTGATGTTAACCTTGATGATTTTACCATTAATATTGATGCGCTTAAAAAGGCCATTACACCTAAAACTAAGGCAATAATCCCTGTGCATCTTTTTGGGCAATGCGCAAACATGGAGGCAATTATGGAAATTGCCAATGACAAGGGTATAGCCGTTGTTGAAGATTTAGCTCAGGCAACCGGGTCAACCTATTATTTTAGCAATGGCAACTCTGCTAAAGCAGGTACTATTGGTACAATCGGATGTACATCTTTTTTTCCATCTAAAAACTTAGGTTGCTACGGCGATGGAGGGGCTTTATTTACGAATGATGATAGGCTAGCCGAAGAGATTCGTTCTATTGCTAACCATGGTATGAAGATACGTTACCACCATGATACCATTGGCGTAAACTCAAGGCTTGATACAATACAGGCTGCCATTCTTAGTGTAAAGTTAAAGCACCTTGATGAGTACAATGTGGCCAGGCAAGAAGCCGCTATGCTTTACGATTCTTTGTTTAGAGATTGCAAGTCATTAATCATCCCTCAAAGGGTAAGCTGGTCAGATCATATATTCCATCAGTACACGCTGAGGTTGGTTAATATCGACAGAAAACGCCTTATTGAGAAGTTGAGTGAGAAAGGGATTCCGGCAATGGTTTACTACCCTATACCCTTGCACAAACAGAAAGCCCTCGAACCATATGTTAATGAAAAAATGGTTAAAGAATACCCTAATAGTATCATGCTTTCTGAGTCAGTTCTCTCATTACCAATGCATACTGAACTAACACAGGAGGTGCAGCATTATATTGCTGATAATGTTCTGAGTTTGCTATGATATTATGACCGTTTTGGTTAATTTTGCTTACCCTTTATAGTTTAGTTGATGAAAAACCAATATTTTGCCCACGAAACAGCAGTTATTGATGAAGGCTGTAAGATTGGAGAAGGAACCAAAATATGGCATTTTAGCCATATCATGTCGGGTTGCATAATTGGCAATGGCTGTAATATTGGTCAAAATGTGGTAGTATCGCCTGATGTTGTACTTGGGAATAATGTAAAAGTTCAAAACAACGTTTCGATATACACTGGTGTTATTTGTGAGGATGATGTTTTTCTAGGTCCATCCATGGTTTTTACAAACGTTGTCAACCCCCGAAGTGCTGTTAACCGAAAGAACGAGTACCTGAAAACCTATGTAAAAAAAGGGGCAACCATTGGGGCAAACTCAACGATTGTATGTGGTATCACGCTTGGCGAGTTCTGTTTTATAGGCGCAGGTGCAGTAGTAATTCGCGATGTTAAGCCCTATGCATTAGTTGTTGGTAATCCGGCAAAGCATATTGGATGGATGAGTGAGTTTGGGCATAGGTTAAGTTTTAACGATAAGGGAATTGGAGTTTGCCCGGAAAGCAAGCAGGAATATTTGCTTAAAGATGATTTATTAGTAAAATTAGAATAATTCAATAATTGTCATGGTAAAAAATTTCGGTTTAATTGGTTTAGCTGGTTATATCGCACCTCGCCATTTACGGGCCATTAAGGATACTGGTAATAATTTGCTTGCATCGCTCGATAATAATGATTGCGTAGGAATTTTGGACAACTTTTTCCCCGAGTCCGATTTCTTTATTGAGTTTGAGCGTTACGATAGACATTTTGATAAGCTCAAGCGCCAAGGTGTTAAGATTGATTATGTTAGTATTTGTACCCCAAACTATTTGCACGATTCCCACATTCGCTTTGCGCTTCGACATGGTGCCGATGCCATTTGCGAAAAGCCCATTGTACTAAATCCATGGAATGTTGATGCGCTATCTGAGATTGAGAAGGAAACAGGGCGAAAGGTGAATACTATTCTGCAGCTAAGATATCATCCATCAATCGTTGCCCTTAAAAAGAAGGTTGAGCAAGCGCCAAAGGATAAAATATTTGATATAGATCTTACCTATATTACAAGCAGAGGCCGTTGGTATTTCATTTCATGGAAAGGGGATATCCAAAAATCGGGTGGTGTTGCAACAAACATAGGTGTTCACTTTTTCGATATGCTAACGTGGATTTTTGGGGATGTTCAGGAGAATATTGTTCACGTTTCGCGTCCTGAAAAGGCTGCAGGGTATTTAGGTTTAAAAAGAGCGCGTGTACGTTGGTTCCTCAGCGTTGATAGTGCCGATGTGCCAGCAACAGTTTTAGCAACTGGACAACGAACTTACAGATCAATCACAGTTGAAGGTGAAGAACTTGAGTTTAGTGGAGGCTTTACCGATTTGCATACTGTAACCTATCAGGAAATTCTAAAGGGGAAAGGTTTTGGATTATCCGATTCAAAAGTATCCATTCAAACAGTGCACCATATTCGTAATACTACACCCATTGGTCTTTCAGGCGATTATCATCCCTATTGCAAAAACATTTAAAGTTTTAAAGTATGAATCTATATAAAAAGCTTATCGACAAGCAGGAAAAACTTGCTGTAATAGGCTTAGGTTATGTTGGTTTGCCCATTGCCATTGAATTTGCTAAGAAATTGGCTGTTGTAGGTTTCGATATTAAGCCTGACAGGATAGAGCTGATCAGAAAAGGGATTGACCCAAGTCGCGAGCTTGAACCTAAGGCTTTTGAGAATTGTGATATAAACTATACCGCAAATCCCGATGATCTTAAAGGGGCAAAATTCTTCATTGTTGCAGTACCTACGCCAATCAACGATCATAACCTGCCCGACCTAAAACCGTTGCTATCAGCAACGGAGATGGTAGCCAAAGTACTTAAAAAGGGCGATTATGTTGTTTATGAATCAACGGTTTACCCTGGCTGCACCGAAGAGGAATGTGTACCACTTCTTGAGAAAATTTCAGGATTAAAATTTATTGACGATTTTAAGGTGGGCTTTTCGCCAGAGCGAATAAATCCGGGTGATTTAGAGCATACACTAACCCGTATTGTTAAGGTATCTAGCGGTTGCGATGCCGAATCGGCTGAGCTAATTGCCAAAACCTATGAATTAATTATTACGGCAGGTGTGTTTAGGGCAAGCACAATTAAGGTTGCCGAAGCGGCAAAGGTAATTGAGAATACCCAGCGCGATATCAATATCGCATTCATGAATGAGCTATCGCTTATCTTCTCCCGCATGGGGATTAATACCTATGAGGTTTTAGAGGCAGCAGGTACAAAATGGAATTTTCTTAAGTTTTTCCCAGGTCTTGTTGGCGGGCATTGCATAGGAGTTGATCCCTATTATCTTGTATATAAGGCTAAAGAACTTGGTTATCACCCTCAAATCATTAGCGCAGGCAGATTTATCAACGATTCAATGGGGGGATATATAGCAAAGCAAGTTGTAAAGAAAATTATTGCTGGCGATAAAAATGTAAAGGAATCGAGGATACTTATTATGGGAGTTACCTTTAAGGAGAACGTAAGCGATATCCGGAATTCAAAGGTGGTTGACATAGTAAATGAGCTAAAATCATATGGTATTAAGAATTTGGATATTGTTGATCCATATGCTGATTCGAGTGAGGTTGAGCATGAGTATGGGTTTTCCCTAGCCAAGGAACCAACTGGTAAGTATGATGCCATTATTGTTGCCGTAAACCATCAGCAGTATCTAAAAATTGATTCGGAGTACTTTACTAAATTTGCATCCGAGGGCGGCGTTTTTGTTGATGTTAAAGGTGCTTTTGTGAAGAATAAGCCAAAAGGAATTAGCTACTGGAGTTTATAATAATTTTGTTTTGCTATGAAGGTTTTAGTAACAGGTACAGCAGGTTTCATCGGATTTCATCTTGCCAAACGCTTAGTAGAAAGAGGCGATGAGGTGGTAGGTATCGATTGTATAAACGATTACTACGATGTAAACCTAAAATACTCAAGACTTAAGATTGCCGGAATAGAAAAAGATCAGATTGAGTACGGAAAGCCAATAGTTAGTAAAACTAGTCCTAACTACTCTTTCATTAAGCTAAACCTAGAGGATAAAGGGTTGAATAGCATTTTTAAGCAGTTCAAATTCGATAGGGTTTGTAATCTGGCTGCTCAGGCAGGGGTGAGGTATAGCATGGAGAATCCTTTTGTGTATGCTCAGAGCAATATTGTTGGATTTATCAATATTTTAGAAGCATGCAGAGATAATCAGATTGAACATTTAGTTTATGCCAGCAGTTCCAGTGTTTATGGCTTAAACGAGACTATGCCCTTTTCCACAAGCCATAATGTTGATCATCCCATAAGCCTTTACGCAGCAAGTAAGAAGAGCAATGAGCTAATGGCGCATACCTACAGCTATTTGTATGGTATTCCAACAACAGGCCTACGTTTCTTCACTGTATATGGTCCATGGGGACGCCCTGATATGGCTTTGTTTCTTTTCACCAAAGCCATTCTCGAGGGTAAACCCATAGATGTTTTTAATGATGGGAATATGCAGCGCGATTTTACCTATATCGATGATATTGTAGAAGGCGTTGTTCGGGTAATAGATGATGTTCCAATTGGCAACCCTAACTGGAGTGGGGCAAAGCCTGATCCTTCGAGTTCAGTAGCACCGTATCAAATCTACAATATTGGGAATAGCAGCCCAGTAAAGTTAATGGACTTTATTAAAAGCATTGAGGAATCGCTAGGCAAAAAAGCTCAAATGAATTTAATGCCTCTTCAGCCAGGCGATGTGCCTGCAACATGGGCAAACGTTGATAATCTATGGGAGAAGTTGAACTTTAGGCCCAACACAGCGATTAGTGAAGGGATCAGTAGGTTTGTGGTTTGGTACAAGCAATACTATGGTGTACGATAGGGCTAAAGCACTTCAATTAGCTCAATAGTTTTCTCCCCAAGTATTTTTGATGCATAGTTGAGGTTTTTCAAAAACTCATCCTCGGTTGTTTCAGACCCATCTACTATATCTGTAATAGCTTTAATGGCTAAAAAGGGAATACCAAAGATATTGGCAACCCATGCAATTGCAGCAGCCTCCATTTCCTTAACTTCACCGTTGTATTGTTCTATAATCTCCAAATCCAAAGGAGTATGATCGAGTGAATTACCAGTTGAAACAACCCCAGCTTTAACGCCTAATTTTTTGGCAATATCCAAACAGGGATAACAAGTGTATTTCCCAATACCATACTCGGTAAAACCGGGTATATTAATCCTTCTGTCGTGATGATAAACGTATGGATAGCTGAGGTAAATATCGCCAACCTTAGCGTTAGCGCGTGCAAACCCTCCAGCAGTTCCTGCGTTTAGAATTAGGTCGGGGTTATGGTTCTCAATACCAGTATATACGTTTAGCACGGATGCATCAGTTCCAATGTTATCAACACCAAATCTAGGGCATTTCCCGTTGAGTTGAAGCCATATCTGTTTATCATTATATTTTCCGCTAAAAGTTTCAGTTGGTAGTTTTGAGTTATGTTTTTTTTGAAGCTTTAGCCCTAAACTTTCAATAATGCTTTTGGCTTCATCGTGCATTGCCATAACCAATAGAATTGTTCTGATATCACTCATTTTATTGCTTTTTTTGTAAAGAACAAATTTAGGGTATTTATAATTTAAATGGTTTAAAAATAATAAGTGAATTATAACCTACTCCCTTTATTTTGTGCAATTGTCAGAATATTAATCATTTTAAGGAATTGCAGAACTAAGCTGAAATCTCTGATGCAAAATTTTATTTATTATGTACTTTATTGTATCTTGTGTAGGTTTTTATACAGTAGCAGGGCAGAAGAAGTTTATGAGTTAAGCAATAAGACCATTGTTACACCGTGATAAATCAGTGTATTACTATGGATTTACCATTAGTTTCTAACGATCATAGGGATAACGAATTTTACTCGTACCGTTATGCAACCCGATTGCAGAAGGGCGATATTGTTGAGATTCGTGCTGGGCTTGATCTTGAGGTTGCACGCTTTCAGGCTCGTAAAAGTTTACCTGATGTTCTTAATGAGTATTGGTGGCTTAAACCCTCCGATGTGCCTGCTTTTAGAGATTTACCCTTAAAGATTTCTGATATATATTATTACCACGGAGGTGTTCCGGTTATTGTTTTGCTAACCGCTCAGGGGGTACTTGCCCGAAAGACTCAGATCTTTGTAAAGAAGAGGGATGAGCATAGAAATCAGTTAGACCCTGATCTTAAGCAAAAGATGAGGACTATTGAAGCAACTCAACTAGGAGAATTGCTCTGCGATCAGAACCTACTCATGCGTATTGAGGCTGCAGCTATACTTAAGGAGAATTTTCCTGATTTTATCCCAGCGGATGAATTGCAGCGGATGGCTTATCAGGTTTTACTGGGTAATTTCGATGAGCTAATCCTTTTTGGTGAAAAAGCGGTTGAACCCTTACTAGAACGCTTTTTTGTGACCTCAAACGCTAAGGAAACCGAACGAATTGTCGATACTCTTATAGCAATTGGCGAACCCGCACTGGCTAAACTTGACGATATGGCGGAGTCACTTTCACTCATGGCAAGCCCTTATTATGCCAAGAGAATAAACTGGACCATAAACCAGATTAAAAAAGTTCTGCTTAAAAAGAATGTTTAAGCGTTTATAGCTCAATATCCCAGTTAATAAACCATCCTAGTTTTCAGTTAATAAATACATACTTTTCTTGGCATAGGCTATTGCCATTAGTTGAGCGGCTTATTTCTGTAAGGTTCTGGAAAAGTGAAGAAAGGTGAAGTTTATTCGTTAAAAAATGCCTCCTTTTTTGCATCTTTTAAAAGACGCTTAGCATGCCAAACCCTATTTTGTGTTGAAGGTTTTGGAGGCTCCTCCTGTTCCGCTTTGTCTAAAAAGTTAGTAAGTACATCAATGGCCTGCCTATATTCTTTAGCGCTATGGTGGCACCAGCCAATCCTATAAAGATATTCGTACTGGTCGGGGTTAAAGTTGTAGGCCGTGTTGAATTGTTCGATTGCGCTCCTGTACTGTTGACCTCGTGAGAATGCATCGGCTCTGGTAGCATAAAGCATTGCCATTTCGTATGGTGAGGGAGTTAGTAGTTCCTCTGTCATGTTAAGTATTGCCACAGCTTTTTGCCTATCGCCTATCTCAATAAGGGTTTTTGCATAAACAAAATTAAGTGCATTATCGGTTGTGTCGTATGCAAATGCTTTCTCAAGATTTTTCGCAGCATTGTAATAGTTCCCTGTTTGAAACTTTGCAAGACCAGAGAACTTTAGTGTAAAGCGAGATGAATCCCCTAAAGCAGATGCTTTGTCAAGCCAATAGTCGGCTTTGCTATAATTCTGATTAAGGTAATGTAGATATCCTTTTGCCCTTACAATAGGGATGTAGGTTGAGTCGAACTTCATTGCCGTTTCAACAATTGGGAAAATTTCATAGTAAGGCATTGCCACTTTAATTAACCCATTTATCAGCTTAACTGCAAGAGGTAAATTCTGAGGTTTTAGTTCAAACGATTTGCTATATGCGTAAAGCCCAAGATCAATACTATTGGTTTTTAATGCACAATCGCCAATTTGCTCCCAAACGTAGTAGTTTGTTGAATCGGCCATTAGCAGCATGGTGAATTGATTTAGTGCATCATCATATCGAGCATCGCGTTTAAGTAGCCTTGCTAACTGCGAACGGGTAGAAATATTTGCAGAGTCAAGGGTAAGGGCTTTTTTATAGAGTTTAATTGCGTGGTTTATGTCTCCCTGTGTTGCTGTTGCTCCAGCTAGCTGTTGTAAGCATTTTAAACAAGTGCTATCTGATAGCACTGCATAGTGATAGGCTGTAAAGGCACTATCGAAATTTAACTGCACCTCCCATGCATTTCCAAGCATTAGCCATAACGCAGTATTTAACGAGTCAATCTGCAGTTCTTTTTGTAATGATATGATTTGCTCATCTCCACTGACAAGTACATTAAATGCATTTGCTGAGGTTGATATAAGCTTGTTTTGAGCATAGGTAGTTGATAAAAGAACTAATGCAGTTACAAAAGTAAAAATAAGTGAACGCATATTTAAAAGAGAATTTTTAAGAAAGCCAGCATTAGTAAATTGTTGCAACCAATGCTGGCTTTGCATTATTCATTATTCTAGTGAAAATGTGATAGGCATAGTGTATTGCACTCGCACATTTTTTCCTTTTTGCGTGCCTGGTTCCCATTTGGGGCTCGATTCAACAACCCGAATTGCTTCTTTATCAAGCGAAGGGTCAACACCTTTTTCAACTTTTACAGTACTAACCGTACCATCGGTCTCAATTATAAAACTTACAAAAACTTTACCTGCAATACCATTTTCAGCTGCAATTTCTGGGTATTTAAGGTTTTCATTAATGTAACTTCTGAAAATAGTTTGCTCCTTTGAGTCATCCCCTTTAAATTTAGGCATATTCTCTACTTGAATAAAAACCAATTCGTTGATAGGCGTGTTTTTTTCTTCCAGTGCAACCGTTTCAGAGGCATTTTTTTGTGTTCCCGAATTGTCGCATGAAATGATAAGCATTAGGGAAAATGCGAGCATAAAGGATAGAGCTAATGCCGGTACGGCATATTTTTTTACTTTTTTAGTGTTCATCATGGCTAAGCGTTTAATGGTTAATGATTTGTTGAAATTATTGCCAAGAGATAGCGCTATCCCATTAAAGGCAACGGAAACTATGGAGTCCATATATTTTTCTGAATCAGCTGATTTTGCAATTACCTCACCATCGGCCTGATACTCGTGAATTTCTATAAGCACTTTTTTTAGTATCCAATAAAATGGATTATACCATTGGATAACTCCAATAAGTTCCAAAAGAATTGCATCTATGCTATGGTAGTGCTTTTTATGGGCAATTTCATGGGCTACTATCAATTCTGTTTTATCAGTAGAGATGTTGCTGGGATTAATGAAACAGTATCTAAAAAAAGAGAATGGAGGAATACTTTTGGTGTGCTCTATAATGGTTATCTCCTTGCGATTTATAATTTTTCCTGCTTTAGCAAGGCTGAATATTTTAATCAGATTTAGTATAAGCCTAAACAATAGTGCACTGGATATTACAATAGAAATATAAAACACTATTGATGAAAGACTAAGGGTGCTCTGGTGTTCTATTGGCACAATGGTTAACTCAGGCAATGAAATAGAGAACAGAAGCGGAAAGTTTGCTTCAGGAGCAGTAAATATCCTCAGTAACCATGGTGTAAGTAAAGGTGCTAACATGGAAAACAAAAGACCAAAAGCGATGAAAAACCGAATGGCTCGGAATTGATTTATCCGTTTTAATAGAATAAACCAAACACCCCAAACTATTGCGATGCCAAGGCTCCATTTAAGAAGAATACTAAATATGCTAGCTGTTTCCATCTTTTTTCTTTTTGTCTAGTTTGTTCGTTAAAAGTGTTATTATCTCTTCCATTTCCTTAACCGATAGGTTCTCTTCCTTAGCAAAAAAAGAGACCAATTGCCTATAGGAGTTTCCAAAATAACTCTTAATAAAACCCCGCAAAAAAGTACCAGTGTAATCCTTTTTAGAGATAATAGGGTAGTACTGATGAGTTTTTCCGAATGCAGTATAATTTACAAACCCTTTTTTCTCCAAAATACGTACTATGGTTGAAACAGTATTATAAGCAGGCTTAGGACTTGGGAGTTCATCTATTATATCCTTTACAAAAGCATTTTCTAGCTTCCAAAGAATATGCATAATCTGCTCCTCCGCTTTTGTTAATTCCATTATATTCGATATTTTTATTATTCTAAGAACAAATGTATAACTAAAGAATTAGTTATACAACTAAATTAGCAGTTATTTCGCAAAGAAATATTAATAGTCAGATATACAGATTAATAAAGTTCAAACAGAATGAATAACACTTTAACAATTGCAGTTGTTCAGGACAATTTAGTGTGGGAAGATATAGCCTTAAACATTACTCGTTTTACACAAACACTAAAAACGATTGATAGTAAGGTAGATATAGTTATTCTCCCAGAGATGTTTACTACCGGATTCTCAATGAATGCCGAAAAGTTAGCCCAAACCATGCAAGGCGATACAGTGAATTGGATGAAAACCATGGCTACCGAGCTGGGCTTTGCCCTATGCGGAAGCATAATTATTGAGGAGGGGAATAAATACTATAATCGTTTTATATTTACCACACCCCAAGGCGAAATTTTTACCTACGATAAAAGACACCTCTTTACCTTTGCCAAAGAGGATAAGTCATACACAAAAGGCAGTAAACGTTTGGTTTTCGATTACAAAGGTTGGAGAATATTACCTCAGATTTGCTATGATGTTCGCTTTCCTGTTTGGAGTAGAAATAGGAACGACTACGATTTAATTATTAACGTTGCTAACTTCCCTGCAGAACGGCGCGATGCTTGGATTATCCTCAATAAGGCCAGAGCCATTGAGAATCAGTGCTACGTAGCGGCTGCTAATAGGGTAGGTAAAGGCGCAAGGGATATCTACTACTCAGGGGATAGCATGATTTTAGATATGCTAGGTCAGCCCGTTGCAACAGCATTAACGGGTCAAGAGGAGGTAATTGTTGGAGCAATTACTTTAGATTCAATTAATCAGTTTCGAAAAGATTTTCCAGTAATACCTGATGCTGATGTATTTACCTTATTGAAATGAGTATAGGCATATGGTTTTAAAAAACTCGTCAATTCATCAACATTTTTATTGCGTATCGTTGTTAAAATCATTTACATTTAAGCTTACTTTGCAGGTTGTTTTGCAAAAACCAGGTATTGTATGAATATTATTATTGCGGGTGCAGGCGAGGTAGGGACGCATTTAGCAAAGATGCTCTCAATGGAGTATCACGATATTATTGTGATAGATTCAGACATCGAGAAATTAGCTCAACTTTCATCAAGCGCTGATCTACTTGTGGTTGAGGGTTCAGCAACATCCATATCAGTTTTAATAGAGGCAAACATAAAAAAGGCAGACCTATTTGTTGCAGTAACAAATTCTGAAAATGCCAATATCCTTAGTGCAACTTTAGCAAAACGATTGGGGGCAAAAAAGGTAATTGCCCGTATTGATAATAACGATTATCTTCTCCCAAACAATAAGGAAATTTTCCTAAACATGGGTGTCGATTCGCTTATTTATCCCGAAAAGTTGACAGCAAGGGAGGTGATAAACCTGCTTGGACATACCAGCACAACAGAATTTGTTGATTTTTCTGGAGGCAAACTTTCGCTTGCGGTGTTAAGGCTTGAGGAGGATGCTCCTGTAATTGATAAAACTCTAATACAAACCATAAAGGGCAATAAAAATCTCGAATTTAGAGCAGTGGCCATTGCCCGAGATGGAGAAACTATCATACCACAAGGGAGTGATCAGTTCAAAGTAAACGATTTGGTTTACGTGATTACAAACCAAAGTGGCGTTAAGGAAATGCTCGAATACTCGGGTAAAAAGAACATTGAGGTGCATAACCTAATGATACTTGGTGGTGGTAGAATTGGGGCTCGAATTGCGCTTGAACTTGAGAAAGACGTTAATGTTAAAATAATTGAGATAGACAAGAGTGAAAGCATTAGGCTTGCAAATTTTTTTAAGAATGCTTTGGTTATAAATGGCGATGGGCGGGATACTGAACTTCTTATGCAAGAGGGCGTTCAATATATGGATGCATTTATAGCCGTTACAGGGAATTCTGAAACTAACATTCTAACCTGTTTGGCAGCAAAGCGCATGGGGGTTAAGAAAACCATTGCCGAGGTTGAGAATTTTGACTATATACAACTTGCCGAAAGCATGGGAATTGATACCGTAATCAATAAAAAACTTATTACGGCAAGCCGTATTTTCCGTTATACCATGAGCACTGAGGTTTCGGCAATTAAATGCCTTACAGGTAGTGATGCCGAGGTACTAGAGTTTATAGTTAAGCCTAATTCGCTTGTAACAAAAGGGAAGATAAAAGATATCAGTTTTCCAAAGGATGCAATAATTGGCGGTGTTGTTCGAGGTGAATCAAGTCAGATTGCCACCGGAATGACCGAGATAAAAGCGTTTGATAGAGTAGTAGTGTTTGCTCTCCCTTCAGCCATTAATAAAGTTGGTAAGTTCTTTAACTAGATAGGTATAAAAAAGTGTGGGTAAGCTACTTACATCGCACTGCTACAACCACTTACCCTTGCTACCTTCCGGTCCTGGGGGAGTTCAGTAGGAGCTAGTCGTGTAAGACCTACCCACGGCGCAAAGATAACAACATCTTTATAACTCTTCAAATTTTTTTAAGGCATATATCCCTTTTTCTAGTATCTTTGTGAGGTCTAAACCAATTAACAAATAAAAATGAATTCAAAAATTAAACTTTTACTTAAGTCAACAACAACCTATGGCCTAGCACTGGGTGTTATTGTTGTAATATATTCACTTCTACTTTACCTTCTTGGCATTATGCCAATTGGAATTGTGAAACCGTTTATATTTTTTGTTGTGAGTGTTGCTATTTTCTTCACTGGCATACTAATATTTAGTAAAAAGGTTAGCAATGAGATATACGGCGGAGAGGTAACATTTCAACAAGGTTTGATGATTGGCATACTTATCGGATTTTTTGCAGCAATAATTACTTCAGCATACTCATACTTACAAAATGTAATTATTGATCCTGAATATATGGGTAATTACATCAATGCACAAAGCGAATGGATGGCAAATTATATGAGTTCTAAAGGTATATCTGGTGATCAGATAGAGAAAGCCCTAGAGGGTCTTGAGGTTAAAAAGGATGTGAAAATTACTTTTGGAACGTACATTTTGTCGGTCTTGTCCAGTACCTTCGGATTTGCTATTATTAGTCTTGTTACTGCTGCAATTATTAAGAAAAAGAAAACAACTCCTTTTGAGTAGTAGAATATTTTTTAAATGGATATTTCAATAATAGTTCCGCTTTATAACGAGGACGAGTCTTTACCCGAACTTGTTGCATGGATAAAAAGGGTGATGGATGAGAATGGTTTTACTTTTGAAACCATTCTTGTTGATGATGGAAGTAACGATAATAGTTGGAGTGTAATAGAGGATATCTGTGCAAAACATTCATTTGCCAAAGGCATAAAGTTTAGGCGCAACTATGGAAAATCTGCTGCCCTGCATGTGGGTTTTCAAACAGCAAAGGGCAATGTGGTTGTTACCATGGATGCCGATTTACAGGATAGCCCAGAGGAGATTCCTGAAATGTACAGAATGATAACCCATGAGGGTTTTGATCTGATTTCAGGTTGGAAAAAGAAAAGGTACGATCCGATTTCAAAAACTATCCCCAGCAAATTATACAATAGAACGGTTAGAGCCTTTACGGGCATAAAACTCCACGATTTTAATTGTGGACTTAAAGCCTACCGTAAAGAGGTGATTAAGAGCATAGAGATTTTTGGAGAGATGCATAGGTATATTCCAGTTCTTGCAAAACAGGCAGGGTTTAAGCGTATTGGCGAAAAGGTTGTGCAGCATCAAGAGCGCAAGTATGGAGTAACCAAATTTGGTTTAGAAAGGTTTGTAAATGGTTTTCTCGACCTGTTCACTGTAATATTTGTAACCCGCTTCGGAAAAAAACCCATGCATTTGTTTGGTACTCTTGGTACTTTGATGTTTTTGATTGGGGGTGGAATGAGTATTTGGATTGTAGTTGCAAAAATTTACGCACAATTTAATCACCTGAATTATAGGCCAGTTGCCGACCAACCATTGTTTTACATAGCCTTGGTAATGGCAATTATTGGGGTGCAACTTTTTGTTGCTGGCTTTTTGGGCGAACTGGTTTCTCGTAGTTCTGCCGATAGAAATCATTATCTAATTGAAAAAGAGATAGGGGATTAATATCCTAATTTCACAATAGCAAAAAGGCACTAAAACTTCATTTTGGATGCCTTTTTGGCTAATTGATGTTGCATGCATAATCAAACGTTTGCGACAAAAAAATGGTTTCTGTGACAAATCTTGAACTTTTCAATTTATTTTTCCACTATTTTTAGCACTGAACTTTGCTTGTAAAAGCAGAAGTTTATTATTGCACTAAAACAATATAACTATGATAACTACAACTAACGAAACTAAATCAAAAGGGGTAATTGCAATTTTAACAGGAGGTGGTGATGTGCCAGGTCTTAATCCGGCAATTAGAGCGGTAACCATTCGCGCCTTGCGCGAGGGGTATCAGGTTGTGGGTATTCGTAGAGGCTGGGCAGGCTTGATTGAAATTGTGCGTGAGAAGGATGCCGATAACACGCATTGCTATGAATGGCTAACTGAAGGAAGAGTTAATAAAGCGTTTCGTACAGGAGGAACTTTTCTACATACCTCACGAACAAACCCATCCAAGGTTTCTAAGAATATGGTTCCTACTCATCTTCAGGATAAATACAAAAAGGAGGTGAACGATCTTACTTCCGAAGTAACTAAAAATCTTGACTACTTGGGTATCGATTATCTTATCCCAATTGGCGGTGATGATACGCTTAGCTATGGTGTACGCCTATACCAGGAGGGGAGAAAAGTAATTGCTATTCCCAAAACAATGGATAACGATGTGCCAGGAACAGATTACTGTATAGGTTTTAGCACGTGCATTACTCGCACCATTGCAATGACCGATATACTCCGAACCTCAGCAGGTTCGCATGAGCGCATTCTAGTTATGGAGGTGTTTGGAAGGTATGCTGGTTTTACCGCTATGCTTCCTACAATGGCCGGCGTGGCTAATCGCTGCGTAATCCCTGAGCACAAGTTTGATATCGATTTGCTTACCGAGTTACTGGTTGACGATAGACTGAAAAACCCAAGCCACTACTCATCTGTAATGGTTAGCGAAGGCGCTATTTTTGTGGGCATGGATAAGATGGTTTTTGAAGGTACCGAGTTAGATGCCTACGGACATGCAAAACTTGGTGGAATAGGTGATGTTATTTCTCAGAAAATAAAGGAGTTAACTCCTAAATACAATAATGGCAAAGTGATTAATACCATTACCCAAAAACTAGGTTACTTGGTTAGGGGAGGTGAGCCCGATGCTATTGACTCAATTGTTCCTATGGCCTTTGGAAATCTTGCGCTCGACCTTATTTTAAAGGGGGTACACGGAAGATTGATAGTACTTAAAAATGGACGTTACGATAATATGCCCATTGACGTTGTGGTTAGCCAAAAGAAGGTTGTAAATGTTGAAAAGCATTACAATGTTGAGCGTTTGCGTCCATACTATCAGAAGTTTGAAATGCTTCCGCTTTTTATAATGACCAACGAATAGAACGTCGTCTATAGGTGAGTAGCATTTTACCATGCTTTGTTGGTAATGTCTGCTTTTATAATCGTATTGATATCTTATGTTTTAAGCATTTTGCAACTTCTTCAATATTTTAATGCTTAAGTTTTAAGCAGATTAGAAGAGATATCAAACATCCTAAATTGTTGTAAATAAAGAGAGCCGAGTATAAACAATACTCGGCTCTCTGCTATAAATAATTGTATTACTGAACTACCTTTAGAGCTTCGTCGGTAGCGTTTAGGGTGGGCTCAATTGAGAGTACCGAACCAACTGCCCCCTTCATCCAAAGTTGAGGAATTATTTTTCCCTGCTCAAAGATACGCTGAACCTCGCTGGCAAAGTTTTTACCGGCAATGTGCTGCTCAAGCTGAAAATCGATAAGTAGCCCTATGGGGTATGCGGAAAGGTACAGCGGGTTGCTGATCATATGGCTATAAATGGCGAGAATTGGCTCATCGGTGCTACCAAAAACATCAGCATAATACTTATTCCATACATCCTGGGAAATGCTAATAGTTGCCTCTTTTAGCTGCTCTGGGGTTGCGTTTGGATTGTTGTATAACCAACGCCAAAGGTTAATATCAACCAGCGAAACTCCCATAATCTCGTAGCACTGCCAAAGGTTATCCAATGCTAAAAGGTGTGTTTTCATCGTGTTGTTATCCTTTATCCCTAGTACATCTAAATCGCGCTTTTGGAACATGAATGCTAAAGCTTCGGTAAATGCGGTGTTTGGCACTCCGTGTAGCATATAGTAGTCAACATTATGTAGGGTAATGGTTTGCTCAATAGTATGCCCAAACTCGTGCATAGCAATATTAAAACCTTTATAGTCCATGCCACCTTCTCCAATTCGGGTGCGGAGTAAAGCCACATCGTTTCGCATTTCTGCACCCCAAGCATGTCCTGCACCACGACTTCCTTCAATATTAATTTTACTTTGGAAGAAGTTTGCCTTTTCTTTACTCCATCCCAATGAGGTTAGGATGTTTGGGATTTCATTCTGGTAGGCATTTGCCGAGGTAAATCTTTTGGCAACAGCATTATCGAGGGTTTGGGCAGGGATACTACTTCTGCTCTTAAATCCATCGTACCAAATATCAAAAGGTTCAAGCGGGCGGCCCAACCTTTGGCTAATAAGTTTTCCTGCATCCCTAACTTGTTGCGATGAGACAAAATCGATGAACAGTTGTTCCACTTCTTCGACAGGAAGTTCATAGGCTCCCTCAAAGGTTCGCTGAATTAGGTTAGGCATGGTTGGATTAAACTCGTCCATTTTCTGAGTTGCACCAAAAAGGTTTAAAAGATGTTGGTATCGAGTATTTGGCTCGGGGTTAGAGCTAATCGTTTTATCATTTTGGGAAACTTCATTGCTATAGGGTTTCCAAGTATATTTGGGATTGTTGATAACCATTTCAGGGATAGTTTGATCAATAATCCGCTTCATCACTTGGTAAACCATTTGTTGAGCCTCAAGCCCTTCTAAACCATTTGCATATTGCGATTTTAGTTCGTCGCGAAGCCCCCAATGGGTTATCAATTTCATTCCCTCGGGGAATAATTGCTTATCATTATCGCTGCGCAATTCGCCCATGCAGATGTTATACGAATCGATATAGGCGTCGGCATTGGTGCTAATCTGCGAATAGTTCTGTACGAGCTCTGCGGGAACGCGCGAGGTAAAAATGTCGCCCATTCGTGCGTATGCCCATTCCTTACGAGTCCATTTTGGTCCAAGTTCGGTCTTCTCCTTAAGGCTGTATGTAGGGAAGTTCAGGGTAGTTACAAATGCAATGCTGTTGGCAAAGAGATCTTCGGTGAGGTGTGCGGATGGGCTATAGCCTCCAAACATCATGTCGATAGGTGTTACAGGGCCCATATCGAGATGAAGTGGTCGCATTAAATCCTTACTAATGCGCATAAAATTTCCAAAAAGAACCTCATAGCCTGTCGATAGTTTAATTAATAGTATTTCTAAATCATTATCGTTAGCAATAAAATTATCATTACAGAACGAGGTAAACTCATCAATATCCCCATCACTCTCTCTCCAGAGGGTTGCAACCTGATTAACTCCACGTTCAATTCGGAACTTGGCGTTTTCGCCGTGTTGGTCAGTCAAAGCATCAATAGTTTTATCGACTATCGTTTGGGGTATTGGGCTCCCAATAGGACCTTGCTTTGCTTGTTTGCAGTTAGTCATGGTTAGTATCAAAGGGATGGTTAGTAGAATAGTTAAGTGCTTCATATTGATTTTCTTTTATTGATTGGTTTCCTGAGAATTATTAAAGTATTTAGCTGAAAGTTCAATTAAGTTCTTGTGAATGAGTTCATCAAAGTGTTTAATTAACTCTTGGGTTAACTTTGGTATTGCAAAACTTTGATCCCCTATTCGGTTAATGGGCATATCTTTGGCGATGTTCCGGTTATAAAAGCACCCTCAAAACTATCTAGTTCTCTTGTGTGTATTGGTCTTTCTTGAAATGGAATTGAATTCTGTTTGGCTAAAGCAATTACCATTCTTCTGGTAACACCCTCAAGAACATCCTTTGCAGGAGGTGTAATTAGAGTTTTGTTAATTATAGCAAAAAAGTTAGAACGACTGCCCTCGGTAATAAAACCCTCATCGTTAACCAGAAGTGCTTCGTGGGTTTGCGATAGGCTAAGCACCTTATCGGCAGTTTGACGCAATACAGGATTTTCCAGTTTTATGTTTGGATTTTCTCTTTCAAGTGATGCGAGTTCAGTCTTAACTCCATTTTGGTATGTCTCGGCCAGTGGATAGTGACTCTCAATAAAGTAGGCAATTATTTGGCACTTATGCTTATCGACCTTATCGCAGTATAGTGATATTTTCAGGTTTATCTCCTTTACATCAGTTTTCTTAACAAGATCAACAATCCCTTTAACTAATGGGTTTAAACTAATCTCAATACCCGAAAGTTGTGTCGATTTCTTAAGTCTATCAATATGCTCATCAAAGAAAAGAGGAACTCCATTAATTACCCTTATCACTTCATAAAGAATGGTTGAGCCATCTGGAATATCGAAGGACTTTGTTTTGGGTACTAATTGTATTTGATTGTTATTGAAGAAGAACTCCTCATCTTTATCAAAGTGAACTGTCATTTTTGAATAGTGCTAATTTTTGTAAAAGGATAATTTTTATCTTATTCTTGGCTATTGTTCAATTTTTCGTAGTGCTCAGACAGCAATTTTTCTATTAAAGGAGTGTAGTAATTTTGGTAGAAATTAGCCTTATTGGTATTGCTAAATCGGCTAATAAAGTGATTAAGCCATTTGCCACCAGCTAGTTTAGCCGTCCACATGTTTGCTGGATTTTCACTAAAATCACCGCAAAAGTAAAAGTAGTTAAGATTGAGCCCCTCAATAACAGCAGGAAATTCTTCTGTTAAACCAATCTTTTGTAAAACCTCTTTTCCTTTTGGGGTTACATCTAATGAAAAGTTTGAATGGATAAGGTTATTGCCTGGGCTAATAAACTCAAACCACTCTTCAAATGGTACACTCTGGGAAACGTTAAATCTTTCGATTGACTCAGAATTTGATTGAATGATTGGAATAGGAGAGTTTATGTGGTTTCCTAGCTCAAGCAACTCTATAAGCCCATCATTGTTAATGAGTATTATGCCTGAACCTTTATCTGGCCATACCCCTAGATGCTGCGATTCGTATAGGTTTTTCATCCAAACTGGTGCTCCATTTTCTGAAGAAACATTAAATGTTTCAAAGTACTTTCCTGTCCACCCCGACCAGTTAATCCCTAATAGTTCTTCGGTTTTTATCCTAACAAGGGCATTAGTTGGAGTACTAAACATATTGTACTCTGCAATGGCAAGTTTCCCATTATCAAGCATTCGCTTTAATAGTAGGTAATCGTTTTGGTTAAGGCCCCCGAATACTTTTTGCGAACGGATAGGCTTTGACTTACCCTTGTACCATTCAAAAGAGTGAACTCCATAGCAATCGGCGTAAAACAACACATCTGAGTTAGAAGCATAATCATCAACCTCACTAATTCTGATGCTTTTAAAATCGAAAACCTCATCATTTATGTTAATAGGGAAAAAACCAAAATAGTCTGTTTTATATGAATATTGTTTTTTGTTTGGAAGAACAATCCTATTGTAGTTCAGTAGCCATGTAAATGATTTATGCGCATGCCGATCATACTTTGTAACCGTTTTGTCAAGAATATAAACACTAATCACTTTTTTTTCTTTAAACAACCATATGGCCTTCATGCCAATAAGCAGCAAAACCAAAATTATTATTGCTCCGATAAATATTCTAAGAAATCCCTTCATACTTCTTATGGTTTGATTTATAACAATCGAAATTTACAAATAAATTTCTAATCAGCCATATTCCTAGAGGGTTTGTTTTTTATTGCTTTATAAAACAAAATATTAGACGAGTAAAGTTGCTTCACTTTTTCTACATAATGGGGATAATGATCGACAAGTATTTATTAAATATTATTGATTATATTCTGTAAAATCCGAATTATGAGACAGGTAGGGATCCTATGATCGTTTTGGCACGATATAAGCAATAAAGCAAACGTGTTCCCCAACAACACGTTTATATAGAAAGCTACTTACACCAGTAGCAAGGTTGCCCAGGTTCTCAACAATATCAGCCAAGCATGTTTGTCCAACCAGTTTTAGTCCCAGATTCAAATCGAGTCTGGGCAACCTATTTTATAACCCACTATGTAGTATGTGGTCTCCTAAAAAGAGTTAAATGTTTTTTAGTTATGCTGTATTTTAAATACACAAAACACAGAAAAACAAGAGTTTATAATTAATTTATGTTGACAAATGCATGTGTAAATGCACTGTGAAAGTCTTCTCTTTAAACTTTTTATTCTACTAAAAGTCTATACCTTTGGATTTATATAATTACCTTAAAAAAACTAAAAGATAGTAAATATGAAGTATTTCCGTTTTAGTGCTATTCTTATAGCGCTTTTATCTGTTTTTAATCTTCTTAATGCCCAACAAGGTGGCATTAATTGGAATAATCCACTGCCTACTGATCCCAAGGTTACCATTGGCGAACTCGACAATGGTATGCGCTACTATATCCGTAGCAATAGTGAGCCAAAGAATAGGGCAGAGTTCTATATTATTCATAATGTAGGTGCCATACTTGAGAATGACGATCAGGATGGCTTAGCTCACTTTACAGAGCACATGGCATTCAATGGTACCAAGAACTACCCTAAAAAAGGAGTGTTAAATTTTCTTGAGAACATCGGTGTTAAATTTGGACATAATGTAAATGCATTTACTGCCCAAGATGTTACGGCTTACAACCTTTCAAATGTGCCGTTAACTCGCGAAGGTATTATCGATTCTGCATTGCTTATTCTTAACGACTGGTCTAGCTATATAGCTTTTGAGGATGAGGAGATTGATGCTGAAAGAGGGGTAATTCGTGAGGAGTGGAGAACCCGCAGAACAGCTGAGTGGCGTGCACAGCAAGAAAAAATGAAGTATTTATTTAATGGTTCTAAGTATGGAGAGCGAGATGTAATTGGAAGTATCGATGTTATTAATAACCATAAGTACGAAACATTGAAGCGCTTTTACATGGAATGGTATCGCCCCGATCTTCAAGCGATAATTATAGTAGGTGATTTTGATTCTGAAATGATGGAGCAAAAGGTTATCGACTTGTTTTCAAAAATTCCATCTAGGGAGAATAAGAGCCCTCGCCCAGACTTTGAAGTCCCAAACCACAAAGAACCCCTAGTTGGTGTGTTTACTGATTCAGAGATCACCCGAACCATGATTGAGGTTTACTACAAGCATCCAGTAGTTCCAGATGACCAAAAAAATCTTGGTTACTACAAAGAAAAACTAGTACAGAATTTATATGCTCAAATGCTTAACGCACGTTACAACGAGTTGGTTCAAAAAGACAACCCACCGTTTGTTGTTGCTTACAGCTATTTTGGTGACCTTGTTCGCACAAAATCAGCATATGTTATTATGGCAAATGCTCGTGAGAACGAACCCGTAAGAGCAATGAAATCGATGTTGGAGGAGAACTACAGATTAAAGCAGCATGGATTTACCAAAACTGAACTTGATAGGGCAAAAGCCGACCTTTTACGCAACATTGAGAATAGTTACAAAGAGAAAGATAAGGTTAAGAGCGGAAATCTAGTTTGGGAATATTTCTCGAATTTTACTGACAATGAGCCAATTCCAGGCATTGAGTTTGAGTACATGTTGTCTCAATCACTTGTTCCCTCTATTTCTATTGAAGAACTTAATGCTAAGGTAAACAAATGGATTACCGATGAGAACATGGTAATTTTCATTACTGCACCTGAAAAGGAAAAGGGAAACATACCCGATAAGGATGGGATATTAGCAATTTACAAAGAAGTTAAAGAATCAACCCTTGAACCTTACGAGGATAATGTTTCAACAGAACCCCTTGTTAGCCAGCAGCCCAAAGCAGGAAAAGTGGCTAAAGAAATTAAGAGTGATAAGTTAGAAACCACTGAGTGGGTACTTAGTAATGGGGTTAAGGTAATTATTAAACCTACTGATTTTAAAGAGGATGAGATACTTCTATCTGCATACAGCCCAGGTGGCTCCTCTTTGGTAAAAGAATCAGATGTTCCTTCGGCTCAAATGGTGTCTGCAATTTCAATGATGAGTGGTGTAGGGAATCATAGCAGGATTGATTTGGAGAAGATGCTTGCAGGGAAAATGGTTAGCGTAATGCCTTACGTTAGTGAAAACGAAGAGGGATTTAACGGAAATTGTTCGCCCGACGATCTTGAGGAGATGATGCAATTGGTTTACCTCTATTTCACAAATCCACGCTTTGATGAGTCAGCATACAATGCATATATGTCAAGAATTAAGGCTGTTCTTCAGAATGCAGGAAGTAGTCCTAGCTCTGTTTTCCGCGATTCAATATCGTATATGCTAAGCGACAGAAACTATCGTAGAAGGCCAATGAATATTAATTTACTTGATGAGGTAGATTTTAATGCCCTTCAAAGTATTTACAAAGATCGCTTTGCCGATGCTAGCGACTTTACGTTTGTTCTTGTTGGGAATATAGACATTGACAAACTAAAACCTTTGGTTGAAACATATCTAGGCTCATTACCAAATATAGAACGAAAGGAGACATGGAAGGATAATCAGATTCGTTTCCCAAAGGGTGAAACTAAAAATCCTTTCACTTTTGCAATGCAGGTTCCAAAAACAACGTGTTTTGTTGCTTACCAGGCGCCTGCTGACTACAACCTACAGAATATGCTTTACTTCGATGCCATTGAGCATGTGTTAGATCTTAGGTATACAGAAACAATTCGCGAAGAGGAGGGTGGATCATACGGTGTTTCTTCAAGTGTAAATCTTTCCAAGTCGCCAATCAATCAGGTAATAGTTACCATGTATTTTGATACCGATCCCGATAAAGCTGAACACCTTGTTGGAATAATTCATAAGGAGTTTGCTAAAATTATTAAGGAAGGGACAAAGGAGGAAGATTTAAACAAGGCAAGAGAGTATTTCTTAAAATCACGTCAAGAGCGTTTACGTGAGAACCGTTTTTGGTCATCGGCCATTCGCGAGTACTACTCAAACGGAGTGGATATAGTTAATGGGTACGAGGATATGGTTAAGAAGCTAAACACTGCTACTGTTAAGAAGGCAGCAAGCGAGTTCTTTAAAAAACCAAATATGCTCGAGGTTATTATGAGCCCTGAGAAATAGGGTATTGCTGATAAATTAATTTAGGTCGACCACTTGGTCGACCTTTTTTTTGCCAATATGGCTGATAGTCAGACGTTGAGAGTGTCATTTTGACCGAAGTTTATTGGTGGCAAACATTTTGACTTTATGGGATATGTTGATTAATAAAGAAAGGAGTACGTAAATGAACATGAATAATTTAACCATAAAGTCGCAAGAGGCAATTCAACAGGCTGTAACTGTAGCACAGGGTTATGGGCACCAGGCTGTGGAGCCAACCCATATTCTAAAGGGAGTAATTAGTCAAGCCGAAAACGTAACTGGATTTTTATTAAAGAAGGTAGGCGTAAACCCGATAAATTTCGACGGAGCAGTTACTCGTATCTTAGAATCGTACCCTAAGGTTTCCGGAGGCGAGAGTTACCTTACTTCTGCTTCGCATAGAGTTTTGCAGAAGGCCAATGATTTTTCCCGCGATCTTTCCGATCAATTTGTTTCGGTTGAGCATCTTTTGCTGGGATTAATTCACTCTGGCGATCAGGCAGCTCAGGTAATGAAGGATGCAGGTATTTCTGAGAAGGAATTACTGAAAGCGGTAAAGGAATTACGAAAAGGTTCAAAGGTCGATTCACAAACGGCTGAGGATACATACAATGCCCTTAACCGATTTGCTATTAATCTGAACGATATGGCCTTGAGCGGAAAACTCGACCCTGTAATTGGTCGTGATGAGGAGATAAGACGTGTACTTCAAATTCTCTCACGCCGTACTAAGAATAATCCAATCCTGATTGGAGAGCCTGGAGTCGGTAAAACTGCCATTGGCGAAGGTTTGGCACATAGAATTGTTACTGGTGATGTTCCCGAGAACCTTAAATCCAAGCAGGTGTATTCGCTCGATATGGGCTCCTTGATTGCAGGTGCTAAATATAAAGGCGAGTTTGAGGAAAGGCTTAAATCGGTTGTGAAGGAGGTGATTGCATCCGATGGTGAGGTTGTGCTTTTTATCGATGAAATTCATACACTAGTTGGTGCAGGTAAGGGTGAAGGGGCAATGGATGCTGCCAACATACTAAAGCCTGCTTTGGCTCGTGGTGAACTTCGGGCAATTGGTGCAACCACGCTAAGCGAGTATCAAAAATATTTTGAAAAGGATAAAGCACTTGAGCGAAGATTTCAAACCGTATTAATTGATGAGCCTTCAGTGCCCGATTCCATCTCTATTTTAAGAGGATTGAAGGAGCGTTATGAGGCTCACCACTCGGTAAGGATTATGGATGAGGCAATTATTGCTGCGGTAGAACTGTCGCATCGATATATAACCGATAGGTTTTTGCCCGATAAGGCAATCGATCTTATTGACGAAGCCGCAGCAAAACTAAGGCTTGAGATGAACTCGGTGCCTGAGAGTATAGACGAGATTGAACGACGAATTAAGCAGTTAGAAATTGAACGCGAGGCGATTAAACGTGAGGGAGGTAAGGCTAAAGTTGATGCGTTAAGCAAAGAGATTGCTAATTTGCAGGAAGAGCGAAATTCACTTAGAGCAAAATGGCTAGAGGAGAAGGGGATAATTGAAAAGATACAGAAGAACAAGCATGCAATTGAGGGCTATAAACTTGAAGCTGCGGATGCTGAAAGAAGGGGAGATTATGGCAAGGTTGCGGAATTAAGGTACGGACGCATTAAAGAGGCTGAAGAGGCAATAGAATCTTTTAAAGATGAATTGGCTCTAAAACAGGTTGATTTTGCCTTGATAAAAGAACAAGTAGATTCTGCTGATATTGCCGAGGTGGTTGCCCGATGGACAGGCATACCTGTTAGTAGAATGTTGCAAAGTGAGCGCGAAAAGTTGCTCACCCTCGAGGATCAACTTCATAAAAAGGTGGTTGGACAGGATGAGGCCATTACTGCTATTGCCGATGCTGTTCGAAGAAGTAGGGCAGGGCTTCAGGATTCAAAGCGTCCAATTGGTTCGTTCATCTTTATGGGGACAACGGGTGTGGGTAAAACCGAATTGGCACGCGCATTGGCTGAGTTTTTATTTAATGATGAGAACCTGATGACTCGAATTGATATGAGTGAGTATCAGGAGCGCCATTCTGTTTCGCGATTAATTGGCGCACCTCCTGGTTACGTGGGCTACGATGAGGGTGGGCAATTAACCGAATCGGTTCGCCATAAGCCCTATTCAGTGGTTTTGCTCGATGAGATAGAGAAGGCACATCCAGATGTGTTTAACATCTTGTTACAGGTTCTTGATGATGGCCATTTAACTGATAATAAAGGGCGTAGAGTCGATTTTAAGAACACCATCATAATTATGACTTCGAATATTGGCTCACAGATAATACAGGCCAACTTGGCCGATGCGGCCAATAAAATAACTCAAGGGGTGTTCAATAAAACTCGTGATCAGGTATTCGAACTTCTCAAACAAACCATAAGACCCGAATTCCTAAATAGGATTGACGAGATAATTATGTTTAGGCCTTTAACCAAGAGCGAGATAAGGGAAATTGTGCTAATCCAGTTCGAGCGCATTAGATTGATGCTTAGCCAACAGGGAATTGATATTAAAATTGCCGAAGGTGCAGTTGATTGGATTTCGGAAGTAGGGTACGATCCTCTCTATGGAGCTCGACCTGTAAAGCGTCTTATGCAAAAACATATCCTTAACCAACTATCAAAGGATATACTAGCGGGTAGAGTAGATAGCAAGAAAACTATTACAATTGATTACTTTGATGGCGATGAGTTAGTGTTTAGGCATGGGTAATTTCCAGAGGTAAAAGGGTAATTAAAATGGGGAACATTCAAATGATTTTGAATGTTCCCCATTTAGTTTTTGCTAGCTGTACCAGTCAACTTTATGTGATACATACATCACTATAGAAATTACTGCAAATAGTCCAATGCTGCCCATAAGTAGCGCATAATCTTGTAGTTGTAGTATTGTAAAGAGGAAAAGGTAAAGCCCTACAAGCATTAGGGAGAGCACCAAGGTTCCTTTTGCCGATTTGATTATACTATTAAAGTATAACGAAATGAGCGATATGGTTGCTATTGATGAAACAGTATAGGCCCAAAAGAACCCAATCTGTTCAGAGAATGATATTAATAACGTATAAAAAACACAAAGTGCACCACCAACAAGCAGATATTGAACGGGGTGAATCCGTTTTTTTGATATTAACTCAAAGAGTAAAAAGGCTGTGAATGTGAGCGCTATGAACATAATTGCATATTTGGCGCTACGGGTATTCTTCTGATAATGATCAACTGGCATTAAAAACTCTACACCAAAAGCGGATTCGTCAACAGCATACTCGTTACCGCACCATTGTTGTGGATAGTTGCGGTTAAGGTTAAGTACTTTCCATTGGGCATAAAATCCTTTGTTGTCTATATTTCTGTCAACAGGCAAAAAGGCTCCGTTAAAGCTTGGGTTTGCCCATGTTGATTTAATGTTTACATCGGTTTCTTTACCCAGCGGGATAAAATTTAGCGATTGGCTACCATTAAGTTCTATGTTTAGGGTAAACGTAATATTCTGGGCATTAGGCTCATCAATATTGCACGATAAACCTGAGTAGATAATATCTTTTGCATTTGTACCTGGGTTCATTTCATGGTGCTTACCATTAAGAATAACTTCAATTCGATTCCTAATGCCTCGCATATCGGAAATACCAAAGGTTAATGTTGCTTCATCCCAAAGGAACATCTCGTTCTTTATCTTTAGCATTTGAATATTAGGCTTCAAAAACTCCCCCGATACGGTAATGTTCCCTTTGTAAACGGGTACTTTGTAGATGCCTCTGTAGCGGGTTTCGGGTATTATCTCACCCGTAATATTGAGGGTGTTTGGCAAAAAGTAAGCACTCTTCTTATAGGTAACTGTTTTGCCGTCGGTGCCCGTAGCATATGAAATGTAAGGAATTGTAATTACTGGACCTGAAAGTGTTTGGGGATATCCCCATTTCTGTCCCACCTCGGTGTAAACCTGATTAAACGATTGTTCACGCTCTCGAATGAGCGACTGAATCATCGCTGCTGGGATAAGAAGGAGTAAGGCTAAAATTCCAATACCAATAACCTTTAATGTTTTCGATTCTTTAATCCATTGTTTTTTTTCTGGGCTTATCATTTTAGTAAGTGCTTAGGTTTGTAATTTACTGGTGGTATAGGCTAATTTATAGAATAACAAACGGAATCAGTGCTCTGCTTATTCTTTATAGGCACAAAAAAACCGCCAAGTGGGCGGTTAAAAAGGGTTAAAATGATTTTAGGCAATCGTCCACACTATTGCGAATATCGAATACGGTTTGCAGTTGAAGTAATTTAACCAGTTCCATTACCTCAGGGGAAATATTGCAAAGTTTAAGTTTTGCATTGTTGCTTTTGGCAACTCTTAATATCGAGAGTAAAGCACCAAAGCCTGTACTATCAATGTACACAACACCACCAAGGTTTATTACAATCTTCATCTCGGGCTGGTCGATAATCTTTGCAACTTCAACCTTAAATTTTTGGGCAAGCGCAACATTAAGTTTGTTCTCTGTTTCCATCGAAACAATAAGTACATCATTAATTTTCTCTATGTTTATCATATGGGGTTTTTTAATTGTTTTCAATATAGTTTTTAAGCTCATTAAGAGCCTTTAGGCTTATGGTTTTAAACTCATCAATCAGCATTGGATACTTCTCTTGGCTTACACCTTCTTTAGCAATATACTCAAGTTTTTTCATGCTATTTGCCAACAATGTAATGCCAACTATTGATACGCTACCCTTGATTTTGTGGGCAAGTTTTCCAAGAGCCAAAAAATCATTTGAAGCGTAAAGTTCATCAAGTTGTTTGGCAAAAATTGGGATTTGATTTTCAAACATCAACACTAAATCAGAAATCAATTCCTTGTTTCCGTCAGAAATTAGATTTATTTGAGCAATATCAATATGTGAATAACTTTGCATTTACAATTGAGTTAAATTCTAAGCACGCAGCAGTGCAAAAGGTTTGTGAATGACCTTACAATTTACAAATTAAATCGATATCCTATTCTAATCCAAATATTTTTATTTAAACATGTGTAAAACTTCCTGCTGCATAACAATGTGTTCTGTAATTATAATTGATGCAAAGGGTTGGGTAAAACCAAAAAATCCGTGTAAATTTGTACACATTATTAATTGTTTAATACCAAATATCAAATATAATGAAAACTACTCCATTCACACAGTTCCATATTGAACTTGGAGCCAAAATGGTTCCTTTTGCTGGCTATAATATGCCTATTGAGTATGTAGGTATAAATGAAGAGCATATTACCGTACGCGAAAAGGTAGGAGTTTTTGATGTTTCCCACATGGGTGAGGTATGGGTAAAAGGGCCCAATGCTGTCGATTTTCTTCAGTATGTTACTTCTAACGATATTACCGCACTTCAGGATAATAAAATTCAATACACCTGTTTCCCTAATGGTAAAGGTGGTATTGTTGATGATTTTCTTGTTTACCGTGTTGATGCCCAAACCTATCTGTTAGTTGTTAATGCTGGTAATACAGCTAAGGACTGGGATTGGTTATGCAGCATTGCCCCAAAATTTAATCTAACCATAGGTAAAGAACTTTACAATGCCTCAAGCGAAATGGCTCAACTAGCCGTTCAGGGTCCCTTGGCTATGAAAGCAATGCAAAAGTTAACAAACGAGCCAATTGAAAACATGGAGTATTACACCTTTAAAAAGATTGATTTTGCAGGGATTAAAGATGTAATCTTTTCAATTACAGGGTATACTGGTTCTGGCGGATGTGAAATTTACTGTGCAAATGAGGATGCTGTAAAATTATGGAAAGCTGTTTTTGAGGCAGGTGCGGAGTTTGGCATTAAACCAATTGGATTAGGTGCTCGCGATACCCTTCGCCTTGAAATGGGTTTCTGCCTTTACGGCAACGATATCAGCGAAAGCACTTCGCCTCTCGAAGCAGGTTTAGGATGGATTACAAAGTTTGTTGATCACAAAAACTTTATCGATAAAGATTATATGCTTAATCTTAAAGCTCAAGGATTAAAGCGTAAACTTGTAGGCTTTGTAATGGTTGATAGGGGTATTCCACGGCAGCATTACGAAATAGTTGATGCACAAGGTGAGGTGATAGGAGAAGTAACCTCTGGAACCATGTCGCCAATGATGAAAATAGGCATAGGAATGGGGTACGTTCTAACACCCTACGCCAAGGCCGATACAGAAATTTTTATTAGAGTGCGTAACAAGGATCTTAAGGCTAAAACTGTAAAACTTCCCATCTATAAGAAGTAAGGATTAAGCAGCACAATAACTTTAAGGTGTAAAGTTCGATATCCTAGTCGTCTTTACACCTTACTTTTTAAATAGCAATGGATAAAAGAACAATTGAGGTTTGCTTCAACCCAGAGAATTTGGAATATTTCGATATCTCAAATTCGCATGTTATAGTGGTTGATGTGCTTAGGGCAACATCAGCAATTTGCGCTGCTTTTGCCAATGGGGCAAAAAGTATTATCCCAATACCAACTATTGAGGAGGCAAGAATTGCAAAAGAGAAAGGGTATTTGGTAGCTGCAGAGCGTGATGGGAAAACTCTTAATTTTGCCGATTTTGGCAATTCACCCTTTAACTTTACAGCCGATAGGGTTGCTGGTAAGGATATTGCTTATAGCACAACCAATGGTACTAAGGCAATTGTAAAGGCATCGGATGGGTTGAGCGTAGCAATTGGATCGTTTCTTAATCTGGCTGCTATAGCCAAGTGGGCAAAGCAAAAACAAACTGGTAACGTAATGATACTTTGCGCAGGGTGGAAGGGGCGATTTTGCCTAGAGGACGCTCTATTTGCGGGTGCATTGGCAAAAATTCTGTTAAGCGATTCTTGTTTTACCACTCATAGCGATTCGGTTCAAGCATCGTTGCAGCTATGGTCGCTGGCTCAAGGCGATATTTTTGCCTATCTTGAGTTGGTTGCCCAAAGGCATAGGCTCAAAAAACTGGGACTTGATGATGTGCTTGAATATTGCTTTACACCCAATAGTACCGATAAGGTACCAGAACTTGTAGATGGGAAATTGGTAGTTCTGTAAATAGCCCTTAAAATCTTATCTATAACCTTGAGTTATCAGTATAATTAATTGGAACATTAATGCTTTATATTACGTCCAATTATTAGGAAATATGGAAAAATAGTTAGAAATTTGACGAATATTATACGATTGTGTAACAGTTTAAAACTTAACAAGCTATGAAACATAATTTTAATGCAGGTCCCTGTGTTCTTCCAAAACCAGCTATCGAGGCAACAATTGATGCCATTCGTAATTTTGATAATACTGGTATAGGTATTTTAGAAATTTCTCACCGTACCCCAGGTTGGGAAAGAATTATGGCTGAAGCTGAACAGCTTTGGAGAGATTTGCTAAGCATTCCTGATAATTATGCAATTCTTTTCCTTGGTGGTGGTGCTTCTACACAATTCTACACTTTGGCAGCAAACTTTTTAAACACCAAAGCAGCATATTTAGATACTGGTGTTTGGGCAAAAAAAGCCATTAAAGAGGCTAAAGCATATGGAGCAGTTGAGGTAGTTGCTTCGTCTTCAGATAAGAACTACAGCTATGTTCCAAAAGGATATAAAATTCCTGCCGATATTGATTATTTCCACATAACAACAAACAACACCATATACGGAACTGAGCTAAAAGAGGATATTGATTGCCCTGTTAACCTTATAGCCGATATGAGTTCTGATATTATGAGCCGCCCCGTTGACATTAAGAAATATGCAATGATTTATGGTGGTGCTCAGAAAAACGTTGGTCCTGCTGGTTTAACCTTTGTAATTGTTCGTAAAGATTTACTTGAAACAGTTAAAAGACAACTGCCTAGCATGGTAAATTACAAAACACACATTGGTGATGAGCCTAAGAACAACTCAATGTTCAATACTCCTCCAGTGCTTCCTATTTTTGTAATGCACGAAACCTTGAAATGGGTTAAAAGTTTGGGTGGTGTTGCTGCTATGCAAAAGATTAATAAAAATAAAGCAGACCTACTATACAACGAGATCGATCGTAACAAGATGTTTGTTGGTACTGCAGCAAAAGAGGATCGCTCACTAATGAACGTTTGCTTTGTAATGGCTGAGCAGTATAAAGACAAAGAGGCAACATTTATGGATTTTGCTAAGAAAGCTGGAATGGTTGGAATTAAAGGTCACCGTTCTGTTGGAGGTTTCCGTGCATCTATTTACAATGCTTGCCCAACTGAGAGTGTACAGGCATTAGTTGATTGCATGAAAGAATTCGAAAAACAAAACGCCTAGTTTTATTAAACATTTTAAAGGCTGAAAATTAATCTTTTCAGCCTTTTGTTTTAAAAAGTCGTTAAATAATTATTAACAATTAAAATTATAATATTATGGCAAAAGTTCTTGTTGCAACTGATAAACCCTTTGCAAAGGTAGCTGTTGATGGAATTCGTAAAATTGTTGAGGGAGCTGGTTTTGAATTAGCACTACTCGAAAAATATACCGATCAGGCAGACCTGATTAAAGCTGTAGCTGATGTAGATGCTATGATTGTTCGTAGCGATAAAGTTACTGCTGAAGTAGTTAACGCAGCTAAAAAATTGAAGGTAGTTGTTCGTGCTGGTGCAGGGTTCGATAACCTTGACCTTGCAGCTTGCACTGCTAAAAACGTTGTAGCTATGAATACCCCTGGTCAAAACTCTAATGCCGTTGCTGAACTTGCTATTGGCATGATGATTTATATGGCCAGAAACCAATTTACACCTATCAGCGGTACCGAAATTAAAGGTAAGCGCTTAGGTATTCATGCATACGGAAACGTGGGCAAACTTGTAGCTTCTCACGCAAAGGGTTTCGGAATGGAAATTTATGCATTCGACCCATTTGTGAAGAAAGAGGACATCGAAAAGGATGGCGTAAAAGTGGTTAACTCTGTTGAGGAACTATATGCGGTTAGCGATTACCTATCGCTACATATTCCAGCAACCGATAAAACTAAAAAATCAATTAATTACGATTTGTTAACCAAAATGCCAAAGGGCGCAACCCTTATCAACACTGCTCGCAAAGAGGTTATTGATGAGGAAGGAATGATGAAGGCGCTTGAAGAGCGCACTGATTTGAAGTATGCTACTGATATTGCTGCCGATAATCAAGCAGTTCTTGCCGAGAAATTTAGTACCCGAGTTTTTGCAACTTCTAAGAAAATGGGTGCTCAAACCTCTGAGGCCAACGTGAATTCTGGTTTAGCTGCTGCTAACCAAATTATTAAATTCATTAAGAATGGCGATCGCACTTTCCAAGTAAACAAATAGTAAATAATATATAATTTATTTCAGATGGTTAAAATAAAACCCTTTAAGGGCATTCGTCCGCCAAAGGAGTTAGCTCAAGAGGTAGCTTCTCGTCCATATGATGTGCTAAATTCTCAGGAAGCAAAGGTTGAGGCGGGTGAAAAATCGTTGCTCCATATCATTAAGCCTGAGATCGATTTCGATCCTATTATCGATGAGCATTCAGAGGAGGCTTACAATAAGGCTGTTGAGAATTTTAAGAAGTGGAAGCAAAAAGGTTGGTTAGTTCAGGATAGTAAGGAGATGTACTACGTATATGCTCAAACTATGGATGGTAGAACCCAGTATGGACTTGCTGTTGCTTGCCATTTTGAGGACTATATTGAGGGAAGAATAAAGAAGCATGAGCTTACCCGTCCCGATAAAGAAGAGGATAGAATGACTCATGTGCGCAACCAGAATGCTAATATCGAGCCCGTTTTCTTTGCTTATCCTGCTATAAGTGAGATAGATGTCATTGTAAGTGATGTAGTTAAGAATAAGAAGCCTGAGTATGATTTTGTGGCAGAAGACGGATTTGGTCATCATTTTTGGGTAATTGACGAAGAGGCTAAAATTAAGCGAATTACCGAGATATTTGCTCAGCAGCCAGCCCTTTATGTTGCCGATGGTCATCACAGAACTGCAGCTGCGGCAAGAGTTGGTCAGGAGCAGAAGAGCAAGAATCCAAACCATACTGGCAACGAGGAGTATAACTATTTTTTAGCAGTGATTTTCCCCGATAACCAGCTAAAGATTATCGATTATAATAGGGTTGTGAAAGACCTAAACGGGAACACTCCAGAGCAATTTATTGAAAAGATTGCCGAGTCGTTTGTGATAGAAGAGAAGGGAACAGAGATATACAAGCCAAATACCCTGCACAATTTTAGCATGTACCTTAAAGGTAAGTGGTATTCGCTTACAGCTAAACCCGGTACCTATGATGATAATGACCCAATAGGCGTGCTCGATGTTACTGTACTTTCAAATCATATACTCGATAAAATATTGGATATTAAAGATTTGAGAACATCAAAGCGTATCGATTTTGTTGGCGGAATTAGAGGCTTAGGGGAACTTCAAAAACGTGTTGATAGTGGCGAAATGGCAGTAGCTTTTGCTCTATATCCAGTTTCAATGCAGCAGCTTATTACTATTGCTGATACCGGCAATATTATGCCTCCCAAAACAACATGGTTTGAGCCTAAACTAAGAAGCGGATTAGTTATCCATAGCTTAGATTAACCATAAGTTCAAATAAATTAATGTATCGGATAGCCAAAAGCTATCCGATATTTTTATTATTATGGTCAAGTGGAAAAAGGGTAATATGTAGTAAATTGCTAATAATAGTTAAGTATGCTAACTTTGTGGCAAAGCTAAAGGTATGAGTATATTGAATAATCTAAATAAAATTAAGGCTGAACTGCCTTCGGAGGTAACCCTTGTGGCCATATCCAAAACACACCCACCAGAAATGATAATGGAGGCGTATGATGGGGGGCATCGAATTTTTGGCGAGAATAAGGTTCAGGAATTAGTTGATAAATATGAAGTGCTTCCCAAAGACATTGAATGGCACCTGGTTGGTCATTTACAAACCAATAAGGTGAAATATATTGCACCATTTGTAAGCCTTATCCATTCTGTTGATAGTTTTAAACTGCTTAAAGAAATCAACAAAATGGCTAAAAGGAATGAAAGAACCATAAACTGCTTACTACAGATCCATATAGCCGATGAGGAAACAAAGTTTGGATTAAGTCCAGAAGAGCTAAAGCAAATTCTTTCATCGGAAGAGTATAAGGATTTAACCCACGTTAAGGTAATTGGCCTAATGGGCATGGCCACATTTACTGATGATATGGAGCAGGTTCGAGAAGAATTCCGGTTTCTCTCTACTTTGTTTAAAAATATTAAGTCAGCATATTTCAAAAACAGTAGCGAGTTTTGTGCCTTATCAATGGGCATGTCGGGCGATTACGGGATAGCTATAGAGGAGGGGAGTACTATGATACGAGTTGGAAGTATTATTTTTGGTGATAGGTTTTATGGAAACCAGTAAAAAAATTCATATTTTTCCAGTATAAATACATTCCAAAAAGCAACCAAAATGGCAAATCTACAAACAACCTACCTGGGCTTAAAACTTAAGAACCCAATTATTGTTAGCAGTTCAGGTCTTACTTCCAATGTAGAGTCAATAAAAAAATTGGCTGATAACGGTGCTGCTGCTGTTGTCCTAAAGTCACTTTTCGAAGAGCAAATCCTTCAGGAGGCAGGATCGCTTTCGGTCCATTCCGATTATCCCGAGGCGGAAGATTATTTAAAAGCCTATGTAACCAGCAATAATGTTGAAAAATATCTTGAGTTAATTGCTCAGGCAAAAAAAGCGGTAGATATTCCTGTAATTGCAAGTATAAACTGTGTATCTGCATTAAACTGGATAAGTTTTGCTGCAAAAATACAGGAGGCTGGTGCTGATGCTCTTGAGATAAATGTTTTTGTGCTTCCAACGGATAGTAGAAAAAAGGCCGAGGAATACGAAGAGGTGTATTTTACCTTAGCAGAAAAGCTTAAAAAGGTTATCACAATTCCTTTTTCATTTAAGCTAAGTGATCATTTTACAAATCCTTTAAGAATAATTGAGCAGCTCTGGTATCGCAATGTAAAAGGGGTTGTTCTTTTCAATCGTTTTTTTGCTCCCGATATCGATATAGAAAAGATGAAGGTTATATCGGCAGAAGTATTTAGTAAACCTGCAGATATTCGCGATTCGTTGCGGTGGGTAGCCATTGCAAGCCAAAAAGTGCCTAAAATTGACATTTCTGCTTCAACTGGTGTTCACGATGGCGAGGCAGTTGTTAAACTTCTATTGGCCGGCGCAACTAGCGTTCAGGTATGCTCAACCCTTTACAAAAATGGGCATGCATACGTAAAGACCCTGGTTGATTTCTTGTCTGCTTGGATGGATAAGAAAGGGTTAAAAACGATTGACGATTTTAAGGGAAAAATGAACTATGGACAGATAGGGGATCCTGAGGTTTATGAGCGCAGCCAATTTATGAAGTATTACTCAAACTACGAGTAAGCATTACTTTCTCAGTTATATTAAAAGAGAGCGATTGTTTAATCAGTTGCTCTCTTTGCTTTTTCTATTAGACTTATCATTTCGAGCAGTAATAGCTGCTTATCCTTATCGGCTTTAGGAATCGATTTTTTTATCTTGGCTTCATAATCTGAAACTTCATCAGCTGTAAGCGAGTAAAGAGCATTTTCAATAACTGTAAACGCCTCAATAGCAATCATATAATCACCATTTATAAGTACTTCAACATAGGGTCTAAGGTATTTTGAGAAATCCAATTGACTTTGCCATGAGGCCATTACAATGCTAGTAACATCAGCATTTTCAAAATTCTCTGCTACATGGGTTGAAATCAGCTGAGCAGCATCCTGTATCTTTATATCAGAAATGTACTCAATAACTGCCTTTTTTACCATTTCAGATCTATTTCCAGTTAGCATATTAAGAAGTGTTTTAACAAAAAAAACCTCGCCATACTTTTTAAGATCTATTAGCATAGCTATTACTTTTTCATCAGTACTAGTTTCTAATGCCTCAACAATTGCATTCTCTTCTTCCTGCTTATTTAGTCTATTTTCTGTCGTCATTTCTTTGTTTTTGGGCTGTAAATGTACAAATGAATTGCAAATAATTACACAAATTATATGGCAAAGTGTATGCTTTCCATTGCGATTATCCTTAGCTTAATATAGATTTATGTGGATACATTTTAAAGTCTTTTAGGCTAATTATAGGTTTTCAAAAAAAAAAACTATACTTTCGAATCATATTATTGGCAAAAGCCAAAGTTTTTTTGCTAAATTTACTACAAGTTTTTTCGGAGGATAAGTAGAGATATCATATAAACTATAAGCACTATGGCAATCAGGTTCATTAAATCCAAGGCAAGTTTAGTACTACTGATTTTTGCACTAACCTTTCAATTTGGCTGCGCTTCCGATTCTTCAAAAAAGGATAGAGTTGAGGTGGATGCAAATGATATTGTTGTTGATGATGCCGCTAAAACGGGGGTGCAAACAGCTCGTCAGATTTTTTACTCCTTACCTTCGCCTTTGGAAACTGCTATGATTTTAAAGCGTTCGGGTGCTCAGTATAACCCCGAAATCCTTAACCCAGTTGAGAATATTTCTCGTTACACCACAAGCAAAAGCATGGCCTTGAATCTAGGTATCTATAGCACAAATTTGAGCTATGCTAGCCTGTTCGATCAAACACAAGCTTCCATAAAGTACATGACCGTATCCAAAAAGTTAGCGGAAGGGCTCGGAATTCTCAATGCCATTGACAATAGCGTTATTCAGAGGCTTGAGGAAAACGTAAACAATCGCGATGTTATTATGGATATTATTTCCGAAACTTTCTTGAATACAAACTCAATTCTTGAGGAGAACGATAGGGTAGCCATCGGTTCATTAATCCTTGTTGGTGGTTGGTTAGAGGGGCTGTATATCGCTACATCGCTTGTTGATGATTTCTCCTCGGCAGACAACGAACTGGTAGAAAGAATAATTGATCAAAAATTATCGATGGCAACTGTTATTAAACTCCTTGAACAACATTCCGAGAATGCTGATGTGAATGAAGTTCTTAAGGATATAAATGAGTTGAACTCCATCTACGATAAGATTCAAATTTCAGTTTCTCAGGTTGAAGTGATTACTGATAACTCTAGTACTACAACTCTAAGGAGCAAAAATGTTGTAACAGTTAGCCCCAAGGTATTCAATCAACTTAAGGATAAAGTGAAAGAAATTCGAAACAAGTACATAATGTAAAAGCACTCAATATGAGATCACTGGTTTACATACTTTTTATTGGCTTATTTACAATGAGTTCCTTTACCGGGACATCCCAATGTAAAAATTTCGCAAAAAGGGTTTGCCGTTTAGAACTTGCCCCATTTATCCACGATGGAAATTACAATGCTGCTATTCTTACTGAGGGAGAGGATGCAGAACTATTTAAAACATTTTATAGTGGGCAGGAGTATCGAATTGCTGTTTGCGGTTCGGAGTCTTTAGCAAAAATTGAGTTTCAAGTGATGGATGTAGAGCGCAGAGTGCTCTACTCAAATGCCTCAAAAAACTATTCTCCTTATTGGGATTTTAAGATAGAGGCAACTCAACAGTTGATAATCACTGTGAAAGTGCATAACAACCCTAGTTCAAGTAATTCCAATATGCTGGAGAGTGGTTGCGTAGCCATTATGTTTGGTCTTAAAGCAGATTAAATTTTTACCAAACCAAAGAATTGAAGCCGCTTATGCGGCTTTTTTTATTGAACTATTTTGGAGACAAGAAATTTACCAGTATGGCTTTGTTCGTTTTTTGATATATCTAAAGGGGTTCCGCATCCAACTAAATTGCCCCCTTTTACTCCCCCGTCTGGGCCCAAATCGATAACCCAATCGGCACATTTAATTACCTCAAGATTATGCTCTACCACAATAAGGCTATGGCCTTTTTGGATTAGCGCTTCAAAAGAGTTGATTAGATTTTTTATATCATGAAAGTGCAATCCGGTAGTAGGCTCATCAAAGATGAACAAGTGCGGCTTAACTGCCTGCTCCTTCTGTAGAAAGAATGCGAGCTTAACCCGTTGACTCTCACCGCCGCTTAATGTGCTCGACGATTGCCCAAGTTTGATGTAACCAAGCCCAACATCCTGCAAAGGTTTAAGGCGCAAAACAATTTTTTGAGCAGTTTTATTCTTATCCTCAGAAAAGAATTCAATGGCTTGATTTACGGTCATATCAAGTATGTCGTATATGCTATTGTCTCTGTATTTTACCTCAAGCACATCCTCCTTAAACCGTTTGCCACCACACGATTCGCAAACCAAAGTAACATCAGCCATAAACTGCATTTCAACCTTAATGGTACCTTCGCCTTGACATTCCTCGCATCGGCCTCCCTCAATATTAAAGGAGAAGTGAGAAGGCTTATAGCCACTTTTTACTGCATAGGGTTGTTCAGCATAAAACTTCCTAATTTCATCGTATGCTTTAATGTACGTTACCGGATTCGATCGCGATGAGCGACCTATAGGGTTTTGGTCAATCAATTCAATCCCATGAATCATATGTACATCACCCTCAAGTTTATCAAACTCGCCGGGTCTATCGCCAACTCCATTCAGCTGTTTAGCTAGTGATGGGTATAAAATCCCTTTAACTAACGATGATTTACCAGAACCGCTAACACCCGTTACCGCCACCATGCAGTTTAGTGGGAATTTTACATCAATATTCTTTAGATTATTCTCCCGAGCACCCTTTACCTCAATATAGTTGTTCCATTTGCGAGGTGGATAGGTTGTATCAATTCTTTCAAGTCCATTTAAGTACTTTGCGGTTAGGGTCTGGGTTTTGTATAACTTGTTGGGCGGTCCGCTAAAAAGAATTTCACCACCATGTCTGCCAGCAAGCGGGCCAATATCAATAATATAATCAGCAGCGCGAATTATTTCCTCATCGTGCTCCACTACAACCACTGTGTTGCCAATTTCCTTTAGGTTTTTTAGCACACCTATTAAGAGGTTGGTGTCACGTGGGTGAAGTCCAATGCTTGGCTCATCTAAAATGTAAAGTGAGCCAACCAAATTTGACCCAAGCGATGTTGCAAGGTTAATTCTTTGCGATTCTCCTCCCGATAGGGTTGAGGACAATCTGTTTAGGGTTAAGTAGTTTAGGCCAACATTTACAAGAAAATCTATCCTATTATTAATCTCCAGCAGAATGCGTTTTGCTACCTTTTCTTCGTAGGCGTTTAGCTTTAGGGTTGAAAAAAAATGACTGAGTTTATCAATGGGGTAGTTTACTAACTCGGGAAGAGTAATACCGTTTATCTTAATATACCCTGCTTCTTTCCTTAATCGCTGCCCTTTGCATTGCGGACAGATGGTTTTTCCTGTATATCGTGAGAGCATTACACGATACTGAATCTTGTATCTTTTTTCTTCGAGGTGTTTAAAAAAGTCGTGCAGACCAGTAAAATCTTTTGTGCCATTCCAAAGTAAATCTCTTTGTTGTTCCGTTAGCTCATGGTATGGCTTATGAATTGGGAATTTGTACCTATCGGCTACAGCTATAAATGCACGCTTGTACTCGCTCATCGTATCACCTTTCCAACAGGCTATAGCACCATCGTAAACGGATAATCCTTTATCGGGGATTACTAGGTTCTCGTCTATTCCTACAACCTTACCATATCCCTCGCATACAGGGCAAGCACCCAATGGATTGTTAAAGCTAAAAAGATGCTCTGTTGGCTCTTCAAAAATTATCCCATCGGCTTCAAAGCGATTTGAGAATTCAATGTCATTCCTATTATCACTCTCAAAAACAGAAAGAATGCAGGCACCATTGCCCTCGGCAAATGCGGTTTGCACAGAATCGGCGCATCTGCTTAAAAAATCATCATCATGCGATACGGAGAACCTATCAACTACGAGTTTTATTTTAGCTTTTGATATGGCGATTAGCTGCCGAGTTTCGTTGCTATCAATTCGGATAATCTTACCGCCAACCTCAACACGCGTATATCCTTCGCTTGCCAGCGATTTTAGTTTGTCTTCAACCGATTTCTCATCGATGATTTGGATAGGTGATAGGAGCATTGTTTTTACTCCCTCAGAGAGCGAAGCAATATGGTTTACTACATCGGTAACGCTATGCTTTGTAACCTCCTTGCCCGTTACAGGCGAGTATGTTTTACCTACTCTGGCAAAAAGCAACTTTAGGTAGTCGTATATTTCTGTAGATGTCCCAACTGTTGATCGAGGGTTGTGCGTATTCACCTTTTGCTCAATGGCTATTGCAGGTGGAATTCCGCTAATAAGATCTACTTCGGGTTTGGTGATTCGGCCAAGGAATTGCCTAGCATAGGCTGAGAGACTTTCGACATAGCGTCGTTGCCCTTCGGCATAAAGAGTATCAAAAGCTAATGATGATTTCCCTGATCCTGATAAACCCGATACAACAACAAGTTTGTTTCTTGGAATATCAACAGATACGTTCTTTAGATTGTGAACCCTTGCCCCTTTAATGGATATAACCTCTTTGCTTTGCATTGTTTAGAAAAAGTTAACCGACAAAGTTACCTAAAGATTGCCGCTTTTCTATAAAATATTATCACTATAAGAAATGAAAAAACGGGCAAAATGTTCATGAGACTTGTTTTGTATTGTTTTTTTTGCTTATTTGGCACAATAAATGATATAATTTTATCTACTAATCAAAAAAATCTATTGCCTATTGCCCCACTTCTACCTAGTTAATCAATAAAGTAAGGAGGTAGTTTTGATACAGAGTAATCTTTCTGATAATGAACTGATCAATCAGTTTATATTGGGCAATCAGATGGCAATTGAGTTGCTAATTCGCAGGCATAGGAAAAGGGTTTTCGGGTATATTCTACTACTCGTTAAGAACCATACCATTGCCGAGGATATTTTTCAGGATACCTTTATTAAGGTGATAAAATCGCTTCAAGAGAATAAGTACACTGATAATGGGCGATTTGTTTCGTGGGTGATGAGGATAGCTCATAACCTGATTATTGATCACTTTAGGAGGGAAAAGCAGTTAAAAACATACTCGAACGATCAATCGGAGATAGATGTATTTAACTCTCCAAAATTTTCCGATAAAAATGTGGAAGAACTCATGGTATTTGAGCAGATACTTAGTGAGGTTAGATCTCTGGTAGAAGAACTTCCCGATGAACAAAAGGAAGTTGTAATGCTAAGGCATTATGCTGGCCTAAGCTTTAAAGAAATTGCCGAACAAACTAATGTTAGCATAAACACAGCTTTGGGCAGAATGCGTTATGCTCTGATAAATATGAGAAAAGTAATGCAGGAAAAAAATATGGAATTAACGTTATAGCAAAACAATAATTGGAGTATGATGCTCGTTTATGTGGTAACTAATCCATAAATGTGCCTATGCATCAAAACTCTACAACTCTACTTTGGATTTATCAGCAATACAATAGCTCCCTAACGGATGATTCCCTTTTGCTGAGCAATCTATATGAACCCATTGATGTATTTCAGAACCTGCTAAAAGGAATTGATGATTCGACTCTTGATATTCCGGGTTACGTTCTAACAAAAATTCTTGAAAGCATTTAAATGGGTAATAAAAAATTGATAAAAACCAGAATAATTTCTGGTTTTTTTTTGTTAATAAAAATTCATTATGATATATTTGTGATATTAAAATAATATCACTTAATAATACAAATATGAAAAATCAGGAGGAACTTTTTAAAGGGGTTAAACTGAACGG
>Ga0265295_1001067_pt1 | contig 51003 bp, 34 predicted proteins | sample Munlansysbiofilm_FD_192503 | JGI IMG/M metagenome (GOLD analysis project Ga0265295, IMG submission 192503) | Leachate microbial communities from a municipal landfill in Southern Ontario, Canada - Methane capture system biofilm | ecosystem: Engineered > Solid waste > Landfill > Unclassified ... | reverse complement strand
ACCGCGGCTTCCTGTCCGGGGGTAAGGTTCCCCTCAAGAAGGTCAAGTAGCCAGGCTTCATAATTATTTCTGTTAATCTCCATATTTAAATTACATTTTCCAGTTTACCAATATAGTTTCTAAGCGTTTTCCGGGCTCTGAAGATGTACACTTTAACCTGTGATTCGTTGAGGCTTGTGATTTCACCGATTTCTTCGTACGAGTAGCCTTCGTAATCGCGAAGCATCAGCACCGTTTTTTGTATTTCCGGGAGGTGTCGCATCCCTTCATTCAGGATACTTTTCAGGTCGGAATACGTATTTTTTGATTTTCCTGACATTTCCGGCATCAGGTCAAGAACGGTCTGTTTTTTATCTTTACGGATAGTATCGATCATATAATGGTATGCTGTTGTGAAAAGGTATGATTTAGCTTTTTCTGCATTCACATCACTTACTTTTTCCCAGAGTCTGGTGTATGCTTCCTGAACAATATCCTGAGCCTTATCACTGTCATGTATATGTTTAAGAATAAAGCGGTACACCGCATCGGCATAATTATTTACACAGGTGTTGTATTGCAGTGTTGTCATTTTTTGTTCGATTCCGGAAGAGTGACGGGGATCCCTTCCCTTTTGTTACAACCCTGCGATAAAAAGAAAAGCGGGAATTAGTCCATCTTTAAAACGGCGAGAAAGGCGCTTTGGGGTACTTCAACATTTCCAACCTGGCGCATTCTTTTCTTGCCTTTCTTTTGCTTTTCAAGCAATTTTCGTTTTCGCGTGATGTCACCGCCGTAACATTTAGCTGTAACATCTTTCCGTACCGCTTTCACGGTTTCGCGTGCGATAATTTTTGCGCCAATGGCGGCTTGTATGGCAATATCGAATTGTTGTCGCGGGATGAGTTCCTTTAGTTTCAGGCAGATTTTTTTGCCAAAATTGTAGGCATGGTCGAAGTGAATCAGCGCCGAAAGTGCGTCTACCATTTCTCCGTTGAGCAGGATGTCGAGGCGGATCAGTTTGGCTGGTTTATATCCGGTAATAAAATAGTCGAAGGAGGCATATCCTTTTGAGATGCTTTTAAGCCGGTCGTAGAAGTCAAATACGATTTCACCCAATGGTAGTTCGAAAGTGATTTCTACCCTGTCGTCGGTAAGATAGACCTGATTGGTCAGTGTTCCCCGTTTGTCGATGCAGAGTTTCATAATTGCTCCCACATATTCCGACTGAGAAATGATCTGGGCATTAATATAAGGTTCTTCAATGTGGTCGAGATGGTTGGCATCGGGCAGTCCGCTGGGGTTATGCACATCAATTACTTCGCCGGAGGTTTTAAAGGCTTTGTAGTTAACGTTCGGGACGGTGGTTATGACGTCCATATCGAATTCTCTGTCGAGTCGTTCCTGAACAATTTCCATGTGCAGTAGGCCGAGAAAGCCGCAACGGAAGCCAAATCCGAGGGCCGCTGAGGATTCCGGTTCAAAGAACAGCGACGCATCGTTAAGCTGTAGTTTTTCCAGTGAGTTTCTGAGTTCTTCATATTCGTCGGCATCTACGGGATACATGCCGGCGAAAACCATGGGTTTTACATTTTCAAAGCCGGAAATGGCTTTTTCGCAGGGTCGTTCAGTATGCGTGATGGTATCGCCTACCTTAACATCGCGTGAATTTTTAATTCCGGAGATAATATAACCCACGTTACCTGCGCTGAGTGTTTTTGCCGGTACCTGTTTGAGTTTCAGAACCCCGATTTCATCTGCAAAGTATTCTTTTCCTGTGTTTACAAATTTAACTTTATCACCTTTTTTAATGGTTCCATTCAGAATACGAAAATAGGCAATAATGCCCCGAAAAGAGTTAAAAACCGAGTCAAAAATGAGTGCCTGCAGTGGAGCCTCCGGGTCACCAACGGGTGCCGGAATGCGCTCAACAATAGCTGTTAAGACATTTTCAATGCCTTCCCCTGTTTTGGCACTGGTGCGGATGATCTCTTCTGCATCACAGCCTAAAAGATCAATTATCTGATCTTCAACCATATCGGTCATCGCACTGTCCATATCAATTTTATTCATCACCGGAATAATCACCAGATCGTGGTTCAAGGCCTGATAGAGGTTGGAAATGGTTTGGGCCTGAATGCCCTGTGTCGCATCCACAACCAGTAACGCTCCTTCACAGGCAGCGATAGAACGTGAAACTTCATAGCTAAAATCTACATGGCCGGGCGTATCGATCAGATTCAGGATGTAATCCTCTCCGTTTTGCTTATATGCCATCTGTATTGCATGACTTTTTATCGTAATTCCCCGTTCCCGCTCCAAATCCATGTTATCGAGGGTTTGTTCCTGCAATTCCCTATCTGTGATCGTATGCGTATTTTCCAGCAGGCGATCGGCCAACGTACTCTTCCCATGGTCAATATGGGCTATGATACAGAAATTTCTTGTGTTTTTCATTCTTGTGCAAAGATAAAACAATTTGCATTGCAAGCGGTATTGTGATGCCTCTGTGAAAGATATATTTCCTGTGCGAAAAACCGAAAACGTTTGCAGACATTTTTCGCCTAAATTATTCTAAATGAATCGATAAAAACGCCATATTTGTAAATAATTAGTATACTTATTAAAACAAATCAGCGTTTATTAGGTTATCAGTTTAGTTACCTTACACTGTTTAGAAAAATACTTAAAAGGAAATGGTTATGGCAAAGATTAAAATTGCAATTAATGGATTCGGGCGAATTGGTCGTAATGTGTTTAAAATTGCACTGGAAAGAGACAATATGGAAGTGATTGGTATCAATGACCTTACCAATACAAAAACTCTGGCTCATCTGTTGAAATACGATAGTACCCAGGGCCGGTTTAACGGTACCGTGGATTATAATGAAAGTGGAATTATTGTTAATGGTGTACTGGTGCCTGTACATGCCGAACGTGCTCCTATCAATATTAAATGGGGTGTCGATCCGGATGTGGTTGTTGAATCCACCGGCGTTTTCAGGGAAAAAGAGTCGGCTAAAGGCGGCTATGGCGACCACCTGAAAAATGGCGCCAAAAAGGTGATTCTTACTGTACCTTCGAAAGATACAATTGACCGTACCATCGTACTGGGCGTGAATGATGAGGAGCTGATGCCGGAGGATGAAACGGTTTCCAATGCATCCTGTACTACCAATTGCCTGGCTCCTGTGGTTAAAGTGCTGCACGATACTTTCGGTATTGAGAATGGTTATATGACAACAATTCACTCGTATACCAACGATCAGATGATTCTGGATGCCCCGCACAGTGATCTGCGTCGTGCCCGCTCCTGTGCGGTTAGCCAGATACCAACCACCACCGGTGCGGCAAAAGCCGTTGGGCTCGTAATTCCTGAATTAAAAGGAAAACTTGACGGACTGGCAGTTCGTGTTCCTACCCCTACCGGATCACTGGTCGATTTGGTGGTGAATCTGAAACGGGAAGCAACTAAAGAAGCGATCAATGCCGCTATGAAAGCTGCCGCAGAGGGTCCAATGAAAGGAATCCTCCAGTATACCGAAGACCCCATTGTTTCTGTGGATATTATTCATAATACCCATTCATCGGTTTTCGACGCATTGAGTACCATGACTATGGGTAAAACGGTTAAGGTGTTGTCGTGGTACGATAATGAGTGGGGTTATTCCTGCCGTGTGGTTGATTTAGCTGAAAAAATGTTCGTATAATTTCTGTTGCGACAGATAACGTTTCTTGTCTCTAAAACGATACAAAATAGGCCAGACCCATCAGGTTTTCAACCGCTGATGGGTCTTTGGTTTTATGCTTTATGCCTCTGAGATGTCCGTAGGTACTTTTAATCCTGCTGTGTAAATGGTGCTTTTATCAGGTCTGGCGTCCTTTTTTTTCCTCCAGTCTGAAACAACAGAAGCATTCCTTCGCTATCTGGTCTTTACCAAAAAATAGTTATGTGTTTTGTTAATGAGATTACGGGCACGTTGTGTATAGGAAGCTGGTGTACGACAAACCGGTAATTTTCTACTCCCTCAACAAATGCACTTGCCCTGAAATAGTCCGTTGAATGAGGCCTTGCAAAGTAATCTCATGCAGGTTTATTACGTAGAAATAAACCCCTGTAGCACACTCCTTGTTGGTGGATTGATCTCTTCCATCCCAGTTCAGATTCGGGTCATCAGTACGGAAAATAACCTGACCCCAGCGATTAAGAATTTCTGCCTCTGCTTTTTCAATCGAGGTATAAGGGAATGGGGTAAAAATATCGTTGTATCCATCGTTATTGGGTGTAAAAACATTGGGTAACTGATATACTGAGCATGTGTCGTGGGGTATGCAGACCGTATTTGATGGAGCGCTGCGATTTAGTGTTTCATCCACGCCGATAATGAAATAACATCCTGTAATGGCCTGATCAAAATGGTGAATGTAGGTCGTGTCATTTGGATTGTTTATGGAGTCAATGGCCTGAAAATTAGTTAGTTGATCAGGTGCAGCATAAATAACATAACGGCTTACCTCCGTTCCGCAGGCATGTAAGGGGTTAGTCCATGCTAAATGGTTTTCCAGCTTGTCGCAGTCGGTATGCACGGAAAGTACAACCGGGCAAGGGGGAATATTATCGATGGGTGTACCACAGGCTTCCTGCGAATGGTTCAGAATGGGGGAGATAATTCCTGAGGCGGAATAGGAGCCACGGGTTCGGATTAAGTAGCAATAGGGTTTACCATTTATCAGTCCGGTGTCGGCCCAGTAGGGTTGCGATATTGTGGTTAAGCTATCCCAGGTAGTAGTGATTTCATTGTACCGGAATAGGTCGTAGGTTGAATTATTCCAGGGAACACCTGCCTCCCACGATAGATTAAGTTGTCGGTCGGTTGGTGTAATGGACAGCAACGGTGACTGCGCGATCTGGGTCATGCCAATGGTAAAACGGTTTCCTGGTGTATCGTTAATAAACTCGATAAAGTAAGCAAATTGGTATGCGGAGGTATTGATGTCTGTATCCATTAAGAGTGTATCGGTCAGGGTATTCAGCGAGTCCACGGCAAGAAATGGAGTTCCCAGCGTATGATTGCTTCTGTAAAGAATATATTTAAAAGGCCCGGGAGTTACTTGATAATCCAGTTCTGTTGGCTTAGCCCATTGGACCCGAATTTTTCCACTGTACGGGTCCGTTTTTTCTACCGAAACATGCGTGATTACCGGTAAATCTTTTTTGAGGCTGGCACAGATTTCTTCTGAAACATAACTTTCTGCTCCATCCGGGAAAAGCGCTGTCAGTCGGTAGCAATAGTCGATGCCGTGAATAAGCCCCATGCCATTATTATGGTCAGTAAACGAAGGCATACCATCGGCCGGTACTTCATCGGCCAGGATGTATCCTGATTCCTCCGGGACTCCTGTTTCGCAAGCTCCGTAGCTGTATGGATAACTTCCTTCACGCCGGTAAATGCGGATTGACTGTGCATTTGGGCAGGAATAGGGGAGCCACTGCAAGGTGAGGGTATTCCCTATTGGCTGAATATCTGTTGGTTGAGGAGGTGGGCCGATTACGGTGATTTGCAGAGTCATGATATCTGAGAGGTTCACCGGGGAACTGTTATCGGTGGCTTTAAAATAGAGTTGCCAGGGATTATACCGTACATGTGAACATTGTGTATTCCAGACGAAAGGCGCGGTAACCGTACCCATCCCTTCTGTAGATTCCGGAAAAACAGCCGGGCTTTCCGGTGCCAGTATTGGTCCCCCCGATCCGACAAGTTTTATCTTGTCGTTGTCGGCATCGGTGGCTGTAACCTGCAACTCCAGCGTTTCTCCCGCCATTATGCAGGTGTCGGATATGGTTTCAATTTGCGGGGCTTCATTGTCACAGGAGGTGATGATGATTTGCATGTCGCGGGTGACATAACCGATGGGAACACCGTTTCGCCATTCTTTAATGATAAATGCAATATTGTATTCGCCTTGCATAACGGGGTAATCCCAAAGAATATCGCCGGTTACAGGATTAATGGTAAAGGAATTACTGGCTTCGGGTAACGTATATCCCGGGATTTCCATGCCTGAGGTACCACGGCAGGCAACAAGTTCATAGGAGAGGCTGTCGCCGTCAGGGTCATAGGCTCCGGCATTATGGATGAACGGATGCTCCACACAACCCTTGTCGATGGGAGGAAGCGTGAGTTGTGGAGAACTATTGGTTCCGAGGAAAGGATTAATTAATAGTTTTGTATCAACATATAACGGAACATTTACAGAGTTTGGGATATTAATAACTCCGTAGTTTCGGTTTGGGTCTTCCACTGAAATAATAAATTCCCCGGCCGAAGCAAAAGTATGTTGCGCTGAATAGACATTTTTTCGAATCAGGGTATCGACAATTTCTCCGAGGTGGTCACAATACATTCCTCCGGGGTTTATTCCTGCCGGCCCGTTAACCCTTGGAATCACTGAAGCACTGCCATCGCCCCAGATCACTTCCAGTTCACAACGGTCGGCCTGACTGATCGAATATGTGTAGGTAACTACTGTTATTTCGTAGGTTAATCCGTTGATATGAAGATAAGTAATTTCTCCTGCGCGCTGGTGCGTGGCATGCACGAAAAATGGTGTCAATAAAAAAATGAATAGCGGAATAATGGATCGGATTTTCATGAATACCTGAATCAATCGGATTTGTTCAAAAGTACAAACTTTCATTGAGAGTAGCATTTTTTGTGTCTTTTTTTAACATGGGCAGAGATTCCGCCAAGGAACCAGAAAAACAATACACATTTTCATTACATTTGTTTAAAGGAAAAAATCCTTGTTGGCACTATGTACACAATCGATCCGGAAGCAGAGAAAAAAGAGATATTACTACGGTATAGAAAGCTTTTAAGAGCTTGGAAATCAGATCGTAAAGAGGAAGACCATCCGCTTGTCAGAAAGGCTTTTGAGTTTGCTTTGAAAGCACACGATGGGGTACGGCGCAAATCGGGCGAACCCTACATCTATCATCCCGTTGAAGTGGCCCGGATTTGCGCTGCAGAAATCGGCCTTGGGCGGACGTCAATTATTTGTGCGCTGCTTCATGATGTGGTGGAAGATACCGATTATTCTATCGAGGACATTGAAAATCAATTCGGGCAAAAAGTAGGGCAGATTATCGACGGCCTGACGAAAATTGCTGCCATTAATCTGGAGAAGGAGAATGCCTCGGCTCAGGCCGAAAATTTTAAAAAAATGCTGCTTACCCTTTCCGCGGATGTCCGTGTGATTCTTATTAAACTTGCTGATCGCCTGCATAATATGCGGACGTTGGAGTCGATGCCGCATGAAAAGCAACTGAAAATCGCCTCTGAAACCTTGTTTCTCTATGCCCCTTTGGCTCATCGGCTGGGTTTGTATCTGATCAAAAGTGAATTGGAAGACCTGGCCCTTAAATATACCGAGCCGGAAATATTTGAAACGATAACACGAAAACTTAAAGAAACCGAAAAGGATCGTAAACGCTTTATTCTGAAATTTATCTATCCCATAAAACGTGATCTGGCACTGCAGAGTTTTGATTTCGAAATAAAAGCCCGTACCAAGTCGGTGTATTCTATATGGAAAAAAATGAAAAGTAAGGGTGTTCCTTTCGACGAAGTGTATGATCTGTTTGCCATCCGTATTGTGATTCAAACCGAGCCGAAGTGGGAAAAGGCCGATTGCTGGAAAGTGTATTCGCTGGTTACCGACTATTATAGTCCGAAACAGGACCGGCTTCGCGATTGGATCAGCACACCCAAAGCCAATGGTTATGAATCGTTGCACACTACTGTAATGAGTTATGAGGGGCAATGGGTTGAGGTACAGATACGTACGGAGAGAATGGACGAAATTGCTGAACGGGGTTATGCCGCTCATTGGAAATATAAAGGAGATTATTCGCAGGAAAGTAGTCTGGATAAATGGCTGATTCGTATTCAGGATCTTTTGAAAAGTTCGGAATCCAATGCCTTGGATTTTCTTGACGATTTTAAAATGAATCTTTTTGCTGATGAGATTTTTATTTTTACCCCTAAAGGCGATTTGCGCACACTTCCCGCTGGTTCTACGGTGCTCGATTTCGCTTATTCAGTGCATAGTGAACTGGGAAATACCTGTATCGCTGGCAAAATAAACCATAAACTGGCCCCCATTGATCAGGTGCTTACCAGTGGCGATCAGGTTGAAATTATTACTTCAAAAAAACAGATGCCTTCGGAAGAATGGATTGACAAAGTGCACACAGCCAGAGCGAAAGCAGCCATTAAGGAGGCTATAAAAATTGAAAAACGCAAGTATTATGACGCAGGAAACCAGCTTTTAAATAAAATTCTTTTATCGCTTCAGGTTGAATTTAGAAAAGAGAATATCGACTTATTGCTCAACGAGTTTGATTTACGTAGTGTGGTCGATTTGTTTCATAAAGTAGCCCTTGGTAGCATTGATGAAAAAGCCATCGCCGATGTGTTTAAACACGCCGGTAAAAAAACCAAACCTAATTGGTTTAAGCGCCATCTCGGAATCGGTAAGTCTAAATCGCAGGCCTCCACATTAAGTCAGATGATTCAGGATCAGACCAGAAATAACCCTGATTCCCTTGTGTTGGATGATGCTATGGAAGATATTAAATACAGCATTTCCAAGTGTTGTAACCCCATTCCGGGTGATGATGTGGTGGGTTTTCTTACCGAAAATAATGTGATTCAAATCCATCGGACAAATTGTCCGGAAGCTATAAAGCTGATGTCGCGTTACGGTAATCGTATTATTAAGGCAAAATGGCGTTCCCGCGATCAGATTGGTTTCCTTACAGGAATTCGTTTCGAGGGAATGGATAAAAAGGGTCTGCTCAGCGATATTACTAATATTATTGCTGAAAAGCATGACGTAAATATTCGTTCGCTGAACGTGAAAAGCCATGAAGGAATTACCGAAGGAGAAATTATTCTTTACATCAATGATACCCATAAATTGAATGAGTTAATTCAGCACTTGCAGTCGATTCCACAACTGCATAAAATTTACCGTATCAATCGCTCTGTGGAGTAATCCGGCGTATTATTTTGATTAATTCTAAATAATAATTATATTTGCTGTAATAAAACAGTTGGCATGAAAGAAACAGTTAAGCCGGAATTTGCTACCGTAAAAAAGATATTTACTGAGTATCTGGAACAAAACGGACACCGGAAGACGCCGGAACGATTCACCATATTGAAAGAGATTTATGCTACAGAGGGCCATTTTGATATTGAGTCGCTGTACATTCGTATGAAGCAGAATAAGTACAGGGTAAGCCGTGCCACGCTTTACAATACCATTGAGCTTCTTCTGGCATGTAATCTGGTAATCAAGCATCAGTTTGGAAGCAATTGCGCTGAATTTGAAAAAAGTTATGAGTTTAAGCGGCATGACCATTTCATTGATGTGGATACCGGAAAAATCAGTGAATTCAGCGATCCCCGGATTGATGATATAAAGAATTTTGTGGAGCAATCATTGGGGGTAAAAATACATCACCATTCCCTTACTTTTTATGGCGCAAAATTGAAGAAGGATGGACTGAATAGTGTACCTTTGCATCATGAAAATTGATGTATTATTAGGGCTTCAATGGGGCGATGAGGGTAAAGGTAAGGTGGTGGATGTGCTTACACCCCGTTACGATATTATCGCTCGTTTTCAGGGGGGGGCGAATGCAGGTCATACCCTTGAGTTTCAGGGGCAGAAACATATCTTGCATTTAATTCCCAGTGGCATTTTTCATCCCAAAACTGAAAATATTATTGGTAATGGAGTAATAATTGATCCATATATTCTTGAAAAAGAGATACTTGGATTAGTGGCTGCTGGATATAATCCCGCAGATAATTTGCTTGTGGCAATAAAAGCCCATCTCATTTTGCCTTCTCACCGTTTGCTGGATGCCTGTTATGAAACGCTGCGCGATAAGCAGAAGATTGGAAGTACACTGAAGGGAATAGGGCCAACCTATACCGATCGCGTGGCCAGGCGCGGAATACGGGTCGGGGATGTTTTTCGCGAGGATTTTGATTCTAAATATAAACGCCTGAAAGCCTATCATTTTCAACTTATGGAAATGAATGGTTTTGATCCGAACGGAATTAAGCTTGAAGGATTGGATTGGGAAGCCTATGAATCGGGTTGGTTTCATGCATTGAAAGTTTTGAAAGCGTTACGCATAATAAATTGTGAGTATTACATCCATCAACGCATGAAGGAAGGAAAAAAAATTCTGGCTGAAGGCGCGCAGGGTACCCTGTTGGACATTGATTACGGATCTTACCCTTTTGTTACTTCTTCCTCTACAGTTTCTTCCGGCGTTTGTCCCGGGTTGGGCGTGGCTCCTTCTGCCATAGGCCGGGTTTATGGTATTGTAAAAGCTTACTGCACCCGTGTGGGTAGTGGGCCGTTTCCGACGGAGTTGAATGATGACACCGGACGGAAGTTACGGGATCAGGGTCATGAATATGGCAGCACTACAGGACGCCCCCGACGTTGCGGTTGGCTCGACCTGCCCTTGCTGAACTATGCTGTTATGCTTAATGGGGTGACGGATCTGATTTTAACAAAAGCAGATGTGATGGCGGGATTTGATGAAGTTGCCGTTGCACATGCCTACCGTATCTGTGATGGTATTACCCCGGAGGTACCCTATGACCTGGGCGATGAGGAGGTTGTACCGGTGTATGAAAAGTTTTTGGGGTGGAATGGTGATTTGACTTCTGTCCGTGATTATGCCAATACTCCGGAAACATTGAAGAATTATATTCGATATATTGAAACGCAAACCGGTGTTCCGGTAGGGATTGTATCGGTGGGCCCTGACCGAATGCAGACCTTAATCCGGTAATTAATGCACGCTGTACGAGAAAGGGTGGAATTCACAGCAGTGTTCCACCCTTTTTTGCTTTAGCAGGATAAAGAATTATAGTTTTCTTTTCACTTCTACCTCTTCAAAACCTTCGATGATATCCCCTACTTTTATATCGTTAAAGTTATCGATATTCAGGCCGCATTCGTATCCACTTTTTACTTCTTTTACATCATCTTTGAAACGTTTGAGCGATCCCAGTTTGCCGGTATAAACTACAATTCCGTCGCGGATTACACGAATTTTTGTGTTTCGGGTAATGGTTCCGTCGAGCACATAGCATCCTGCAATGGTTCCGACTTTAGAGATCTTAAAGGTTTCACGTATTTCGATGTTGCAGGTTATCCGTTCTTCTTTGGTTGGAGCGAGCATTCCCTGGATGGCATCTTTGAGTTCGTTGATGGCATCGTAGATTACTGAGTAAAGACGGATGTCGATTTGTTCGCTTTCTGCCAGTTTTCGGGCACTGAGCGACGGTCGGACCTGGAATCCGATAATAACGGCATCAGAAGCGGTGGCAAGAAGGACATCAGAGTCGGTAATCTGGCCCACTGATTTATGAATAATGGTTACCTGAACTTCATCGTTGGAGAGTTTGAGGAGTGAATCGCAGAGTGCTTCTACGGAGCCATCCACATCGCCTTTAACAATAATATTCAGTTCTTTGAAGTTACCAACGGCAATGCGTCGGCCAATTTCGTCGAGCGTAATATGTTTTTGTGTTCGGATGCCTTGTTCGCGTTGCAGTTGCTGCCGTTTTGCGGCAATTTTTTTTGCTCTGGCTTCGTCGGCCAAAACATTAAAACCATCACCGGCTTGGGGTGCTCCATTTAATCCCAGCATGAGTACGGGCGTGGAAGGACCGGCCTCGGTTACAATTTGATTTCGTTCGTTATGTAATGCCCTGACACGGCCACAATGTGCACCGGCAAGAACCATATCTCCCACATGGAGGGTACCATCCTGTACTAAAAGTTTTACCAGGTATCCACGCCCTTTGTCGAGCGACGATTCAAGTACCGTTCCTTTTGCCAAATTATGGGGGTGTCCGGATAGCTCAAGGATTTCTGCTTCGAGGAGCACTTTATCCAGCAATTTTTCAATATTTATCCCTTTTTTCGCTGAAATTTCCTGTGACTGATATTTTCCGCCCCAGTCTTCAACCAGAATGTTCATATTGGCGAGTCCTTCACGGATCAGTTCGGTGTTTGCATTCGGTTTATCAATTTTATTCAGAGCAAAAACAATGGGTACGCCTGCGGCTTGCGCATGGTTGATTGCTTCAATGGTTTGTGGCATCACTTTATCATCGGCAGCGATGACGATAATGGCTACGTCGGTTACCTGTGCTCCACGGGCGCGCATGGCGGTAAACGCTTCGTGCCCGGGTGTATCGAGGAAAGTGATTTTGCGATTATCTTCCAGCGTAACTTCGTAAGCGCCTATATGTTGTGTTATTCCTCCGGCTTCGCCTGCAATTACATTGGTGTGGCGGATATAATCGAGCAGGGAGGTTTTTCCGTGATCGACGTGACCCATTACCGTTACAATGGGATGACGTGGCTCTGCAGCAGATTTTTCGTCGCTTGATTCCATATCCTCGTCGATCGCTTCCTGCACTTCCACACTGACAAATTCGAGCGTAAAACCAAATTCTTCTGCAATAAGCGAAAGTGTTTCTGCGTCCAGTCGTTGGTTGATGGAAACAAAGAGACCCAGCGACATACAGGTGCTAATAACATTAGTAGGCGGAACTTCCATCATTGTGGCCAGTTCGCTTACGGTTACAAATTCAGTAACTTTAAGTACCCGTTTTTCCGCTTCCCGACGCGCCATATCGGCCTGTTCGGTTTGATGGACCTTCGCTCTTTTATCTCTTCTGTGTTTTGAGGCTTTTGATTTTCCTCTTGATTCGAGTTGTTTCAGTGTTTCGCTGATCTGTTTTTGAACGTCTTCGTCCGATACTTCGGGTTTAGCAATTTCTTTTCTTTTTTTCGGTTTTGCTTTATTATCCCGTGCGCTGCTATTTTGTTTTTGCTGGGGTCTGTTTTGATCCTGCGATTTTGTTTCGCCAGGTTTATGAATTCGTTTCCGTTTTTTCCGTTTTTGTATCGAATCTGTCGAGGAGGCGACGGGTTTTTTCTTTTCCGGTTTTTTCTCGACGGGGAGTTCAATGGAACCAAGAATTTTTACTCCGGCCAATTTTTCAACTTTTGTTTCCAGGAAGTTATCGGGTTTTTCTTTTCCCTGAGTTACCGGTTTTTCTTCACGGGGTTTTGAAGGTTGTGCTGGTTCCGGTGAAGGTTCAGGTTTCACCGGTTGTTGCGGTTTTGCCTGATGCGGTGTTTTTTGTCCTTGTTCTTGTTGCTTGGGTTCCGGTTTTTTGCGGTCCTGGCGGTCTTTTTGTTTTTCTTCTTTTGATTTCCTGGGCGGACGAGTGCGTTGATTCATTTCATCCAGGTTTATTGTGCCCAGAATACGCAGGTTGCTGGAGTCGTCGGATTCATTTCTTTCCGGCGTTGTTTTTGGTGTTACTTCTTCTTCAGGCTCCTGTTTTTTGGGGGCCTCCTGCGCAGTTCCATCCTGTTTAGGTTTTTCTGATTCCGGAACAGGCTGCGATTTGGTTTTATTTTCAATTTCTTCAATTTCCCGGGGTGATGGTTTCTCTTCCGAAGGCTCAGGCGGAGGGGTTGTTTCTGCCTTTTTCACTTCGGGTTGGCGTGCGGGAATAACGGATTCCTCCACTTGCGGTTTCGTTTCTGCAGGTTGTTTTTCCGGTTTTTCATCCGGGGCGGGTGCAGGGGCTTTTTCAGCTTCATCTTCTGGCTTATGGGGCTGGGGTACCGGTTTTACCGCAGGTTTTTCTTCTTTTACGTGGGGTTTTGAGGGTACAAAGCCATCCTTGATATACAGGTCGGCCGATTCCTGTTCCGGTTCCAGTTCCTTTGCCGGGGTCGCTTTAACCGTAGCTTTCTTCTCGCTTTCGGCGTGAAGTTTTTTATAATCTATTTCCAGCTTGGCAGCTTCATCTTTGAGGCTTTTTTCAGATTGGAATTCTTTGGCCACAAGATCAACCATTTCAGGCATTAGCTTGTAGTTAAGGTTGTCTTCCACTTCCTTAAACCCTTTTTTATGAAGAAATTCAACGATGGTATGTACCCCAACGTTAAATTCCTTGGCTGCTTTTGCTAATCGTGTCGGTCTTTTTTTGTCTACCATAATTTGAAAAAGGTTGCTACCCCGGATCAAATTAAATTTTTTTATCATACACTGCGATTTAGGACGGCGGCTTATTCTTCCGGGTATTCAGCTGCCGGTATATATAGGTTAAAATTATTCAAATTCAGATTTCAAAATCCGTACGACCTCCTGAATGGTTTCTTCTTCGAGGTCGGTCCGGCGAACGAGTTCTTCCACGGGAATTTCGAGTACACTTTTTGCCGTATCACAACCGATATCGTTCAGTGTTTTAATGATCCATTCATCGATTTCATCGGAGAATTCGCTGAGTACAACATCTTCGTTATCGCCTTCTGTATCGCGATATACATCAATTTCGTAGCCGGTAAGTTTTCCGGCAAGTTTGATATTAAATCCTCCTTTCCCGATGGCCAGTGAGACTTGATCGGGTTTCATGTAAACATCGGCGCGCTTTTCTTCTTCATTGATCTGGATGGAGGAAATTTTTGCCGGGCTCAATGCACGTTGGATGAAGAGTTGTGTATTGGAGGTGTAGTTAATGACATCGATATTTTCATTTTTTAGTTCCCTTACAATCCCATGAATACGGCTTCCTTTCATTCCAACGCAGGCTCCAACGGGGTCAATCCGTTCATCGTAAGATTCAACGGCAATTTTTGCCCGCTCACCGGGAACCCGGACAATTTTTTTGATGGTAATCAGCCCGTCGTATACTTCCGGTACTTCGGATTCGAAGAGTCGTTCGAGGAATATCGGGCTGGTTCGGGAAATAATAATAACCGGGTTACCATTGCGAAGGTCAACTTTTGACACAACGGCTCGTATGGTATCGCCTTTGTGATAGAAATCGGAAGGAATCTGTTCGGTTTTGGGAAGCGAGAGTTCGATGCCTTCATCGTCGAGAACGAGCATTTCCTTTCTCCAGATCTGATAGACTTCACCGGTTACAATTTCACCAATTTTATCGCGATATTTTTTAAATACGTTATCTTTTTCAAATTCCTGAATTTTGGCAATGAGATTTTGGCGGATGGCCAGAATGTCACGTCGGCCAAAAGATGCCATGGTGATGGGTTCGTTCACTTCTTCGCCAATTTCAAAATCAGGCTCAATCCGAATGGCATCCGAATATTCAATTTCCTGGTTCTCATCTTCTGTGGTTCCGTCTTCCACGATTACCCGGGTCCGGTAGATATCCAGGTCTCCTTTATCAATGTTTACGATGACACTGATATTTTCATCGGTGCCATATTTTTTGACCAGCATGTGCCTGAAAACATCCTCCAGGATGCGCATCATCATGGCACGATCTATATTTTTAAATTCCTTAAACTCCGAAAAGGTTTCAACCAAATTGAAATTTTCCATCGTGTTGATTATTAATAATTAAAAGCAAATAATTTCTTTAATATAGTTTAATGATTCAAAGGGAAGAATTGCTTTTTCCCCGTCTTTAAAAACGAGAGCTTTTTGTTTTACTCCTCCTTTTTTAATACGCCAGGTGAGGTGAAGTAAATTTCCTTCTATGGAATCAAGGCGTGCCCGTTGCTCTTCGCCATCTGGTAATTTTATAAGCAGTTCATCGCCAATTACTTTATTTAACTGCCTGACAGTTTCCATGGGTTTATCAATTCCAAACGAACTCACCCGAAGCTCGTAATCCTCTGTATCCCGGTCATATTGATTTTCAATATGTTTTGTTACATCAATACAGTCATCTAGCGTAACCCGCGTATCCCCGTCGATAGTGATCTTTATCAGGTTATCCCCTGAAATACTCATCCCGACAACAAACATATTTTTGTTGTCCAGATAGGTTTCCAGCGTTGAAAGTATTTCGTTTTTATTCATATCCTAATCAAAAGTCTAATAAAAGAGGGGACTTCTGTCCCCTCAACTTCTGTATCCTTTATTTGTCAGGGTATAACCCCGAGAATCATTATCCCGTCAAAAGCGCTGCAAATTTAGTATATAATCTTTACAAAAACAAATTATTATGTATTGCGTATCGGTTGGGCGGATTATTTTGACGATTTCTGGTGTGTTTTTTTTGCCGAAGATTCCCTGATATTCAGTTTTGGTTTAATTTGATAGCTGACGGGAGGTATCGGTACCTGTGCGTTGATGTGTTGAAAAAGGATCTCGACCGCTTTGCTCCCGATTTTTTGAACGGGTTGTTCCACACTGGTAATTGTTGTGGGAAGCAGCCTGAAAAGGTCAATTTCATCAAAAGAGGCAAATCCTAATTGTGTTGGAATGGAAATGTTATTTTGTTTGCAGAAATCAAGACAAGCGATGGCGAGGCTGTTATTGAGGCAAAATACAGAATCGGGGTTGAAAAGGTCGTAGAGCTGTTGCATTTCGCGGATTACATGGGCATGTCGGTTAGTAAAAGGAACGTCAATTATTCTGTATTCCGAATCGGAGAGGCCTCTGTCGCTCAAGCCTTGAAGAAATCCCTTTTTGCGGTCGTTAAGTGTACTCAGGTGGGTTGGTTTATGCGAAAGAATAACGACTTTTTTATATCCATTATCTAAAAAATGGTTGGCCAGTGCATAGGCGCCATGGTAATTGTCGGTGCCCACAAAAGGAATATTATCCGACGTCACATACCGGTCGACCAGCACGAAGGGAAGCCCTGGTTGTTTTAACTTAATCAGTTCCGATTCTGTGGCCTGTGAGGTAGAGATGATTATCCCGTCGACCTGCTTATGCTCCAGCATTTGGATGAGCTCGATTTCTTTTTTTTTGTTTTCGTCTGAACTACAAACAATCAGGTTATAACTGTAGGCACTCAGCGCATCTTCCACTGCGCGTATTATTTTGGCATAGAATGGGTTGGAAATATCAGAAACAATTAACCCGACGGTATTGGTTTTCCCCATTCGAAGCCCGCGCGCCAGCATATTGGGCTGGTAATTGAGCTCTTTTGCCTTCGCGAGTACCCGCTCCTGGGTTTCACGACTGATGCCGTTTGAATCGCCGTGCCCATTTAATACCATTGAAACCAGTGTTTTAGAAACATCAAGGCTTTGAGCGATATCTGCCAGACTGGTTTTTTTTCTCATGCTTTTGTGTTGTAACGGGCAAAAATACGGAAAATGATCCAAAGGATAACGTGCTATCCGGAAATTGCATGGGGTTAATTTTTTAGTTTATGTGTCGGAAACAGAATATTTTAAAGTGAATTTGAACCCTTGGTATTTTATTATTGTGTAAATTCGTAAGAAATAAAAAACCTGACAACATCAAAATGTACCGGTTGCACGCCCCAAATGAAAAGGTTTCCGGCAGGGTATTCATTTTAAAATTATGTGCTATGAGAAAGATCGTATTTTTATTCTTTGTCCATGCATTTATTTTTCCTTTCGTGCTTTTCGGGCAGCAGGGAAATATAAATGATGCTTCCCGGTATGAAGGCGTTCTGTCGCGGGACGACATCAGGGGAGCCAGAACGTTGCATCCAGTGGCACAACGTGCCCTTGCACAACACGAAAAACCTGGTGCGTTTAAGAATGTTACCTATTCTGTTGCACCCAATGTACGTATTCTTACTTCGGAAGAGAAAACGCAGATTCGGCTGAAGCACGATGGTGTTCTCGATCGTTCGCAACTGACCACTTTTGAACCGGATCCCTCTATGATTTATTTGGATAAAGAAGGAGAATTTGCCTTTCAGGCCTTGTCGGTCGATGAAAGTGAAATGCTGGTGTTAAAACCGAAGCTATCGTCGATATTTACTGAATTAAACCTTCCTGACCAGCAGGTGGCTCTTACCCTTGCCAATACGGTTGCCAGTGATCCGGAGATTGAAACACAGTCAGTTCTGTCATCGGAAAATTATCTTATTGATTTTGTTTTTAAAGACTATAAAATTGTTGTTGATAGTTCGGGCAAGTCGGGTGCATTCATCGTCCTGAGCGGTAACATCAGCATCACTAATCCGGTAATCGAAGCGCGGTATTCGAAAAATAACGGTTACCGGATCAGCTTTAACGCCGGACAGCGCATGAACCTGAAAGTGGACATGAATATTAAACTCAAACAGGAACAAAAAGTGCTTTTATGGGGGTGTGATGCGCCTGTTCCTGATCTGGGAAAATGTTCGGTTGGCCTTTTTGCTGTGGTAAGTATGGAAGGTAAGGTTACACTGACAACAGAAATTGTGCAAAGTTTCGACCTTCAGCTTGGCGTGAAAGGAAACACTTTTTGGTATGTGCCCACCAGTTTTAAAAATATTTCTGATTATTCTTTTTTGACCGAAATGGAAACGCATTTAGTGCTGGATGCCAAAACATTTATCGGCTTTCAGTGTACTGCATATATGAAGATTTTTGGTATGAAGTTGTTGGATGTGAATTTTACTACAGGCCTTGAAGCCACCGGAAAAATAGAGGATTTGGTGCTTTCTGCTGATGCGGGTGTTCGTGCCAAATCGGAGTGGAAATTGTTGAATAAGAAAAAGACGCTTTTTGATTGGTATTGTTCGTTGTATACCTATGAAAAACCCAATTATGCCGGATATAAAATGGTGATCCATGAGGCCTGCGCCTATGGCGATTATGTTGTGGGGCAAATCTGGCGGGCGCACAATAACGATACTTTACCCTATGTCGGTGAATTGAAAGTACAGGTACGTAAAGCCAATAGTTCAACTCCGATATTTTTTACGACACAAACCAATGAGGAGGGACTTTTTGTGGCCCGGGATATTCCATTAACAAAAGGAGATAAAGTGGCTTTAAAAATTTCCGGTGTACAAAATGTAAGCCCTGAGATGGACGTTAGTATCCCGTTTAGCGAATTGAAGCTTTATCATGTGGATTATTATGCCGGTTTGGCCGAAGGATCTGTCGCCACATCGAAAAGCAAGTGGTATAAAATGGCCTCGGCACAAACGACATCATCCGGTGGAGGGGCTTCTGTCAATCCGGCTATCATCGTGCAGCCTAAGTTGGTCAACCCGGCAACAGTAAGCCACAACGCGTTGATCCAAAAAATGAAGGATTTCAGGAGCAATCTTTTGGAATATCAGGGCCCGGTTACGTTTGATGTGAAAAAAGAGCATGAAAGCCCGATCCCCGCGAGCAGGGGAAGCAGTCAGAAAACAGGTAAGCCCGGGGAATCGGTAAAATTAAAAGAAAATAAAGGAATCGTACGTAGCATAAATGGTACTTTTACCATTAAAAATCTGTATTTTTCTCCGGGTGATCAAGTCAGAGCCCGGGTCAATATTGAAGGCTTTGTTCTGGAGTCGGAATGGGTGGATGTGGAAGGACTATTGGTCAATGAAATTGAGGTTCAGGAGAGCCAGGTGAATGGGAATTATAATTCGACCACTGTTTCTGCTGCGAAAAGTTTTGTATTGATAACTCCCCTGCATAGCGAAGTGACCCCGACCGGGAATGTCAGATTATTGAAGGGGATGCATTTTTCTGAATCGCTTCCCGCAGATGAACGAAATCAAGTGGCGGAGTTTCCTGAAGCAACGAATGCAGTCGTCTATTTTGATCAAACTGTTTTGCTGCAGCCACTCGAAGGAAATCCAGGTGCTGCTGTGGCTGAGGTAGGCCCTTGGAGTAAAACCTATAGTATTCCTATGCTTTCAACCCGGCACTTCACCTGTAACAGGCCGTTTGAACTCGTATCCTACACGTATAAATCCACGGATATTGGCTATCGGTATATGCTGAATCAATGTAAGGGAATCACCGAAAAGGATCTGCACGAAATGTTTAATCAGTTGAAGGCGCAGAAGTTAACAATAAAATTGCAGAAGTTAATGCCTGCGAAGGTGGCTCCTAAAGTGAACCCGGTTATTCCCGGGAAGTTTTAACGATAATCGGCAGGTGATCGCCTGTTCCCTTGTTGTCCCTTATTCGCCCCTGAGTTTAGGGAAGCTACCTTATGCAATGGCGGAAATTGTGGTTTGTATCAGTAAGCATTTATCTGCAGAAAGCGATTATCCGGCTACACAAGATGTTTGGTTTTTACTGCTGGATATGTATTGATGGGTGAAAGGTTTGATGAAGGAGGCGTTGTAAATTTTTATAACCGCTTAACCCTTTATGGGGGTTATAAACCTGGTATATAACGGGATTATTGCTGTTCTCAAATGCAAAATGCGCCTTGTGGGCGCATTTTGTTTGTTGTCCGATCAGGGCTCGAACCTGAACTCTTCTGAACCAAAATCAGACGTGTTGCCAATTACACCATCGGACAATCCTCCCCTTTGGGGCTGCAAAGATAAAAAATATTTCAATTATCAAAATGGAAAAATTAATTCTTGTGCGGATTCTGCACGATTACGACAGGAAGATTTGTTAATTTCTGTAAATGGAAGGGGTAATTCTGGTTAATAATTGCTATTTTCGCCCCATAGATTTTTTTAATAAATGCATTCTCATGGAGAATTTTAAGAAATGGAATAATATTTTCGGTTGGGGTGTCTTTGCTTTGGCCACCTTGACGTACTTTTTGACTCTGGAACCCACGGCCAGCTGGTGGGATTGTGGTGAATATATTGCGACAGCCTATAAGCTTCAGGTAGGGCATCCTCCGGGAGCACCGCTGTTTCAATTGTTGGGGCGGTTTTTCAGCCTGTTTGCCTTTGGAGATACCAGCAAAGTTGCTATGATGGTGAATGCCATGTCGGCGTTGTCGAGTAGTTTTACGATTCTGTTTTTATTTTGGTCGATTACGATGCTTGCCCGACGCCTTTTTGTACAAGAGGGAAAAATGACCGTATCTCAGGGTATGATGGTACTGGGTGCCGGTGTTGTTGGCGCACTTGCTTATACGTTCAGCGATTCTTTCTGGTTCTCTGCTGTGGAAGGGGAAGTGTATGCCATGTCGACCATGTTTACTGCCTTGGTATTCTGGGCTGCTCTGCGTTGGGAGCAGGTGGCCGACCAGGAGCATGCCGACCGCTGGTTGTTGTTGATTGCGTTACTTGTGGGTTTAAGTATTGGAGTCCATCTACTGAACTTACTTGCCATTCCTGCCATCGCCCTTATTTATTATTTTAAAAAATATAAGGCCTCGAATAAAGGGGCTTTGCTTACCATTTTGATTTCGTTTTTGGTGATCGCCTTTATTATGTACGGTGTTATCCCTGTGGTAGTGAAACTGGCCGGTTCTTTTGAACTCTTCTTTGTCAATGCCCTCGGATTGCCCTTTAATACCGGTACTGTAATCTATGTTGTGATTCTGGCCGGGTTACTGGTCGCCGGCATCCGGTATACTATAAAAAAACATAAGCCCATCTGGAATACCGCGCTATTGGCCTTAACGTTCATTCTGATCGGATACAGCTCGTTTATGATGCTGGTTATCCGGGCCAATGCTAATACGCCCATTAACGAAAACAGTCCGGACAATGCCATTACTTTGCTTTCGTATCTGAACAGAGACCAGTATGGTTCCTGGCCAATTTTTTATGGTGCCTATTTTGATGCACCTCTCGATGCTTCAGACCCCTATAGTGACGGGAAACCGATTTATGTGCGCGACGATGCACAGGGAAAGTATATCATTACCGATGACCGAAAAGATTCGGAGCCAAATTACGATAAGCGTTTTATGGGTTTATTTCCACGGATGTGGTATATGCCGCCTGAATCCAGCCGCCAGGAACGGACCCTCAATGCCTACAAATCGTGGGGTAACATGAAAGGAAGGCAGATTCAGGTACAGGCTGCCGATGGTTCGTACGAATTTCATACTATGCCTACCTTTGGTGAAAATCTGACCTATTTTTTTAGGTACCAGGTGGGCCATATGTATATGCGCTATTTTATGTGGAATTTTTCCGGGCGACAGAATGATATTGAAGGCCACGGAGGCATAAAAAATGGAAATTGGATTACGGGCATTAACGCTATCGATAGCATGCACCTCGGTAATCAGAGCGATTTGCCATCGAGTATGAATAATCCCGCGCATAACAAGTTTTATATGTTGCCGCTGTTATTGGGATTGGCCGGCTTCTTTTTTCAGCTCTATAAGGATCCAAAAAGTACCCTTATTGTTGGATTTTTGTTTTTGATGACCGGTTTGGCCATTATTGTTTATCTGAATCAATATCCTTTTCAGCCCAGAGAACGTGATTATGCTTATGCCGGATCATTTATGGCTTTTACTATCTGGATTGGATTTGGTGTGATAGCTATTGCTCAAGGGCTAAAACGCACACTGGGAGGAAAGGTTTCTGCTGTTGTGGCTACAATCTGTTGCCTATTGCTGGTACCCGGTATTATGGCAAAAGAGGGGTTTGATGACCATAACCGTTCAGGAAAATATGCTGCGCGTGATTTTGCTGCCAATTATCTCAACTCCTGCGAGCCGAATGCCATTTTAATCACCAATGGCGATAACGATACTTTCCCGCTTTGGTATGCCCAAGAGGTGGAAGGGATTCGTACTGATGTCAGGGTGGTGAATTTTATGCTCTCCTCCTCTGAATGGTATGCCCATCAGCTGGCAAGGAAAATATACGACTCCGAACCCCTTTCCTTCACGCTTGCACCGGAGCAATATAACAAAGGGGTGAATGAAATTATTCCTTATTATCCCCGTACCGAGGATCGCGTTGAACTTAAACAACTGGTGGATTTTATCGCCAGTGAGAGTTCAAAGACCAAACTGCCGGTTCAGGGGGGAAAAAAGATCAATTATTTTCCTACTAAAAAAGTAAAACTTACGGTGGATAAAAATAAGGTTCTTCGTAATGGTATTGTTCCCGAAGACCTTGCCGACCGCATTGTGGAGGAAGTGGAATGGGATTTACGCGGAAATTATTTGTACAAGAACGACTTGGTTCTCCTCGATTTCCTGGCCAGTAGCGACTGGAGTCGTCCTATTTATTTTGCTAACCCGGGTACGGTGGCTTCCAGTTTCGATGTCGATAAATATTGTCATCTTGAAGGATTTGTGTACCGTTTTCTTCCTGTTAAAGCAGAAAATGGCTTTGTTAGCCGGATTGGTGGCGTTTCGCCCGAACGGTCATTCGATATCCTGATGAACAAGTGTCAGTGGGGTCGCTTAAATGAACCTGATGTTGTGGTTGACCGTGAAAGCAACAGAAACTCTGCCATCCCTAAGCAGAATTTTTATCGCGTGGCGGAAGCGTTGCTCACGATTGGCGAAGACGAAAAAGCCGTTGCCTGCATTGATTATGCTTTGGAGCTTTTCCCGCATGCAAAATTTCCCTTTGATTACTATATGGTTCCTTTTGCTCAGGTGTATTATTATACCGGAAGGATGGAACAGGGTGATTCGGTGGTGAATATCCTGAAAAATCGTTATACTGAGGATATTAATTATTACATGACATTGCAGGACAAACACCTTAGTTTTTATGAGGAGGATTTGTCTATCGCATTTAGCACGATTCAACGATTGTCGATGCTGGCCGGAGAATTTGGCCGCGATGACCTGAAGACAGAACTTGAAGGAATCATTGATGAGAAAATCAGTTATTTCTAATCTGCCGATACTGTATAAAACCGCTTCCCGGGAGGCGGTTTTTTTTTATTTGATCGCAGCATATTCGCGGGATCCTTATGCTAGCGTTGTCTTGATTTACGGATGAAATGAAGTATCCTCAAGGGGTTCATTGATGCTCTCTTCTCTATTAATATTAAATGGAACCCGTATTGGGTTCATGATGCGGTTGGCATACATTCCGGCGGTGAGACAGAATGCAGGGTTGTTTTCAATCCTGCCTGTGAGGCTTCAGCCATAACTCGAATTTTGCTGGTTTATGACTTTTTGAAATCATCTAAATTGTTTTAACCCAGCTTGTCCAAATGAGCCTGAAGACTAGCTCGAGCAGGGAAATTCAATTTTTTTTGAACGGATAATTGTCTATGAATTACGGAGCCGTGTATTTATAATGATGTTGTTTTTTTTCTGAAAATCAGCCAAATACCAATGATAATCAGTGGAAGGCTGAGCAGTTGTCCCATATACAAGGGCATTCCTATTTCAAAATCCACCTGAGGGTTTTTAATGTATTCGATGAAAAAGCGGGCGGTAAACACTAGGAAGAAAAACAAGCCTGCGAGCAACCCCGGTTTAATTTCTTTTCCTTTGCGTTTATAAAGGATAAAAAGCACAACAAAGATCGCCAGGTAGGCCATTGCTTCATAAATCTGAGTTGGATGTTTGGGAAGGGTTTCGCCATTCCGTTCGAAAATAAAACCCCAGGGCAGGGTGGTTTTTACCCCATAGATTTCGGAATTCATCAGGTTGCCCATGCGAATAAAAAAGGCGGGCAGCGGGATACCCACCGCCAGGCGGTCGAAAAGCCACATCAGATTGATATTGTATTGTGTTTTGTATTTTCTGGCGAATAAAAACAAGGCTATAGGGATAGTCACTGCTGCACCGTGACTGGCCAGCCCCCCTTTCCATATCATCAAGATTTCCCAAGGGTGTGCCAGGTAATAGGAGGGTTCATAAAAAAAGCAATGTCCTAACCGGGCTCCTACGATCGCAGCAACAATAACCCAGATTGCCAGTGCGTCGGTGAGCTTTTCCGATTTCCCTTCTTTTTTTAACATCCAACCAATGACCATATACGCAAGATATAATCCGATGGCGTAAAATAATCCGTACCAGCGCACATGAATGCCCGTGTTAGGGAATATTCTCGGGTCGACCGCCCAGGTAATGTAGTCAAGAATCATAATGGTAGCTTTTAGAATACAAAAATAGTTATTTTTTGTCAGTATCTCCGCGTAGTAATTATTTCAGGTCTCTCTTCTGGCGGTAGCGCATTTATTGTCTTTTTTTTTATCTGATGGGTTATTTTTTTCGCGCGATGGGATTAATGAATAACACCTAGATGATTGCACCGTGTATGGCTTTTGATGATGCGCAACAATGGATTTATCGCTTTGCCCTGAAAATGATTCCCGGAATGGGCGATGTAACCCTTCGAAAATTACTTGAGTACTATGGGTCGGCCGAAAGGATTTTTTTAACTCCACGGGCTGAATTGCTCAAACTACGCGGATTGTCATGTACTGTAGCAGAGGGTATTGTGAATAAATTATATTTGCCCCAGGCAGAAGCGGAATGGAAGTTTATTGAACGCAATCGTATTTCGGCTCTTTATTTTCAGGACGGAGCTTACCCGCTTCGGCTTACCCACTGTCAGGACAGCCCTGTATTTCTTTTTTTTCGTGGCAAAATGGATTTGAACAGCAGGCGCACTATAGGCATTGTCGGAACAAGAAAAGCGACAGAAAATGGAAAGTATATTACGGAAAAAATTATTCATGGATTGGCTGATTATGGGGTCTCAATCATTAGTGGGCTTGCTTATGGTATTGATACACAGGCACATCGTGTAGCGGTGAATGCACAAATTCCCACTCTGGCCGTACTTGGACACGGCCTTGATACGTTGTACCCCTATCAAAACCGTGGTTTGGCTCAAAAGATGATCGCAAACGGTGGGTTGATTTCTGAATTTTTTAGCCAGACCCTTCCTGACCGGGAAAATTTTCCAAGGCGAAACCGTATTATTGCAGGCCTTTGCGATGGCATTGTTGTAGTGGAAGCTGCCCATAAGGGGGGGGCTCTGATTACGGCTGAGATAGCTACTTCCTACAACCGCGATGTTTTTGCAGTGCCTGGCCGGTGGAATGATGAATATTCTGCAGGATGCAACGCGCTTATTAAAACCAATAAAGCGGCCTTAATCCAGTCGGCCGAAGACATTCTTTATATTATGGGATGGGATACAAAACCATCGGGCTTTCAAGTACAGGCCCGCTTATTTGGCGAGATGCCTGAAAAGGAACAAAAGATTTATTCCATTTTGCTCAAAGATGGGGTAGCCGGTATTGACTGGCTGTGTCATATCACGGGATTTAAAGGAAGTGAAATGGCTGCTTTGCTTCTGAAAATGGAATTTGATGGGGTAGTCAGGGTTTTGCCCGGAAAACTCTTTGCCCTGTCATAATTAGGGTTTTATGTGTATTTTTGCCCTCGAATATGACAGGAAAAACATACAGTGGTGTAGTATTACGATCGACAGGCAGCTGGTATTCGGTATTGCTGGATCAGGGCGATGTGGTCGACTGCCGGATCAAGGGAAAATTCCGTATGCAGGAAATTAAATCCACGAATCCGGTTGCTGTCGGCGACAGGGTTGTCGTTAATTTGCATGCCAGCGCTGATGTTCCTGCGATTATCCGCATCGAACCGCGGGAGAATTACATCATTCGTAAAGCGACCCGCCTTTCTAAACAAACGCAGATTATTGCCGCCAATATCGATCAGGCCGTGTTGGTCGCTACTTTAGCCTATCCCCGGACAAGCACTGGTTTTATCGATAGGTTTCTGGTGACCACAGAGGCCTATCATATCCCAACCCTTATTATTTTTAATAAAATGGATTTATATACTGAGGCTGTTTACCAGCAACATCGCGGGCTGGTGGCGTTGTATGAATCTGTGGGTTACCCTTGTGTGGGAATATCTGTAGCAACTGGTGAAAATATTTCGCTTGTTGCGCCGCTTTTAAAGGATAAGGTAACTCTGTTTGCCGGCCATTCGGGCGTTGGAAAATCAGCCCTCGCTAATGCTATGGATGCGGGGTTACAGCTGAAAACCGGATTGATCTCTGAAGCCCACAATAAAGGAAAGCATACCACCACTTTTGCTCAAATGTACCCGCTCGCTTCGGGGGGCTATCTGATCGATACCCCGGGCATCAAGGAATTTGGGCTCGTGGATTTGGAAAAAAACGAGATTTCCCAGCGCTTTCCTGAAATGCGGGCTCTTATGCACCAATGTAAATTTCATAATTGCACGCATGTCAATGAACCTGGATGTGCAGTTAAAATGGCCGTTGCAAAAAATCAAATCGCCCGCTCAAGGTATTCGAATTACCTGAGTATTTTGGAGGATGATTATTGGAACGATATTGAATATTAGCACTTATGCGGGTAGTTATACAACGAGTTAGTAAAGCTTCTGTTGAAGTGAATCACCAGGTAGTCGGTAAGATAGGGCCGGGGCTGCTGGTGTTGGCTGGGTTTGAATCACAGGATAACCATGCGGATATTTGCTGGATGAGCAGTAAAATTTCCCGCCTTCGGATTTTTGACGACAGGCATGGCATTATGAATTGTTCGGTGCAGGAGATACATGGCGAAATATTGGTGGTGAGTCAGTTTACTCTGTATGCCGCTACAAAAAAAGGAAATCGCCCTTCGTACATTCGGGCGGCACATCCCGACCTGGCAGTGCCGTTATACGAATCCTTTCTGAAACAGCTTGAGTCTGATAGCCACCGGCCGGTACAAACCGGCGTTTTTGGTGCCATGATGGAGGTCTCACTGATCAATGACGGACCCGTGACGATTGTGATCGATTCCAGAAATAAGGAGTAGTCGCCGGGCGCTAAAAGGCAATGTTTATTCCTGCACTGGGCAGAATAGGTAACTGATTGATCCGGTCGTTGGTGATCCGGTCAATGTAGAAGATGTTCTCCCGGTTATACACGTTTGTTACCCCTGCTGTAGCTTCAATTTTTGTGGTTCGGCCAATTTCCCAGCTTTTTTTAATAGTGACATCAAAGCGGTGGTAATAAGGCAGCCGCCCGGTGTTTAAATCCGCATAAATAACCGCCAGATCGCCATTGGTAGTAAGATAATTTTCAAAAATGCCGTTGGTAAAAAGAATTTGTTCGTAGAAGCCCTGTGTCAGCGTAAAGGGAAATCCAGAACCGAAATTCCAACGAGCTGAAAATTCCCAACTGAGATCCTGTCCTGTTGTATAGGTGCCAAGCAGGTTGACATTGTGCCTGCGGTCGTAATGGGGATAGTATTTCAGTATTTCGTCGGTCCGTGTTACATATCCATGGGAATACACCATCCATAAATAAATTCGTTTGTAGTCGTATTTCAGCGTAAAGTCAACTCCGTAGGCATCACCTTTTTCAATGATAAAGTCTTTTTTCAGATAGTCGGGCTTATCGTAATTTTGCTGAATGTCATCGTATACTTTGTTCCGGTTCAGGTTGGTGAGCTGAGTGAAATCCTTATAATAGCCTTCCACATTGAGTGTAAGGGTATACGTAAGATCGTATTCCATGCCGATAATCAGGTGGTTGGCCTTTTGTAGCTTGTGGGTTAAGTCTTCCCCTAGAAAGGTCTCCGGCAGGTTATCCGGCCCTGAAAGGAAGCCGTAGAACAGATTAACCACATCGCGGTCAGAAGTGGCACTGATAAAGTTTTGGGAATAAATTCCTGAGGCCAGTTTAAAACGAAGCCGATCGGTGGCATTATATTTCACTGCAAGCCGGGGCTCAGGTGAGGTGTTTCCCAGACTGGCGTAATACTGTAATCGGAAACTGGGTTCAATGATCCAGTTTTTGTACATCCCTTTATACTTAATAAATAGTCCTAGTTCTGTTGTATGTTCGTCTTGCTCAATCTTGAGCCCAAGCCCATTGTAAAACCTGAAATTGGTGTTGAACCCGAGCATTTCAACTCCATATTTAATTTCATCTTTACCAATAAAATAGGTAAATGTCATTCCCAGGTTAAACCCGTCGATTGCACTGGTTCGTGGCTTGAGTTCTCCTTCCTGCATGGAAATATCGTAGCGTGAATAGGCAAAATTTCCTTCCAGCAGCGTTGGCGTATTTCCCGGAATTACCACGAAGTTCGATCCTCCGCCGAAACTTCCCCAGCTATAATCGGCCAGTCCTTTGTAGCCATTTACTGCATCGTTGAAATTAAACCCAAACAGGTTTAATTTACTGCCATTGGCAGCGTTAAGGCTCACTTTTCCGTATAAATCACGATAGGTATAAGGTAACCCATCGGGAATATAGGTATAGAGGGTTTGTGCCGATTGGTTGAGGTAGCTTGTTTTGGCTGATAAAACAAAGGAGGAACTACCTGAATTTTCGAATTTCTTTTTGAGGGGCCCTTCCAGCAAAATTTTTGCACCAAATGTGGATACGTCAAATTTGCCCCCAAGGTGCGTTTTGTTTCCATCGCGTGTGCGGATATCCATTACCGATGAAATCCGGCCTCCGTATTCTGCACCAAAACCACCCGTATAAACATCGGCATTAATCATCAAATCGGAATCAAAAACCGAAAATAATCCAATGGAATGGAAAGGATTATAAATGACCATCCCGTCGAGAATCACTTTATTTTGAATAGGCGAGCCCCCACGAATGTAAAGCTGGCCTCCTTGGTCGCCGGTAAACACAACGCCCGGCAGTACCTGAAGATATTGGGCAAAGTCTTTTTGTCCGCCTACTGCGGGAATTTTATCGATTTGTTTGGGGGTGATTTTTACTACTGACGTGTTGGTTTCGGTTTTAGCTTCCTGTCGGGAGGCGGAAATGTTTACACCTTTGATCTGATAGGCCGATTCGTTCAGGTTAAGGTTGATGCTCTGAATTTTGTCTGCCTGAACTGTAACCGGCATGACCAGCGAGTCATAGCCAATGGAGGTCACCATAAGGTCATAGGCTCCGGCGGGAATTTTATCAATAACGAAATATCCATTGATATCCGTAGCTGCCCCAAAGGTGGTTTTATATAAATAAACATTTACAAAAATGGCCGGCTCGCCGGTCGATGCTTCATAAACAAAACCTCTGATGGTTCCCTTTTGCGCCATGGCTCCGGAGACGATGAATAGTAATAAAAAAAACGTAATAAGGTATAATAAATTTTTTTTCATGTGTATGGATTTGCTGTCTGATGGACACACTCTTTTAACCAATGGTTGCAAATGTAAAATTTTATTTGTTGTGCTGGGGTGATCTGTTTCGCTTTTATTGCAAAAAAAATAACAATGCGCTACCGCTATTTTCGGTCGAAAAATGGATTTTTTCCACTGATACTTAATGGAATACCCAATGCAATGGCAACGTCAGACGAGAAAAAACCGAGTTCGAGTGCAGCCATTCCTGCGGTATACATAATCCGGTTATCCACCCGGTGATCGGCAGCAACCGCAGCAGCTGAACCGACGGCGATTCCAAGATCGGAGGTATTAAAAATGCAAGGGGTGTTTGGATGTTTATTCTTTTCTTCGCAGTTTTTATACCCGCACAGCCCGCAAAACGCAAGCCCCAGGGAACGAAACCGGGTACCGATTAAAACGATAGCTCCCGCATTGCGGAGATTATCTGCATCACGTGAAAAAAAAACAACCGCTTCACGTTTTGCCAATGCGTCCATCTTTTCTGCTAAAGCATCTTTCTCCTGGCCGTCAATAACAATGATTTCCAGGTTGTCTTTCCCTTTTGCCTTGGGCGCAGTGCGTGCGGCAGTAATCATTTGGCCCGCCACACCCATCAGGGATTGTTGGCGTAGCTCACTTTCTTTTCGTATCGCCATAATTTTTTTTGCAAAGATAAATATTCTGTGCGTTGTCGCATTAAAAGAAATTCTATGGAATGATTTGATCCGGATATGCCCTTCAGGAAAAAATTCTTATCTTTGTGGCAACATATTTATTGTTATACCCATAAAATCGAAAGTATCATGTTAGAGAAGTATTCTTCTAAGGAATTAATGGCATTGGAAGACAAGTACGGTGCCCACAACTATCATCCGTTGCCTGTTGTATTGGCAAAAGGGGTAGGTGCCAAAGTGTGGGATGCGGAAGGAAAAGAATATTTTGATTTTCTGTCCGCCTACTCAGCAATTAACCAGGGTCATTGTCACCCCAAAATTGTCGGGGCCTTAAAAGATCAGGCTGAAACACTTACACTTACTTCAAGGGCATTTTTTAACAATGCGCTTGGAGTGTATGAAAAGTATATTACTGAATATTTTGGCTATGATAAAGTTTTGCCAATGAATTCAGGTGCCGAAGGAGATGAAACCGCACTCAAACTCGCACGAAAATGGGGCTACATGAAAAAAGGTATTCCTGAAAATCAGGCGAAAATTATTGTATGCGAAAATAATTTCCATGGACGAACAATTACGATTATTTCTATGTCGACCGACCCGGATGCCAAAAAGGATTATGGCCCATACACCCCTGGTTTTATTACTATACCCTATAATGATATTCCTGCACTTGAAAAAGAATTGCAGGATCCGAATGTGGCCGCTTTTCTGGTGGAACCCATTCAGGGTGAAGCTGGTGTGTATGTTCCTGAAGATGGCTATCTGAAGAAGTCATACGAATTGTGCAAAAAGAATAATGTGCTCTTTATTGCCGATGAAGTGCAGACAGGTATTGCCCGAACAGGGCGTTTGTTGGCCTGTGATCACGAAGAGGTTCGCCCTGATATCCTGATTCTGGGGAAAGCCCTCTCCGGTGGCGTATATCCGATATCTGCCGTATTGGCCGATGACGAGATAATGCTTTGTATCAAACCAGGTGAACATGGATCCACTTTTGGGGGTAATCCTATCGCTGCCCGGGTTGCAATGGCTGCACTGGAAGTGGTGAAGGAAGAAAAACTTGCTGAAAGAGCCGAGCGCCTTGGTGAAATCTTCCGCCGGGAGATGCGTAATATTCCTTCCAACCGGATTGAACTCGTGCGCGGAAAAGGACTGCTCAATGCGGTGGTCATTCGCCCAAAAGACGGAACAGAAGCATGGGACGTCTGTGTGAAAATGGCTGAAAATGGCCTGCTCGCTAAACCTACTCACCAGCATATTATCCGTTTCGCTCCTCCTTTGGTGATTAGTGAAGAGGATCTTATGAAAGCAGTAGATATTATTCGGAAATCTATTCTGAGTTTTAGCTGATTCTAATGAATTGTGATATCGCGGAGGGCTGCCATGGGGGAACCCTCCGTTTTTTTTGCCCCGGATTTTTTATGGGCTGAAAAAAATTTGAACCCGATAATGAATTTGGTTAAGAGGTATTGTGCCGGTGAAAAACAAGAGAGCTTACCGGGCGATAAACTCTCTTGTAATAATTACCATGAAACGCAATTATAACCAAAACCAAAACCATGTTGCGTCGAACACGCAATTTAGAAGGGATCCAATTATTATTTAGATTCTAAAAAATAACACGCTGTATTTCTTTTTGTTCAATTCAGAATGTTTTTTTACAAAAAAATTTCTTTATATCTTGCTAATGTCCTTTTCCGTGCCATGGTGTGGTTGACAATAATGGATGGATAGCGGGATGTTCCGAATTCTGGAATCCATTTTTTGATATAAATATATTCCGGATCAAATTTTTTCTGCTGCTCTGTTGGATTGAAAATACGAAAATAGGGTGCTGCATCACATCCGGTACCTGCTGCCCATTGCCAGTTGCCATTGTTCGATGCGAGTTCATAGTCGAGCAAGTGCTGCGCAAACCACGCCTCTCCTAATCGCCAGTCGATAAGCAAATCTTTTACTAAAAAACCGGCACTAACCATTCTTACCCGGTTATGCATAAAGCCGGTCTCCTTAAGCTCCCGCATTCCGGCATCCACCAGGGGAAACCCGGTAGTTCCTTCTTTCCAGCGCTGAAATCCCGAAAGGTCATTCTCCCAGGCTATTGCATCGTATTGGGGTTTGAAACTACCCGCTGTTACATGGGGAAAATGATAGAGAATCTGCATAAAGAATTCCCGCCATATCAATTCATTTAAGTAGGTTTCGTTGGCTTTTAATGCAATAGAAGCCAGTTTTCTGATACTCAGCGTCCCAAATCGAAGATGGTGCCCCAAACGGGAAGTGCCGTCAAGATACGGCAAATTCCGTGTTTTATCGTAGTGGCCAATAATTTCATGCGAAATTTCAGGAACGACATCTGCCGTTGCAGTAGTGCAAAAACCGGCTTTTTCAGCCGAAAAACCTTCCTCTTCCGGCTTGCTTTTTTCTATCCCGGCGAGCAGGTCTTCCGATGGGTATCGTGAGATCCCGACTGTTTGTAACTGCCGTTTCCAGGTTTTACTATAGGGCGTGAATACCGTATACGGGGTGTTGTCCTGTTTCACAACTTCCGTTTTCTCAAAGAGTACCTGATCTTTAAATGTAGCCACAAAAACCCCTTTTTCCATGCACATCCGACTGATTCTACTGTCCCTTTCCAACGCATAGGGTTCATAATCGCGGTTGAAAAACAGCCCTTCGAAAGGTTCTGACACAAGAAGATTTTTAAACACTTCGTCCGGTTTCCCGGTATAGGTGTGTATTTTTGTATGGAATCCGTTAAGTACTTGATTGAGATGGTTTATACGGTTGATGATGAACTGTAACCGCCTGTCGGATTTGTCGGGAAGTTGCGCCAGAATTTGGGTGTCAATAATGAAAATTATCCGTACTGGTTGTTTTTTTTGCAATGCCTCGTACAGTGCCCGGTTATCGTCGAGGCGCAAATCACGCCGCATCCAGAAAATGTTTGTCATGATTTATATTTACCATTGAAACAGATATTCGTATGGATTGTTGGTTTGTGGATTTTATTTTTTGATTGAAAATTGTACTTTTGATTTAATAAAATGAGGGATGCAACGAACCTGGCAAATTATTGATCCAAAACGAATGAAAAGAGTTAGCCTCAATATTGCTTACAAGCTGCAACTCCACACTAAATTTTTTATACGATGAAAGATTCTGGAAAAATTATCCTCCCAATGGTTTTATTGGGCATTATTGTTCTCTTATCTTCCTGTGCGCCTGGCAATGAGCGATTTACAGTGAGCGACCCCGCAGGCTTTTTTATGGGGTTATGGCATGGCATTATTTGCGGAATATCTTTTATTATTAGTCTTTTTAATGAGAGCGTTCATATTTACGAAGTCGTGAATACGGGCTGGCCCTACGATTTAGGCTATATTATCGGTGTATCGGTCGCCTTTGGCGGCTCGGCAAGAGCAGGGTGCCGGAAACGGTAACTGTCCTGTTATCAAGCCCGAAACTTTTGCCTTGGGATTATTACCTGCTTGAACCCATGCTATACAGGTATATTTTCCGGTAAAGACCCAACCGTTGAGGCTTTTTCATCAATCATTCCCGACCTTGCTGGAGTGATTCCTGACAAGTCTTTCCTCGCACATGATGCGGAATAGTAACATATAGCTACTTTCCTTGATACTAATTCAGTCTTTCAAGAAGAAGGATACAGGTGCACGATCTGTCGGCCGATATACATTTGTTATCTAGGTTTTCCTGCTATTCCTGTATATTCTTTCGGTACTTATTTTGAAACCATAAATATTTCATTTTTTACCTTTATAATTACAAATTGCAATCATACGAGGTTTTTACAACCTGTCGGGTCTGGTTTTTTGTAAAGAAAATCGCTTGGTAACCTGTCGGGTCAGCGAGCAGATTTTCATTATTATTGGGATTTTGGAGGGAGAATTATTGTGACGGAATTAAGGAGCAATAGAACAAAAAACCCCGATAAAAGGACTTCATCGGGGTACAAGCATTAGAATGTTGGTTAACAGAGCAGGGTAAGATCCTCAAATTTAAATAAAAAAATTAAAAAAACAGATTTGTGAGCTAATTATTTTAATGAATTAAAAAATTAGTAGAAAAGTTGTGCCTCTGTCAGAATTATTCTTCATTGAAATAGATCCTGATAAGGGGAATAGGATTTGATAGCTGAGATTCAGGCCCATGCCGTATTTCTTCCCTAGTGTATAAAGGATGTTTTAAAACATTTTGCCTGCCGGGTGCATATTGGCGCTGGTCGAAGCCTTGAAATAGGAGTGATTTCTTTATTTCTGTTGATCAAGCTGATGAATCGCATAGGCATAGGCGCCTGCTGAAACGGCTTTGACTGTCCCTAACCGACTGATCCCAACGCCTATCCGTTTCACTGGATCGTAAGTGATTTTTTGATCGAAAAAGGGTACTTTTATTTCACGGGCGTCGCCCTGCAGAAATAGGTTCAATTCTTCGGGGTTCTCGAGGTTGTATGCCCTGATTTCCATGCGATCGAGCTTATTCCCTCCCGGCGTATCGTAGGCATGATTCATCTCGTCGACCAATTTCTGAAGGAAAACCGGATGCGCTCCTGACAATCCTCCGCCAATTACAACTAGCCCGTCGATCAGTGAAATGGAGTCCGCTAATGCACTGCCTGCAACTTCTGCCAGCTCTTGAAACGCAGTAATTGCTGCCTGCCTGTTTTTTGCCTCCTTTTGCATTGCGATCTGAAAGATTTCCCGGGGCTCGGGGCAAGATGCTGCTGAAATACCGCTTTCCCGCATGAAAACATTTTTGATTCCCCGGATACTGACACTTTCCTCCACCGAATACAAGGGATAACGCTTATTCCGTAAGCGGTTTATTTCTCCCGATGCACTGTTATCGCCGGGTAACAGTGCACCTCGGCTAACAACACCTCCGCCAAAACCTGTCCCGAATGTGGCCCCAAAAAGGTTTCCATAGCGCTTCGGACTGTGGCGTTTTTTCAGTAAATGATTGATTTCCGGTAATAACCCTGCGATGGCTTCGCCATAGGTAAACAGGTCGCCGTCGTTGCGGATGAAAACAGGAATTTGAAAAATATTTTCCAGCATTGGCCCAAGTGCAACTCCTCCCCGGAAGGTGGGGAGATTTGCCAGATCTCCAATGATTCCGTCTTCATATTCTGCTGGTCCGGGAAAACAGAAACTGATGGCTGCTGCTTTTTTTGAGAGCAAGGTGGATACCTGTTCAAACCCACTGATGATATTTTTGAGCACATCTTCCAGTGTCGCTCCACTTGCCGGTAGGGTCAGCGATTCCACCATTTCTTTACCACCCTGTATGGCAGAAAAAACAAAATTGGTTCCACCGGCATCCAGTGTTAGCACAATACGCTCGTCGTTTGTTAGATTCATGTCTCCCTGTAGTTTTAAAACGCTAAAATAGAAAAAACTCGTTTGCAGTGGCCCGATGAATTATTAATGGGCCTCCAGCCATGTTTCTCCCGTAGCCATATCGATGTCCAGGGGTATTCCAATAGCGATCGCCCGGGTCATGTTTTTTTCCACCAGCCCCTTCATTCGCTCCACCTCCGGCTTATAAACATCAAAAACCAGTTCATCGTGCACCTGTAAAATCATTTTGCTGCGCAACGATTGCTCCTCCATCTCCCGATGGATATTGATCATGGCAATTTTAATCAGATCGGCCGCTGAACCCTGAATGGGCGCATTAATGGCATTGCGTTCAGCAAAACCCCTGACCACCGCATTCCCGGAATGGATATCGCGCAAGTACCTGCGGCGTTTCATAATGGTTTCCACGTATCCGTTTTTCTTGGCGAAAGCAATCTGGTCATCCATATACCTTTTAATTCCTGCGTATTTTACGAAATACTGATCGATGATTTCTGCTGCCTCTTTGCGTGGAATGTTGAGCCGCTCCGACAATCCGAAGGCTGAGATGCCGTAAATTATTCCAAAGTTTACTGTTTTTGCATTTCTTCGCATTTCTTTATTTACTTCTTCTATCGGTACTCCAAAAATGCGGGATGCTGTAGCGGTATGAATATCAAGGCCGGAACGGAAGGCTTCAATCATGGCCTCATCCCCGCTCAGAGCGGCTATGATACGTAACTCAATTTGTGAATAATCGGCCGCCAAAAGAACAAAGTCTTGATTTGCAGGTACAAACGCTTTTCTGATTTCTCTTCCTCTTTGGGTGCGTATCGGGATGTTTTGCAGATTGGGATTGTTGCTGCTAAGACGCCCGGTGGAAGCTACCGCCTGGTTGTAGTTTGTGTGAATCCGATCTGTCCGGGGGTTTAGTAACTCAGGTAAGGCATCTACATACGTTGATTTTAATTTGGTTAAAGATCGGTATTCCAAAATTTGCTCCACAATAGGATGGCGGTTCACTAAACGCGTAAGCACATCTTCGCCGGTGCTGTATTGTCTTGTTTTAGTGCGTTTTGGATTATCTGAAATCTTTAATCGTTCGTACAGAATTATACCCAATTGTTTTGGCGAAGCAATGTTAAATTCTGCTCCGGCTAAGTCAAAAATCTTTTTTTCTGTCTCCAGAATTTCTTCCGTGAGTTGCTGTGAGAAGGCTTTTAGGTTATGGATGTCAATTTTTACTCCATTGGCTTCCATGGTCGCCAGCACTGAAACCAGTGGCATCTCAATTTCATGAAATAATTTTTCTACACCGGCTTCTTTGAGTTTTGGCTCCAGTATCTGTTTGAGCTGCAAGGTTATATCGGCATCTTCTCCTGCATATTCAGCCACTTTTTCCGGTGGTACCAAGCGCATTGTGCGTTGATTTTTTCCTTTTTTTCCTATCAACGTTTCTATGGTTACTGGGCTGTAATTCAGGTAGTTGGTTGCCAAAAAGTTCATGTTATGCCTTTGATCGGGTTCCAGCAGATAATGGGCAATCATCGTATCAAACGAAATCCCTTTCACGTCAATCTGGTACCACTTTAACAGGCTGATGTCGTACTTGATATTTTGCCCGATTTTTAAAATGTTTTTGTTTTCAAAGAGTGGTTTGAAAGGTTTGAGGAAGGATAAACAGGCATCATAGTTTTCGGGACATGGCACATACCATGCCTCACCAGGGCGCACCGCGAAGGAGATTCCCACCAGTTCGGCCTGGTTGGCATCAATGCTTGTCGATTCGGTATCAAAACAAAATTCTTTTACCCCGGATAGTTGTTTTATCAACTTGTTGATCTCTGCTTCCGTTTGTAGAAGATGATAGGTATGAGGTGTTGTAAGGATGTTTTTGGTTTTATCATCAATGGTTTGAACCTTCTCGCCAGCCGAACTGAACAGGTCGGCCTGACCAGAGTTTTTTTCTGTTTGATTTGCTTCCGGATGTTGTAATTCAAAAAAGCGTTTTGCGAAGGTTTTAAATCCCAGTTCTTCGAAGAGGCTTTTCAGCGCTATGTTATCTGGTTCGGAAAGTGCAAATTGTGCTTCATCGAAGGAGATGGGGGCATCGGTAATGATGGTTGCCAGTTGCTTTGATTGTAAAGCCTGTTCGCTGAATTCTGCGATTTTTTGTTGCAGTTTTGGGTTTTTTAGCTTTTCGGCATTCTCTGTCAGTGCTTCTATCGTGGGATATTCCTGTAGTAATTTTTTTGCTGTTTTTTCGCCAATCCCCGGGATTCCGGGAATATTATCGCTGGCATCGCCCCAAAGGCCGAGAATGTCGCGTACCTGATCGGGTTGCTGAATACCGAATTTTTCACATACTTCCGCAATCCCCCAGATTTCAGCCTTATTGCCCATACGAGCCGGTTTGTAAAGAAAAATTCTATCCGATACTAATTGAGCAAAATCTTTATCCGGTGTCATAAGAAATGAGGTGTACTCTTTTTTTTCTGCCTGTTTGGCCAGTGTTCCAATCAAATCGTCTGCTTCGTATCCCTCCATCTCAATAATTGGAATCCGAAAACCCTGTAAGAGTTTTTTTATATAAGGCAGGTTTGATATAATGTCCTCCGGCATTTTTTCTCTGTTGGCTTTATATGCAGCATACTCCTGATGTCGAAATGTGGGAGCAAACGAATCAAAGGCTACTCCGATGTGCGTAGGCTTTTCGTTTTTTAGTATTTCGTATAACGCATTGGTGAACCCCATTACTGCTGAGGTGTTAAACCCGGTTGATGTGATTCTTGGATTTTTACTTAATGCAAAATAGGCCCGGTAAATGAGTGCCATTGCATCGAGTAGAAATAATTTCTTATCGTACATTTTGTTTTTTTTTCTGCCCAAATATACGGAATCTGTAACGTCATTATCCAAATTGTTACATTTGTACAAAATAGAAAAACCACCATCCAATGAATTATCCATTGAAGAAAAAGAGGATAAATGGAATGCATACGCTGGTTTGCAGTCCGTAAAATACTTTTCTTTCCAGTGTATGTTATTGAAAATCAATTAAATATAGTATGAAAAATCATTTGATTGTTTGTCTTGCCGGAGTGACTGTATTTGTGTTTTTATTGGCTCCGTTCAGCCTTTGGTCTCAGGACTCAGATGCATTGTATTTCATTGAATTAACAGATAAAGAGGGAGTTGCATTCGATCCATTTACCTATTTCGATAGGAAAGCCTTGGAGCGAAGGGTACAACAGGGACTCCCGTTATGCGATGCAAGTGATTATCCGCTTCGCGTTGATTATCTGAAAACCCTCCATAGTATGGCCGATACCATTCTTGGTGTTTCTCGCTGGTTTAATGCCGTTGTTGCGGTAGTTTTACCGGAAAACCTCCCTGCTATTGATGCCCTTGAATTTGTGGCCCGGATAACTCCCCTTACTCTGAGGGCCTCGGTTTGTGGAATTAAAGATAAGCAGCCATCTTCTTTTCAGCTTAAACTGTTGAATAAGCAAACAAATCGTTTGGGAGGGTCGCATTTTACTGCGGCAGGAATCGATGGAAGTGGCGTTCGTATTGCCATTTTTGATGCCGGTTTCCCCAATGTGGATACCCACGAGGCCTTCGCCCATATCCGTGCGGAAAACAGGATAATTAAAACCTGGGATTTTGTCCGTAATAACGAAAACGTTTATGCTTACAATGCGCATGGCACATCATGTTTGAGCTGCATTGCAGGTAAATTCGGGGATATCCCGGTTGGTCTGGCTACGGGTGCCGAGTTTTTACTGGCCCGCACCGAACAAATGTTCGAACCCTACTCGGAAGAGTATAACTGGCTTGCGGCAGCAGAATGGGCAGATAAAAACGGAGCTGATATCATTAGCAGTTCGTTGGGGTACACCTACCATCGGTACTTTCCCGAAGAGATGAGGGGGACCAGCCTGGTGGCCCGGGCGGCTAACAAAGCCGCATCCAAAGGGATTCTTGTAGTTAATGCCATGGGCAACGATGGCACCGACGCTTCCTGGAAATATCTCGGAACGCCGGCGGATGCCGATAGTGTGTTATCCGTCGCTGGCATTGATCCGGAAACCGATTATCATATCAATTTTAGCTCCTTTGGCCCCACGGCCGGAGGAAAACGGAAACCGAATGTTGCTGCTTATGGCCGTGCTTTCCTGGCACAAAAATCCGGTTTTGGCGATGCATACGGCACTTCGTTTGCAACACCCCTTGTTTCCGGTTTCGCAGCCTGTGCCCGTCAGCTCCTCCCGGATGCCGGAGTTATGGAACTCTTCCATGAAATAGAAAAATCCTCCGATCTTTATCCGTACTATGATTATGCCCATGGTTATGGCGTTCCTCAGGCCGGGCGTTTGTTGTCGACGCCCCATGAAAATACACCGCCTTCCTTTTCTTTTGAACTGGTCGACGAGGTGTTGAAAGTTATTGTATTGAATTGCGTTCGTCACTTTGAATATCCAAACAGTAATTATCTCTATTATCAGTATGTAAATGAAAAGGACGAGATTCTTGAATACTCTGTAATTACTGTTTATTCGCGCGTTCCCCTTGTTATTGAACGCAATGAAATGCCAGAAAATGTCACCGCTGTTAAGGTTTTTTATAAGGGTTATGTAGATACTTTTTTATTGAATCGTTAAAATACTGTATTATGAATCGTTACCTCTTTATATTTTGCATTTTTGCCTTTGGGAGCCTCTCTTCTTTTGCACAAGATGTATTGCTGCGCGAATCCCCGTCCGAGGCTTTTACGATGCACAGAAAAGGAAGAAATCGCGCGGCTTTTACCTATTGGTATGCAGGATATCAGGTGATGCCGGTTGCCACAGAAAGTATAAAACCTTTCGCCTCCGGTGATTTTTTTGTTGGGCGAAGAGCAAAATTTGCACGTACCAGAAATTTCGCCATGGGATATAGCATGGAATATCAACGCACATACTACATAAACAATCACCTTTTGCCGGAAGCAGCGGGTATTGAACGTAGTATTTCCAAATTAGTGCTAAATCAACTCCTCATTGCTTACTATAATCGCGTAACTTTTAATCCCGTGGGTAATAATATTGGAAAATTTTTCGACATGGAACTCTATGGTGGATGGATTTTTAATAACCGCGAAATTCAGCGAATCGACTACGAAGGGACTTCAGCACGCCGGATTAAGACCATAGACCGGAATCTCCCATATATTGATGCTTTCTGTTTGGGAGCCAGAATGCGCATCGGCATTCATCGTATTGCCCTCACTGCCGATTACAGGTACACGGGCCTCTTTATGAATACTTCTCATCCGGAACATCATCGTTATAATCCGCTGCCACCTCTTTCGATAGGTCTTGAACTGGGTTTGTATAAACCAAAATTATAGCAGTTACTGCTGTAAAAGGGGAGGGTAATTTCTTTTTATTATTATAAATTCAGTATCTTTCGGGGAGAAAAATAAAATACCTGATGGGTATAATGCTCTAAATTTATCTACATGAAGAAACAATCTATGACCGAAAAAAGCGCGAAGATTTTTGTTTTAGATACTTCTGTTATTCTTTATAACCATAGTGCAGTTTATAGTTTTGCTGACAATGATATTGTCATTCCCATAACAGTGCTTGAAGAGTTGGATCATTTCAAGAAGGGGAGTGATATGAAGAATTTTGAAGCCAGAGAGTTTATCCGAATCATTGACCGTTTGTCGGGGGAATATCCGCTCACCGACTGGATTCCGCTCGATCGCGATGGCGCCGGGAGAATTATGGTCGTTACCGATCAGGCAGGCTCACTTGATGCTCAGGAGGCCTTTGGCGTTTATACGGCCGACAATCGCATTTTGAATGCTGCCATTACGGTGCAGTTTAGTAACCCGGGCCGAAAAGTAGTAATGGTTACCAAAGATATTAACCTGCGAATTAAAGCAAAAGCCATTGGTCTGGCCGCAGAAGATTTTGAAACGGGTAAAGTGAAAGATATTGATGCCCTGTACAACGGAAAAACACTCCTCGAGAATGTGGAAGAAGAGATTATCGACCGGGTATACAATGAAGGTTTTTGTTTGCTTGAAGATGTGGGTATTGAAGAACCGGTGCCCAATCATTATTTTATTTTGAAAAATCACCGGAATTCTGCCCTGGCCTATTACAATCCTATAACCCAACATTTGGAGAAAATCGTTAAACGGCCGGTGCAACGTATTACACCCCGTAATGCAGAGCAGGTTTTTGCACTTCATGCAATAATGAATCCGGAAGTTAAACTGGTGACGCTGCAAGGCGTTGCCGGAACGGGGAAAACATTGCTGGCACTGGCTGGAGCTATCGAACAACGTCGCCTCTTTAAACAGGTGTTTCTGGCACGCCCCATTGTGCCTCTCAGCAACAAGGATATCGGATACCTCCCCGGAAATGTGGGAGAAAAACTTGAACCTTATATGGAACCGTTGTACGACAACCTGAAGTTTATCCGTAATCAGTATGATGAGCATGATAAAGAATACCATAATCTGGGGCAGCTGCTGGAAAAGGAAAAACTGGTAATCTCTCCGCTGGCCTATATTCGGGGACGCAGTTTATCCAACATCATTTTTATCGTCGATGAAGCGCAAAATCTTACCCCCCATGAAGTGAAAACCATTATTACGCGTGCTGGAGAGGGAACAAAAATTATTTTTACCGGCGATATCCGACAAATCGATACCCCTTATCTGGATTCCCGAAGTAATGGCCTTTCCTATCTGATTGATAAAATTAGCCACCATGCCATTTATGCCCATGTGCTGCTCGAAAAGGGCGAACGTTCTGAGTTGGCTAACCTGGCAAATGAGTTGTTGTAAAGCTTATTCGTTGTAAATCACATGCAGTAAAACTTCCCCTACTACTTGTAAGGGTGCCCGGTCGATGGCCTCCAGATTATCATTGATGGTGTGCCAGTGCTCAAAAAAAGCATTATTTTTTGAATCCGGATCCTGATGGATGATATCGATCATCGGGATGTTGGCATATTTGTTAACGTACAAATGATCGTCGTTAACATACGTGCCTTGTTGTTGCGGGAAGTAATTCTCATATCCCAGGCTGCGTGCACGGTCATATACTTTTCTGACGATATGTGGAGCGTAATACAACGAAAATCCTTCCATAGGGAAAACAGCATCGGGTGCACCTACCATATCAAGCAAAATTCCGTAGGCGGCCCGATAGTTAAACTGATGTGGGTTCTTTGCCCAATATTGTGAACCCAGTCCCCAAAATTCACCGGCATCTTCGTTTTGTGTATCTTCCGGAGGCCCGTAATCTTCCAGGTCAAAGAAAATAATATCAATCCCTGCCTCTGGTAATTGGGGTTGAATAATGCGGGCGATTTCCAGCAGTACACCTACACCACTGGCGCCATCGTTTGCCCCGTCAATGGGTGTACGATGAAATTCAGGGTTGGCGTCGTGGTCGGCGTAAGGCCTTGAATCCCAGTGTGCTGCCAGTAGAATGCGTTTTTTTTTCTCCGGTGCATAGCTTCCGATAATGTTAATACCAGAGAGTATTTCATGGTTGTAGGCCCGTGCGCTGAATTCCTGTTCTGTAACGGTCGCACCGAACGATTTTAGTTTTTCTGCCAGATATTTGGCTGTCAGTTGTTGTGCCGATGAGCCCGGAACCCTTGGCCCGAAAGCTACTTGTTCTGCTACGTAACGATAGGCCGAATCGGCATTAAACTGCGGAACCATAATACGCCCGGTCGTGTTTTCCTGCCGGGTGGTTGGCTCCTGTTTCGGATGATTATTCGTACATGATGCAAGCAACAGAAGAATGAAGGCTGGAAAAAGAATCTTTTTCATGGTATTCACGCATTATTGAATGCCGTCAGGGGAAAAGTAAGTTAAAAAATCCCTGATGGCTCTCCGTATTGTTTTGTGAAAACAAAGGTATTGAATTCTTTCCGACCTTTTACTTCTTTTTCCTGTACATGCAAATTTTCGGGGATATGTTTTAGCGCCCCCGGATAGCCTATTGCAAGTACAGTAAGAGGATGGATGTGGGAAGGGAGGATAAATTTTTCCGCTAATGCACTTTTACTGAATCCGGCCATTTGATGTGTGTATATCCCGAATTGCATCGCCTGCAACGAAAAATAGGCAATCGATTGCCCCGTATCATAGGCATAGGTCGTATTTTCCTGTTGGCCGTTGCTGCTTAATGAACTCCCGCAGGCCACCATAAGGATGGGCGCTGATTTTGCCCACCCGACATTAAAATCGATGAGTGAGGTTAAAATATGCGTATAGGTTTCATCCCCTTTCCGTCCGATAATAAACGACCACGGCTGATCGTTGAACGCAGATGGTGCCCGGCGTGCAGCTTCAAACATCGACCGGAGATATTTCTCCTCCGGCATTTGCAAATCAAATGCTCTTGGGCTCCAGCGGTGCTCAATTTCTTTTAGTACCGGGTGGATTACCTCTTGTTTCTTCGTTATTTTAGTCATTGTTGTTTTTTTTTATTTGAGATATTTTTACTTATGCTTTTTACTTTCTTTAAACAAGAAAAATGCGGCTTGGTTTAACAAATTACTTATGTTTTCGCAAGCTGCCGGGTATCTCGGTTTAAGTGGTTCAATAACAGAGCGATTGTTAAAAGATGTTAAGATCTATGGCGATACAGGGTTGACGCCGTTATTTTTTTTCTATTTCATAAAAAAAACCTAATTTTGTATCCCTATACAGCGTAATTACAACTAATAAATAGAAAATTTAAACAGATCGTATATGAAAATTAGAAACTTGACCATTGTTGCTGTGTTTGCCTTTTCTTTGGCCTTTACAGCTTGTAACAACATCGACAGCTCTGCTGTTGTATTAAACAATCAAACCGATACTATCAGCTATATTATCGGGGTTGATTATGGAAATAACCTTAAACAGCAAACTTATGAGGTAAATTCCGCTGCCATTTACAAAGGAATAGATGATGCTATTAACGGTACTACCCTTATTCCCGATTCAATTCGCAACGAGATTGTCGCCGGGTTTAATCAAAAGCTGGAACTTCAGCAGCAGGCTACAATTAAGGAAAGTGCACTGAAAAATAAGAAAATTGGGGCCCAGTTCCTGAGCCAGATGCAAAAACAAGATGGCGTTACTACACTCCCCAGCGGGTTGCAGTATCGGGTTATTCGTCAGGGAAATGGTAAAAAACCCGGAGTTAACGATAGTGTAACACTTCATTATAAAGGTACTTATGTGGCCATAAAAGATGAAAAGTTTGATTTTCCGGTTTATGGTGAATCCTATACCCAGGGCGCTGTTAATATTTTGGTTAGCAATACAGTACCCGGCCTTCGCGAAGGACTTCAATTGATGAACCCTGGTTCGATGTATGAGTTTTATGTGCCCTCTTCTTTGGGGTTCGGTGAAGATGGAAAATCACAGATCGTGCCCCCCGGTGTGACCCTCGTGATTCGTGTTGAACTTATTTCTGTAGAAGCCCTGAACTAAATAACGACTTATTCAGTTGAACTGATGTTGCTTCGGTGGCATCAGTTTTTTTATTCCTTTTTTTAGCGCATTTTCTGTTTTTCCGCCCCAAAAATGGAATTTTCGGGTGTGGGTAGCTCTATGGGTACGAAAATAATGCAGCTACTTGCCGTTTGTCATGCGCTTTTTTCATAGTTTAGCAAATTGCCATAAAAATGAATGATGGAATTGGACCTGCGGCATCATGGTTTCTGAAAAGCAAATAATCGACGATTGTCTGAAGGGAAAACGAAAAGCCTTTCATCAATTGTATATGCGCTACTGTAAGGTGATGCTTGGTGTATGTATGCGCTATGCCCGCAATACCTCCGAAGCTGAAGATATCCTGCAGGATGGCTTTCTTAAAGTTTTCCAAAACCTCCAAACCTTCGGATTTAAAGGATCGTTCGAAGGCTGGATTAAACGGATAATGATCAATACCGCACTTAACCATAACCGGAATAATCTAAAACATTATTTCCATTCGGATGTGGATGAAATTGAAGAATATACGGTTATGGATTCGGAAATTGTGATTGATAAGCATGAATTTCCATTGAATGCAGATGAAATGATGCGCATGGTTCAGGCTTTACCTTCAGGCTATCGTACCGTTTTTAATTTGTATGTTTTCGAAGGGTACTCCCATAAGGAGATTGCCGTTTTGCTTGAGATTTCTGAAAACACTTCAAAATCACAATTATCGAAAGCCAGAAAATATCTTAGAAACATAATTTTTAAGGCAACTTCAAATAAAAAATAGTTACTTGAATAAAATGAATCAGGAGAAGATGAAAATTGATAATCTGTTCAAAACGAACCTTGAAGGGTACTCCGGTGTTCCCTCTGATAAGGTATGGGAACAGATTGAATCTTCCTTGAAAAAGGAAGGTTATTTTACCCGGGTTTTTTACCGGAACCTGAAATGGGCCGCCCTGATATTACTCCTGATTTCACTCTCAGGAGTCGCATGGTTTGTCCTTCATGCACCGGAGCAAAGTGAATACGCGCGTTCATTCCCCGAAAAGGAACCGATTACGGTTCCCGATGCCCCCCTTGCTGTTCCTGCAGCAACAAGGGCTGTTACCAACAATGCTCCTTCGTCACTGGCTCCGTCCGAAGCAAAAAACCTTATCCTGCAATCCGAAACGAAACCTGTTCCGGAGCCATTACTGCTTGATAAGGGAACCCCTGCAACTACAGGACAACCGGTGCAGGTCGATATTATTCCGGATGCTTCATGGGTGCATTCGGTTGCATTACAGGCCGGCGAGGCCCCTTTTCAACTTCAACCGTATCGTATGCAGGCCGGCGATCGCTCTTATCTTCGTACTTTTATCGATAACCGCCTACTGCCTGAGCAAAATCGTTTTCTGAATGCAGCAACCGAAACCGGTATGGTTCAGTATTCAGACCTGAGCCCATGGAAGAAATTTTCTCTAAAACCTTCCTATTTCTGTATCGGTGTAAGTGGTGGCCCGGAATATCTTTTTAATAAAGAAACAGTTACTAATTCCGGAAGCGGATTTGGTTTTGATGTGTATTATAATAAAAATGGTTTTGTGTTAAAAAGCGGCGTGTATATAGCGCGCTATGGCGATGATGCCAATTACCTGCTTAATTATCACCGTGTGGATAGCATCGGTTATATGTATGCAGTGGAATCATTTACCATTGATCCGGTGAACCCCGATTCGATAATCTACAACCTGAAAATTGAGGGAGTTTATGATTCTGTCTTTGTGGCTGAAAAGCGGGTAACCGATGCCTGGTACAGCTACATGCAGCTTCCGTTAATGGTAGGTTATACCTGTTATAGTAGCGGAAACCTGTCGCTGGATATTACCGCCGGCCCGGTGTTGTGCCTGTTAATTAATGAACGACGACAAAACCCTGGGTTTCCCGTGGGCGAAAATATTTATAGAAGTGAGGTCGAATATACTTCTGCCTCATGGATAAAAACAAATTTGCACCTTCGTGCCTCTTTGGCTATGCATTATCGGTTTTCGCCCCGTTTGCGTCTGTCGATAGAACCGAATTACAGCTATTATGTTAATCCTGTCATCGCGGGTTCGACCGAAAATTTTTCTTCTCCGTATGCGATTGGGGGAAGGATTGGGTTATTGTTTAAGTTTTAATGGGATATGAAAAATATAGCACTCTTTATCAGTATTGTCTTATTTCCTTTTTTTGCCCTGGGGGGAACTTATGTTGTTCAGATTTCAGGAATTATTTACGATGACCATTCTCTTGCTCCGGTCGAAGGTGTTGCCTTGTCAGTTTCCATACCACGCTCTGGCGTCTTTGCAGGCTTTGAAACAGTGGTGGAATCCAATAATCAGGGCAGTATAGTTTTGGAGGTAGCGATTCCGAAAGAAATTACCTCCAGTTATGTTACTGTTTCTCTGAACGATTGCTCTGGATATCTGATTACTCTTACTGAAAACTTTTCATTTGCAGATCCCGTGGTGGTTTTTCAAATTCCCTATTGCTCCGATAACGTGGCTTTTTGTAGTGCTGATTTCTCCTATCAAACTGCAATCTCGGATACGGAATATACCTTCTTTTTTACTGATTACTCTTCAGGCGACATTGATACCTGGTTTTGGGATTTTGGAGACGGGACTACCAGTACACTGAAAAATGTTAGTCATACCTATAGTCAACCGGGATTTTATGATGTTTTACATGCTATTGCTACCACAGATGGCTCCTGTTCTGATACCCTGCGTGAAACGATCCGGGTAGACAGTACTGAGTATTACGACTGTGCCGTGTGGTTTGAACCGATCTATTTCAGCGCCTTATCCGGCGCTTTTCAGGCCTATACAGAAAGCCCCCATCCCACCTTGTTCGCCTGGGATTTTGGCGATGGAACTACGGCTCAGGGTGATTTTGTGTTTCATACTTTTCACAATGAAGGAAGTTATATTGTTACCTTGACAGGAGAAGATACCTATAATTGTACCGACAGTTATATCCTGGAAGTGATTGTTACAGATACGCTGGAACCCTGTGAAGCCTGGTTTGTTGCAGAAACCGACTCCCTGCATCCCTTTCATGTTCAATTTACCGACTTTTCCAACGGAGCAATTGTGGCATGGCAATGGGATTTTGGCGATGGAAATACTTCGGCTCTTCAGAATCCTGATCACTTTTATAACCTGAATAATACCTATCATGTGAAATTAACTGTTATCGATACCTTGAATCAGTGCCTTGATGAAGTTGTTCGGGATGTAGTGATTGATTATAGCCCGGAATGTGTGGCTGATTTTAATTTTTCTATCGATAGCCTTTCCCATTCCCGGAATCATTATACATTCGAAAATACGAGCGTGCTTGAATTTCCCGGCGAAATAGTTTGGACTTTTGGTGATGGCGAAACGGCTGATAGCTGGGAAACATCCCATATTTATAACTCTCCTGGTAATTATGAGGTCTGTCTTCAGGTGACCGACCGGTTTGGTTACTGCCAGGAAACCCATTGTAAAACACTCACTACTCCCGATTATTGGAATATCGGCGGGTTTCTTTTTGCTGGCGATTTTCCAATTAACAATCCAAATCATCAGGGCGATACAGCGATTGCCTATCTTTACAAGAAGCTTTCTGGCGGATTGTTCCTTTATGATACATTAATGTTCCATAAATACGGATATTATTATTTTACTTCTCTGCTTGGGGGCGAGTATCTCCTAAAAATGTATCTTACTAATGAATCTTTGCATTCCGGTGACTATTTTCCCGGGTATTTTCCTAAAAGTCTTAAATGGGGCGATGCTTCCATCCTTTCGGTTCATTCCGATATTTTTGACTGCGATACCCGTTTAGTTTCACAGGCTACCCTCAGTTCAGGGGCGGGTTTTATTACCGGCCGGATTGTTTTTAAAAATGACGAAACAAAAAAAAGGATAACTCCTGTTCCCGTTTTGCTCTATGATAGCCGGATGAATGCCATTACTTATGTGATTACCGATAGCAACGGGTTCTTCGGTTTCGATGCTATCCCTTTTGGCTGCTATTATTTGTATGCTGAGTCAACCGGTGATTTCTCATTCCCTTCAAACATCTGCCTGAATGAATCCACTCCCGGGTATGATGATATTGTATTGGAAATTTTTGATGAGAATGTTACTGGTATTTCTGATTCTCCCATAACAGCAAAACAAAATTTATTTTTATATCCGGTACCCACGCAAGCAACCTTAACTGTATGTTTTGAGTCTACTGTACATACTTTGGCAAAAGTCAGCGTTCTGAATTATGCCGGACAGGAAGTCTGTTCAAATGAAAGGGTTGTGGCCGTAGGATTAAACAGATTCGAAATGTCTGTTGAAAATCTCCCTTCCGGTATCTATTTGTTGAAAATTATGACTCCTGTAAATAGCGAAACGCATGTTTCAAAGTTTATCAGGGATTAGAATTTTGGTTAATAAGCTAGGCGAATTGGGATATCTTCTCCCCGGAGATATCCCTTTTCTTTTTTATTAAGGTCTTCTTGATGGCTGCCATTTCAGCGTATTTAATGGCATTTAAACACAAAAAGAGCCGCTTTTTGAGCAGCTCTTTTTCGAGTCGGGATGAGAGGATTCGAACCTCCGGCCTCTTCGTCCCGAACGAAGCGCGCTACCGGACTGCGCTACATCCCGATTCCGTTCAGGGATTGCAAATTTATAAATTTTTCTTAGTATCTGAACAATTTTTGTAAAAATGAATACACCGGCTCCGAAACGTATTATCCAAACACTCTATTCCTAAAATTAGTATCTTGTGACGATTTTAATCTATTTGCGTTTTCCTATGCGTAAACTTGTACTTCTGTTTGGATTATTCTTTAGCCTGCATGCATTTAATCAGGATTTGGCTGGGCTTAATCCTTTGATGATGACAGATGATACGGCAAAAGTACGTGTCTTAAACACCCTTTCGTTGCAGGAAATTTATTCGAATCCTTCACGCTCAGTTACCTACCTGGAGCAGGCATTACAGCTTGCTCAAAAGTTGCATGATTACCGGGGACTCGCAGAAAGCTATATTAACTATGGAAAATTGTTGTCGCTTCTTGAAAACGAAGACCTGGCTTCAACCTATTATTTTGATGCCTTAAAGATTGGTGAGCAAAAAAATGATGAATATATTATCGCGATTGCAAAAAACTATATTGCAACCCTTTATATATCGCTGAATAGCTATGAAAAAGCCGGAGAATACCTTCTCGATGCCATAGCACTGAATAGGAAAAATAAGGAAAAAAATTTGTTGGCCGCTAATTATAATAATATAGGTATGGTTTACAGTGCCATGCAAAATTATACCACGGCTATTGCATATTTTCTCATGTCGCTGGAGATTAATCAGCAACTTGGAAATACGGACTGGATTAGCAATAATTATGGAAATTTAGGGGCTACTTACAGTGCAATCGGGAATCCTAAAGCCATTGATTATTTTCATAAGCGTATTGAACTGAAGCAGGAACTGGGAGATAAAGCCGGAGTGGCATCGGGAAATAAACTTCTGGGCGAATATTATATCTCACAAAATAACTATTCTTCCGCCATTGGTTATCTTTCCTCTGCCCTGGATCTTGCTCTGTTTACCAATAGCTGGGAAATAGCCGCA
>Ga0265295_1001066_pt1 | contig 51023 bp, 44 predicted proteins | sample Munlansysbiofilm_FD_192503 | JGI IMG/M metagenome (GOLD analysis project Ga0265295, IMG submission 192503) | Leachate microbial communities from a municipal landfill in Southern Ontario, Canada - Methane capture system biofilm | ecosystem: Engineered > Solid waste > Landfill > Unclassified ... | reverse complement strand
TGCACATCCCAGCCCGCGGGGAGGAAGTCCCTCATTCCACGTTCCGGGCCTGTTCCCGGATCCGCTCCACCGCGAGGCGGATCTGGCCCGCCGCCTGAGCGAGGTCCACGGACCGGGCCTTGGCGGAGAGCGTGCCCGCCTCGCGCCCCATTTCTTGGGCGAGGAACTCGATCTCCCGCCCCAGCGGGAGGTCGGAGTCAAGGAGGTCCGTGAACCGGGTGAGGTGGCTCTGGAGCCTATCCAGCTCCTCGCGCACGTCGCTCCGTTCCGCCCACAGGACGAGCTCGGTCGCGATCCGTGCTGGGTCAGGGTCGAGCCCGAGCTCCTCGATCCGGGCCCTGATCCGTCCCTGGGCCTCGTCGAGGGCGTGGGGGGCGAGGCGTTCCGCATCCGCGATCGCCGCCTGAAGCAGCTCCGCCTCGCGGGCGAGCGCCGCCCGGAGCGACTTCCCCTCGCTCTTCCGCGCCGCCACCACCGCCTCGATTGCCTGGCCCAGGGCCTCTTCCACGACGGGCCACATCTCCTCCTCCTCCGGCGCCGCCTCCGCGAACACACCGAGGGAGAGGAGGTGGGCGAGGGTGGGCCGGTCCGCGAGGCCGAGCTCCTGTTGGAGTCGGGATAGATCGCGGAGGTACTGGCGGGCCGCGTCGAGCCCGAGCTGCTTCGGGCGACTCCCGCTCTCCCACCGCACGTGGAGTTCGAGTGAGCCCCGCACGAATGCGTCCCGCAGGCGCTCCTCGCACCTCTGGGCGAGGAGGGGCAACTCGGCGAGCCCGCGCACGCGGACCTCGAGGAAGCGATGGTTGAGGCTGCGCAGGTCCACCTGCACGGCGTACTCTCCGCGCGTGGCCCGTGCCCGGCCGAACCCGGTCATGCTACGCAACATCGTCCACCCGCTGGAAGAGGACCGCCGCGTACCCTACCACCTGGTCGAGTTGCCCTCCCACCTCGCCCGACGTGCGGTAGTCGAGGAGCGCCGCCCCCAGCAGCCCCGCCTCCCGCGCCGCGACGAGGAGGAGGGCAATCGCCCCCACGCCGCAGATCGAGATCCGGTGCCGGAGCACCGCGTCGTAGAACCCGTCCACATCCAGGTTCAGGATTGGGACGAGGGCCCGGCGGTCCTTCTCCCGTGCCACCGGGTCCGGCTCGTAGTGCGTGAAGTCGCTCGACGCGATGAGGAGGAGCGGCCGGTGGGCGACGAGCCTCCCCAGCGCCGCGCCAGCCTCTTTGGACCGCGCCATGCTCAGAGGGTGGACCACCACCGGGACGACGGGCAATCGGGGGAACAGGTACCGGAGGAACGGGAGCTGGACCTCTACCGAGTGCTCGTCGGCGAAGGGAACATCGTCCTGGTCAGCTCCGATGGCCTCCGCGACCTCGCGGGAGAGGAGGGCAGGCACGGGCACCTCCCCGAGCGGGGTATCCCAGATCCCCGGTTCCGCGACCGTGATCGGTCCGCCGAGCCCGGTGTGGTTTGTGCCGAGGATGATCGCTGCCTCCGGCGGTCCGAGCCGCGCGAGAGCTCGGTACCCCGCTCCTGCCACCGCGCCCGAGTAGCGGTACCCGGCGTGGGGGAGGATCGCCCCCACCGGGTTCGGCAGAGCCTGGGCGGTCAAGGTGAGAGAGCCTCGCCCGAGGGCAGCCTCGATCTCCTCGCGCAGTCGCCGCGGGTCGGCGGGGTAGAACGTTCCAGCGGCACAAGGCCAGCGACGTCCCATCGGTTCATTGTACAGAGGATCGAATCGGGAACGCAACGGTTGCCCGGTGGGGGAGGGGGAGCTAGAATGCGCGGGCACTGGGAGATCGGCTAACGGTAGGCCGACGGGCTCTGGACCCGTTAGTGGGGGTTCGAATCCCTCTCTCCCAGCCAGGGAGGCCCGTCACCGCGGAGCTTGGCCGGGTTCGCTGTCCCCTACGGTAGCTCCGTCCATCGCAGCCAGTCGGGATCGGTCCGGTTCGCAATGGGGGTGCTGAGCTCGGCTGTCGCTTGGCTCGCCGCCCCCAGGCGCAGGTCGTAGAAGAACCACTGATCGGAGAGGAACTCGTCGCGGACCGCGGGAGGGAGGTACCCCACCGGGATGTACCCCGAGGTCTCCGGGTCTCCCGTCGTCTCGCAGAACACGTAGTACGTGCCGGCGTAGGTGTAGTAGCCGACCTCGTAGGGCGCGTTCTCGATGAACGAGGGGTGGACCTCCACGCCGACCGCCACATGCTGCGCGAGGAGGATCAGGTGGACCCCGTGGCCGAGCGGCCGCACCAGGGACGTGTAGAGGATCGCTGTATCCTCGCAGTCCCCCCGCCCCTCGACCAGGGTTTCGATCGGATACTTCGGCCATTCCTCCGGCTGATCCGTCGTGTAAGGGATGGCGGCCGTTACGAAGTCGAGCGTGAACTGGAGGGTCTTGTGGTAGAGTTGCCCAGCGGTGTAGCGCTCCCCCATCACCCGGGCCAGCTCTGCAGCCAGAGCTTCGACATAGGCATCGTCGTTGGGATCCGTCACATACCGATACCAATCGCAACTCTTGTCGCTGCACCATGGCCGTTGGGTCTGGCGACGGTAGAGCGCGTACAGGTCTGTGGGGATGCGGAACTCCCAGGTCCAGGACGTGCCATCCGACTCCCAGGCGAAGGAGCGGACGTAGGCCTCGGGTTCGGCGTAGAAGCACCCGGAGACGGAGCACAACGTCCCTGCCGCCACGAGCAGCGCCCATCCCCGCCGCCGGTTTGCCCTCCGCACCGCGCCCCGCCCTACGGCTCGACCTGCCACAGCCGCACCACCTTGTCCGCTCCGCCGGAGGCGAGGGTGCGCCCATCGGCCGTGTAGGCCAGGGCATTGACCTGGGCCGTGTGTCCCTGGAGGGTATCCCGTTCCTCTCCCGTCGCCACATCCCACACGACGATTGTGCCCGCCGCGGAGGCGGTGGCGACCGATTCTCCGTCCGGGGCGAACGCCACGGCGCGCAGCTCCGGGCCGGCCGGGACGAGCGTCCGGGCGAGCTTCCCCGTGGCCCCGTCCCACAGCAGGGCCTTCCCGTCCGCGCCCACGGACCCGAGGAGCTTTCCATCCGGTGAGAAGGCGACGGAGCGCACCGCGCCCCCGTGGTCGGTGAGGGTGTGCTTCAGCCGGCCGCTAGCCACTTCCCACACCCGCACCGTGCGGTCATCCGACCCGGAGGCGAGGGCCTTTCCGTCCGGGGAGAATGCGACCGCCCGTACCACGCCCGTGTGTCCGCTCAGGGTGCGCCACGCCTTCCCCGTGGCAACCGTCCACAGCCGGACCGTGGCATCCGATGACCCGGAGGCGAGGGTCTTCCCATCGGGGGAGAAGGCGACCGTCCACACCCCGCCCGTATGGCCGCGCAGGACGCGCACCTCCTTCCCGGTGGCGACGTCCCACAGGCGGACCGTGTTATCGTTCGACCCGGAGGCGAGGGTCTTCCCATCGGGGGAGAAGGCGAGGGCGTATACCCCGCCGGTGTGGCCGCGCAGAGCGAGGACCTCCTTCCCAGTCGTGGGGTCCACCACGCGGATCGTCCCGCTTGGCGAGCCGTGGGCGAGGAGGTTCCCCGCCACCGCCAGGCACAGGATCGGCTCCGACGAGGCGAGGCTGGGGACGAGGATCAGCTCGGTCGTGATCCGGCTCACGTTGCCCGCTTGATCCCTGAGCTCGATGACCACGGTCTTCGCGCCCGGCGCGGCCGACCCGCCGCTGCCCGCGAGGTCCCACGCCACGCTGGGCGCAAACGGCTGCCAGGGCCCCCACGTGCGGCCGTCGTTGGAGAGGCGTAGCGAGGCCACGCCGCTGCCGGGCTCGGTCCCCGCGAGATCTCGGGCCTCGATCGTGAGCGTGATCTGGGGGGAGAACACGTGCCGCGCCCCGCTGCTTTCGGCGACCTCCCCGCTCGGGGGGGTCCGATCGGCGAGGAGGAGCGCCTCGGCGCAGGCCTTCTCGTTCCGGTTCCCCGCGTGGTCCTCCAGCCACACGTACACCACATGCTTTCCCTCGGGAGGGGAGGCGACGAGGAACGGGTTCCCGACCGCGCGGGTCCCGTCCTCCGGGCCCTGCGGCGCGGATCCGATCGTGTACCAGGCCGCTGCGATCCCGCTCAGGTCCTCCGGGGGGACCCAGGCGACCGAGATCTCCCCCGCGGTCCATTCCTCCGGGGACACGGTCAGGCCCGCGGGGGCCGCTGGTGGATCGCGGTCGAGGGCCAGTGCCGTTCCCCCGACCGTCCCGCGGGCGTTCCCGGAGAGGGAGGCGAGCGTTGCTTGGCCGGACACGGTCGCGTGGGCGTCGCCCCAGATCCCGTAGCCGCCGCTACCCTGGACCTCGTTGTCCCGCAGGTCGGCCAGGGAGGCAGCGATGTGGATCCCGTCCTTCCCCGCTCCGGAGATGGTGCAACCGGCGATGAGGGCCCGCGATCCGAGGGTGACGAGGATCCCGTGGTCCGCGGCGCCGGTGATGGCAGTGTCGCGGACGGTCACGGACGCGCTGCGGATGACGATCCCGCTCGGGCCCTCCACCGCGCAGTCGGCGATCAGGACGCCGGAGCTGTCCTCGAGGTGGATCCCCCCGCTGCGGACGGTCAGGCCGTGGAGGGTGACCTGGCCCGTGCCGAGAACGTACACGTGGCCCTCGATGACACCAGGCTCATCCCCCGCGCTGCGGATGTCGAGCGGCTTTTTCAGCCACACATCGCCGGGGTAGGTTCCCGGCTGGACGAGGATCGTGTCGCCGGGCGCGGCGGCGGCGATCGCCTCCGCGAGGTCTGCGTAGGGGCACTCCGTGGGGCAGACGATCCATGTCGTTCCCTGGGCCAGCCCTGCCCATAGAAGAAGGCCCACCACCATCCCCGCCCTCACCCTCATACACCGCCTCCTTGGGGCTCCCGCCCTCTGCGTAGCGCCCGTCTTATAGCCCTGGCCGGGGATCGGGTCAAGGTGGATCGAGCCACGCCTGGAGGGCCGCCTCGAGCGGGGCGAGGACGGCCTCCGCCTGAGCGCGCGCGGCGGTGGAAACCTCGGAGCGGGCATGGGCGAGCTCGCGACGGAACGGGGACTCATCGAGGGAGAGGGCGTTGGCATCCACATTCGCCACGGCGGCCTCCGCCGCTGCTCGGGCGAGGTGGACCGCAGTGGCGAGGTCGCTCCGGGCGACCGGGGGGCAGAAGGGGGCGACCTCTGAGGCGAGGGCAAGGGCATCGGTGGCGAGCCGGGCCGTGGCCAGCGGGACCTCCGCCGCCCGGGCGAGGGCCTGGTGGAGGGCGGCCGCGCGATGGGCCTTCTCCTGGGGCGTGGCGCGGGGGAGGGCAAGGGCGCTCATCACACCGCGGTACGCGGCGACGTCATCGTCGGCGAGGTCCAGGAACTGCCGCTCCTGGGCGCGGGCCTTTCCGCGGTGGGAGGTGAGGGATGCCACCACCGCGGGATCCGTGGCCCGCCGGAGGGCGAGGGAGGCCACCATGTGGAGGAGGGCGGCAGCCCCTGCCCCGGCCAAGGCGGCCCCGGCCCCCCCGCCCGGCACGGGTTCGTCCGACGCCACCGCGTCCAGGAACTGGCGAACCGTCCACTCCCCGATCGGGGCATCCGGCATCGCTTCTTCCCTCCCTCGCTTCGGCATCGCCCACGGGCGTGGCCCTGCCCCCGGATCTTACCGTACCGGGCACCGCGGGGCCCGAGCGGCACGACGCCTCGCGCCGTGGACGGGACGGTAGAGAGCGGGTAGACTGGCCTATTCCAACTTGGAATAAGCGGGGGGATGCGGATGGAGGAGCTCGTCCTCGGGATGCTGAAGCTGGGCCCGGCCCACGGCTACGAGCTGCGGAGCCGGGTCCGCGAGGAGTTGGGGCCGGCGTGGCGCGTGGCATCGAGCCAGCTCTACACCTGGCTCCGGCGGCTGGAGGAGGGCGGGTACGTTTCGAGCGCGCTCGAGGAGGCGCCGGGGGGCCCCCCGCGCCGGGTGTACTCCCTCACCCCGGCCGGGGAAGAGCGGTTCTGGCAGTGGCTCCTCTCCGGTTCGACCTCCCCCCGGCGGGCGCGGGGGTCGTACCTCATCCGGCTCTACTTCCTGATCCGGTTCGCCCCCCACCACCTCGCCACGTACGTGGCCGAGGAGCGGGCGGTCCTCGACAAGCGTCGGGCGCGGATCCTCGCGCGGGACACGGGTGAAGACCCGTTTCGGGAGGCAGTGCGGCGGCTGCGGCTCTCTCAGGTGGAGGGAGGCCTGAGGTGGCTCGATGGCCTGGCGGATCTGTTCGTGGTCAAGGAGGAAGCATGAAGGCACTCAGAGTCGGATTCATGATTGTCGTCCTCGCGGTCGGGGGATGGGCGCAGGGCCTTACCGTGGTGGACCAGGCCGGGCGTACGGTGGAGATCGCTGCCGTGCCCACGCGGGTGGCGAGCGCGTTCGCCGTGGCCACCGCGTACGTGTACTCGCTCGGGGCGGGTGACCTCGTCGTGGGAGCCCGCTACCTCGGGATCCCGGATTCCCCCATCGCCCGCGGGGTGATGGCACGGATCGACCCGCAGTGGGAGGGCAAGGGGTTCCCGGGCGATGTCACGGTGGAGGCGATCGTGGCCCTGAAGGCGGACCTCGTCGTGGCGGGGGTGCGGCATCAGAAGCTTGCGGATCTCCTCGGGGATGTGGGGATCCCGACCGTCCTCTACGCGGCGGAGACGTTCGACGCCGTGCGCGCGGCGACCGAGCTCACGGGGAAGATCCTCGGACGCGAAGAGGCCGCGGCGCGGCTCGTCGCCCTGTTCGATGAGGTGGTGGCCGAGGTGGAAAGTGCTGTCCCGGCCGATGAGGAAGCCCCGCGCGTCCTGTTCGTGGGCACGGAGCCCCTCCGCGTGGCGGCGGCGGGGATGTACCAGGCGCAGCAGATCGCCCTCGCTGGCGGCCGCACGGCGGCGGAGGACCTGGCGGGGACCTCGTGGCAGAACGTGAGCCCGGAGCAGTTCCTCCTCTGGAACCCTGATGTGATCGTCATTGCCTCGTACGGGACTGCTGTCCCCGCGGACTACCTCGGGGATCCCGTGTTCCAGGGGATCACCGCCGTCCAGACGGGTCGGGTGTACAAGATGCCCCAGCTCCTGTTCGCGTGGGACAACCCGATCCCGGAGTCGGTCCTCGGGATCGCGTGGCTCGCTGAACTGTTGCACCCGGGGAGCCTTCCCCTGCCGTTGGGCGAGTACGCCGCCCGCCTGTACCGCGACTTCTATGAGGTCGAACTCACAGCGGAGGAGCTAGCGAGTATCATCGGGCCGTGATCGCGTGGCTGATCCTGGTCGTTAGCCTTCTCTCGTTCCCCGTGGGGGGGCAGGGCATCGTGGTGGACCAAGCCGGCCGGGAGGTGGCCCTCCCCCCGGTGGTGGAACGGGTGGTGTGCCTCCACAGCGGGACGAGCTGGATCGTGTATGCGCTGGGTGGGGGGGAGGCCCTGGTCGGGGCGTACTACGCGAGCCTCCCCTCCTTCCCCCTCGCCCAGGAGGCGCTCGCCGGGCTCGATCCGGGTTACCGAGGGAAGGAGCTCCCCGTGCAGCCGACCGTGGAGGCGATCGTTGCCCTCCAGCCGGACGTCGTCCTCGCTAGCTCCGTCGTCCACGGGACGGGATTGGCGCCGCTTCTCGAGGAAGTGGGGATCCCCACCGTGCTCTACTTCCCGGAGACCCTGGACGGGATCGAGGAGGCGATCCTCCTCACGGGGAAAGTCCTCGGTCGGCCAGAACGGGCCGAGGAGCTCGTCGCGCGGTTCGGGGAGATCAGCGCCCGGGTCACGGAGGGGACCAGAGCGCGGGAGCCCCGCCCCCGCGTGTACTTTGCCGCCTACTACACCGTCCTGAACGTGTACGCCGGGGACGTGATCCAGAACGTCCTCATCGAGCTTGCGGGCGGGATCCCACTCGGGCGCGCCCTTTCCCCCCGGCCGGGGCTCTTCTGGCAGCGGGTGGATGCGGAGCGGCTCCTTCTGTGGGACCCGGAGGTGGTCCTCGTCCCCGTCTACAACCAGGCCGACCTCGTGGCGCTCGCGTCCGACCCGATCTGGCGGGGTGTGACCGCGGTCCGGACGGGGCGGGTGTACCGGTTCCCCGAGTTCTTCGCGTCGTGGGACATCCCGGGGCCGGAGGTCGTCCTGGGGCTCCTGTGGCTCGCGGAGACCCTCCACCCCGGGTCCACCGGGCTCGACCTGGTGACGGAGGTGATCCGGTTCTACGGGGACTTCTATGGGTGCCATCTCGCCCCGGACGCGGTAGCGGCCCTGTTCGGCCGATGAAGCGGTCCGCGCTGGGGGGAGGGCTTCTCCTCCTCCCCCTGCCTGTGATGTTTTTCGCCCTGATGGTCGGGCGGTACCCGATCTCGCCGGGGGAGGTGTTCGCCGCCCTCACCGGGGGCGAAGTGGCGGAGGTGGTGCGGGCCCTTGTCCTGCGGATTCGCCTCCCGCGGATCGGGGCCGCGGCGCTGGTGGGGGCGAACCTCGCCGTGGCGGGGGCGGTGTACCAGGGCGTGTTCCGTAACCCCCTCGTTGAGGGGAGGCTGCTGGGGGTGAGCTCGGGGGCGGGGCTGGGGGCCGCGCTGGCGTTTCTCCTCTTCCCCCAGCCGGCGGTGGTCCAGGCGTTCGCCTTCGCCGGGGGAGCCCTCGGCGTGGCCCTCACCGCCCTCCTCGGGTGGACGTTCGGAGGGGGGGTCCTCGTCCTCGTCATCGCTGGGGTGCTCGTGGATTCGTTCCTGTCCGCGGTCCTCGGGCTCGTAAAGTACGCGGCGGACCCGCTCGGGACCCTTCCCGCGATCACGTACTGGCTCCTCGGGGGCCTGAGCGGGGTCCGCGTCCCCGATCTCCTTCCCCTCGGCATCGCCTCCGGGATCGGCCTCTCCTTCTTCCTCCTCGCCCGGTGGCGCCTCAACCTCCTCACCCTCGCCGACCAGGAGGCGGAGGCGCTCGGGGTGAGGGTCCGCCCGACGCGGTTCCTCGTGGTGGGGATGGGGACCCTCCTCGTCGCCTCCGCGGTCTCCGTGAGCGGGACCGTGAGCTGGGTTGGGCTGCTCGTGCCCCATGCCGCCCGGGCGGTGGTGGGGCCGGACTATGCGCGGCTCCTCCCCGCCGCGGCCGGGCTGGGGGCGGCCCTCGTGGTGGCCCTCGACACGCTTGCCCGCACGCTCCTCACCGCGGAAATCCCGTTGGGGATCCTCACCGGCCTCCTCGGGGCCCCGCTGTTCCTCGTCCTGTTCCTCAGGTTCCTCCGCGAGCGGGGGGGATGGCGGTGAGGCTCCGGGTAGGAGGGCTCGTCTACGCCTACATCCCGGGCCGCCCGGTCCTGCGCGGGATCACGCTCGAACTCCGCTCCGGGGAGACGGCGTTCCTCCTCGGCCCGAACGGGAGCGGGAAGACGACGTTCCTCGACTGCATCGGCGGCCTGCGCCCCCCCGCGGAGGGGGAGGTCCTCCTCGACGATCGGCCGCTCGGGTCGTTCTCCGCCCGGGAGCGGGCGCAGCAGGTCGGGTACGTGCCCCAGTTCCACGAGCCGCCGTTCAACTTTACGGCGTGGGAGGTGGTCCTCATGGGCCGCGCCCCCTACGTGCGCTGGCTCAGCCAGCCCAGGGAACAGGACCGCCGCGCCGCCGACGAAGCACTGGCGGCCCTCAACCTGGCAGGGTTCCGGGATCGCCCCTACTACACCTTAAGCGGAGGAGAGCGGAGGCTCGTCCTCGTGGCGCGGGGGCTGGCCCAGGGGGCAGCGTTCCTCCTCCTCGACGAGCCGGATGCTCACCTCGACCCGGCGAACCAACACCGGGTCCTCCTCGCGGTGCAGGAGGTGGTGGGAGAAGGCCTCGGGGCGGCGATCACCTCCCACAGCCCGAACAACGCCCTCCTCTACGCGGACCGGGTGGCCCTCTTCTCCTCGGGCGAGGTCCTCGCCCAGGGGGCGCCGGGCGAGGTCGTCACTCCCCCCCTCCTCGAACGGGCCTACGGGATCCCGTTCATCTCCGTGGGCGATGGTCCCGGCCCGCGGGCCGTCCTCCCCGCGGATCAGCGCCCCACGAGGTCGCGGAACCCCTGAACGGAGAGGCGGAGCGGCGAAGCGAGCTCCCATTCCCTTTCCAGCCGGGCGAGCTTCGCCGCGGCGGCGAACGGGGCATAGGGATCGTCCGGCCAGTACCGCTCATCCACGAGGATCGTCGTCCCCTCTCCCAGAGCCTCCCTCCACCGGGCGAGCGGGACCCAGTCCGGGGGACGGGCGAACGTGGGGTGGAGGAGGAGGAGCTTTTCCGCCACGGGGTCCGCGACGAGGAACCCTTGGGCGAAGCGGAGGGCGTCCTCCGTCCCGAACGGGAGATGGAGGGGAGGGATCCCGGTCCGCGTGCAGAACCGGCTATCGAGGGAGGTGAAGCAGTCGAGGATCACCATATCGCTTCGCGCTCCGGCGGCGCGGTAGGCCCGGTAGGCGAGCTCGCTATAGTCCGTCGGGTGGGCCGCCGGGACCTCTAGGAGCGTGATCCCCGCGTCGGCTGCGAACGCTCGCAGATCCTGCGCGAAGACGTCCGGGCACCCCCACTCCGACTCCCGGCGGGCGGTCGTCGGCCCCGGCGGGGGGTAGGAGGCGAGGTAGTCCTCCGGCGCGATCCCGCCCAGGCCTCCGATCTGGAGCCAGATCCCGTCCCCGAGCTCCGCTTGAGGCCAGGGGTAGGTGCCCTCGGCGAGGATGAGCGCCCCCCCCGGGGCGAGGTGTTCGCCGATGAACTCCCGGTACGGAGCGGGGAGGGAGAGGAGCCGGATCCGGATCAGGCAGGCATGGGCGACGAGGTCCCGGTCGTGGATTGGGTCGTAGTGGACGATGAGCTCGCAGCGGCCGGGAGCGGCGAGCTCCCGCGCGGCGTGAGCGGTGGCGACATACGCCGCGAGGTCATCTGGCTGCACCTCGTGGCGGATCCCGATCAGGGCGCACACGGGGAGGAACGGGGCGTCGAGGAGGGCCGCGAGGTGCGCCACCCCCCCTCCCGGCGAGCCGAGGACGATCGCCGGGTACTCCCGGTTGGGGTAGCGCCGGACGTAGTCAGCGAAGAGCGAGTCGGGGTCGAGTCCGGCGAGGGCCGCTGCCGGGTGCCCCACGGAGAAGCGCATCCCCCACCCGATCATGGCCTCCCGCACCGCCGGGGGGACATGGCGCAGCACGGCCATCACCGGGCGGGACACCTCCGGGTAGGGGTCCCGCAGCCCGCGCCCCGTCCCGCCGAGGGCCCGCGCCACCTCCCCTACCGCCCGCGCCGCGGAATCGAACGCGAGGGGGACCGGTGGTTGGTTCACCGCGAGCAGTGCCCCGATGAGGGCCACGAGGAGCACCCACGTCATCGGAAGTGCCGATCCACCTCGTGCAGGTACTCCGCCGCCTTCGCCTTGGCGTGGCGGTTCCAGAACGGCCAGTCCCCGATCGGGGCTTCCAGCACGTAGTGGAGGAGATCCTCGAACAGGGCCCGGTCCTTGGCCCGTCGGGCGTACTCCCAGGCGTAGGCGAGGTGGTTCTCGAGGTACGTCGGATCGAGGGCAATCGCCCACTCGAAGTAGGACCTTGCGTCGGCGAGCTTGACCCCGAACAGGATCCCGTAGTCGGAGAGGTTGGCGAGGAGCGCACCGTACGCTTGCGGTCCCGATCCTCCCCAGTACCCCGGGTCGAGCTCGATCACCCGCTCGTACATCGTGCGGATCTTGCCGAGGCTCGCGAACGCCGCGAACGGGTTCATCCGTCCCAGGAGGAGGCCCCAGCTGTGCGCCGTCCACAGGATCGCGGCTGGGTCCGTGGTGCGGGCGAGGAGGGCGCGCAGTTCCCCGTCGGAGAGGCTGAACCCTTCGTCGAGGCCCGCGAGCCCGAGGGAGCGGAACCCGTAGTCGGCCGCGGTGCGGAGGATCGCTTCCTTTCCCTCCTCCGGTGCGAACACCGCCCGCTCGTACCAAACTTGGGCGAGCTGCGCGAGAATGGTCGCGTTCCCCGGTTCCGCAGCGAGGAGGGCCTCGTAGACCCCGATCAGCCGCTCCATGTTCGCGAGCTCGTACCGGATCGGGAACAGAGCCTCCGCCTCCGCCGTGAGGTCGGCCACCGACTGCCCCCATCCGCTCCATGCCACCGCTCCGATGGCCACTAGCGACAGGACTTTCCGGATCATGGCCTTGAGCGTAGCGCGCGGTCCCGGCGCGGGCGATCGGGGATTCGGCTAGAATAGGTTCCGTCATGAAGGCGGTCGTGCTGTGTGGGGGCGAGGGGACCCGGCTCCGCCCGTTCACGTTCACCCAAGCCAAGCACCTCCTCCCCGTCGCCGGCCGGCCGGTGGTCGAGCACGCCCTGGGGGCGGTGCGGGGAGCGGGGATCCGCGACGTGGCGATCGTCGTCAGCCCGAGCGTGGAGGGCCAGTTCCGGGAGCGGCTGGGCGACGGGGCCCGGCTCGGGCTCCACCTGTCCTACGTCCTCCAGCCCGAGCCGAAAGGCCTGGCCCACGCCGTCCTCTGTGCCGAGGAGTACGTGGGAGACGAGCCGTTCCTCGTCTACCTCGGGGACAACCTCCTTGAGAAGGGGGTGACGGGCGTGGTGGACCTGTTTCGGTCGCGAGAGCCGTCCGCCGCTGTCGCCCTGTGCCCGGTTGAGGACCCCCGGCGGTTCGGGGTGGCCGTGATCGAGGGGGGGAGGCTCGTGCGGCTCGTGGAGAAGCCGAAGGATCCGCCGAGCGACCTCGCCATCGTCGGTGCGTACGTGTTCACCCCAGTCCTCTTCCAGGCAGCGCGGGAGGTGAAGCCGTCGTTCCGCGGGGAGCTCGAGCTCACCGATTGCCTGCAGTGGCTCGTGGACCACGGGCACCCCGTTCTCCCCTCCCCGGTGGACGGGTGGTGGCAGGACGTGGGCCGGCCGGAGGACCTCCTCGCCGCGAACCGCCTCCTCCTCGGGCAGGTCGAGCCGCGGGTCGAGGGACAGGCGGACGGGGATTCGATGATCGAGGGGCCGGTCGTGATCGAGCGCGGGGTTCAGGTGTCGGGAAGCCGGGTGAGCGGGCCCGCCTTCATCGGGGCGGGGGCGGTGGTTGAGCGGTCCACCGTTGGCCCCCACGTCGCGATCGGGCCACGGGCGGTCGTCCGCCGGGCCGCGATTGCCAGGGCGATCGTCATGGACGAAGCGCGGATCGAGGGCGTGGCCCTCCAGGACTCCGTGATCGGCCGCCGGGCCGCCGTGCGGGGAGGGAGGGTCGCCGTGCAGACCTGGCTGGGAGATGACGGCGAAGTGCGGGTGGAGCCATGATCCCTCAGTCCCTCTCCCCTTCTTTTGGGGGGAAAACACCCATGGTGAACGAACAGCGTCCATATCACCCAGGCAGCTGAAGGAGGGAGGATGATCCTCGTCACGGGTGGGGCAGGGTACATCGGGAGCCACACGATCAAGGAACTTTTGCGGGACGGGCGGGACGTGGTGGCGCTGGACAACCTGTCCGCCGGCCACCGCGAGCTTGTCCTGTGCAGGGAGTTCGTCCACGGGGACCTCTCCGACGCCGGCCTTCTCCAACGAACGTTCCAGCGGTACCCGATCGAGGCGGTGATCCACTTCGCCGCCCACACCTCGGTGCCCGAATCGGTGGCGAACCCGCGGAAGTACTACCAGAACAACGTCGTCGGCGGCCTCTCCCTTCTCGATGCCATGGTCGAGGCCGGGGTGCGGGCGATCGTGTTCTCCTCGAGCGCTGCCGTGTACGGGGCCCCCGTGCGGGTTCCGATCCCGGAGGACCACCCCAAGGATCCGAAGAACCCCTACGGCCGGACGAAGCTCGCCTTCGAGGGGATCCTCCACGACTACGGGGTCGCCTACGGGCTACGGCACGTGGCGCTGCGGTACTTCAACGCCGCTGGCTCTGACCCCGACGGGGAGATCGGCGAATGTCACGATCCCGAGACCCACCTCATCCCGATCGTCCTCGAGGTCGCCCTCGGGGTGCGGCGGGAGGTGCAGATCTTCGGCACCGACTACGATACGCCCGATGGGACAGCGGTTCGGGACTACATCCACGTCTCTGACCTCGCCCGGGCGCACGTCCTCGCCCTGCGGGCGCTCGAGGAGGGGAAGGCGGCGCCGGCCTACAACCTCGGGACGGGGCACGGGCACACCGTGCGCGAGGTGGTGGAGTGCTGCCGGAGGATCACCGGCCGCGAGATCCGCGCCGTGGACGCGCCGCGCCGGGCGGGGGACCCGGCGGCCCTCGTGGCCGATCCGTCCCGGGCGAAGAGGGACCTCGGCTGGGAGCCCCGGTTCACCACGCTCGACCCGATCGTGGAGACCGCCTGGCAGTGGATGCTCCGCCGGTTGTAACCGCGAGCCTTGTGGCCGACGGGGTCCGGTTTCGGAGTCGGCGGCGGCATGTTGTTCCCCGCTACCGAACGAGGCCATGACGGGGCGCGTGGACCCCTTCTACCAGAGGCAACTTGCCTCTTCTCCTCCGTTCGGGGTATTGTCCGTCTCCCATGAGAAGCGAGATGGTCAAGGAGAAGGGGGGGACGGATGGACGAGTATGAGGTTGACTTGAGGGACTACATTCGCGTCGTGTGGTGGGGTAAATGGATTATCCTCGGGGTGGTCGTGGTCGCCGTGGGTCTAGCTGCTGTGGTCACAATGCGCTCCCCGGACGTGTACCGCGCCGAGGTCCTGTTGGCCGTCGGGCGGCCGATGGGGGTGCCCAATACCTATACGCCTCCCACCACGGATCTCCTGGCGGAGCGGGTGCAGGATCGGGAGCTTCTCGAGCGGGCTGCTGCCGAGGGCGTGGTCAGCGCGTCGTGGCTGATGGGAAGCGTTACGGCCAGAAAGCAGGACTCGTTTGCTCAGATCACCATTCAAGGCTCTCTTCCCCCACACGACCTCGCCGGGGCCGCTGGGCGCGTGGTGGCTGCGCTTCAGGAGGAGGCCGCCGCTGAACTCGTGGCGTCCATCGTACTGCGGCTGAGTGAAGTTCAATCGGAACGGGAGGCTTTACTGCTCCAGGTGGGGGACTGGGAGACAGAGCTGGCCCGTTCCCGCGCTTGGGCCGAGGCCAGGCGCGATCAACTTCGGTCCAGGATCGCTGAGTTGCAGGTTAATCCTGAGGTACTGGGGCTGAGTGTTGGAGATGGGGCCACCATCCGTGGCTACCTCGTGCAGAAGGAGCTAGACCTGCTCTACGCTCGGCTTCAGGCCACGGAGCAGGCGTTGGACGAGATGGATCGGCTCGGTTCGGCATACGTGGTGGGCCTTCAGGAGCAAATGGCCCTCCGCAACCAGCTTGCAACGCTAGACCAGGAAGAAGCCGCACTACGGGATCTGCTGTCCATACCCCCTCAGCCGGTGGTCGTGGTGCGCGGGCCTACGGTATCCGGGCCGCTCGGGACGAGCCTAAAGATGAACGTGGCTGTGGCTGGAGTGATCGGGCTATTTGTAGGTGTTCTGCTCGTGTTCTTCGTCCACTGGTTGCGGTTCGAGCCACAGGGAGGGGACAAGACGGGTTCCACGCGAGCTGATTCCGGCCAGCCCCGCGGCGGCTAGAGCGGAGGGTAACGAACGGCGTTTCCAGGCGCGTGGGGCAGCGGGAGTTTGGGATCAGGAGCAGCCCCAACGTAGCTTGTTGGGGCACAGCCGCTAGGTCACAATGCACCCTGAATAGGGGGTGGGCGTGCGGTACTTCGGGACGGATGGGGTGCGCGGGGTAGCGGGGGTGGACCTCACGGCCGACCTCGCGTTCCGCCTGGGGCGGGCGGCGGGGCTCGCCTTCCGCCCAGGGAACGTCCTGCTGGCTCAGGACACACGCCTCTCCGGACCGGCCCTCGCCACGGCCTGTGCTGCCGGGCTCGCTGCGGCCGGCTGCGATGTGGACCTCGCGGGGGTCCTCCCCTCCCCGGCCGTGTCCCACCTCGTGGTCCAGTCCGGGTACGGGCTGGGCTGCGTCGTCTCCGCCTCCCACAATCCCCCCCCCGATAACGGGATCAAGTTCTACGGCCGCGATGGGCTGAAACTATCGGTTGCCGACGAGGAACGGGTGGAGTCCCTCCTCGAAGCTAGGCCCCGCGCCGGCCCGCGGGGACGGGTGACCCCTCGCCCGGCGGTCGCGGAGAGCTACCGTTCGTTCCTGCGGGAGAGGGGCGCTGGCCTGTCTCTTGCGGGCCTGAAGATCGTCCTCGACTGCGCCCATGGGGCGACGGCGCGGGTTGCGCCGATGCTCTTCGCTACCCTGGGGGCTGACCTCGTCCTCCTCGGCGCGGAGCCGGACGGGGCGCAGATCAACGCTACCGGCGCCGCGGCGATGGATGCCGTAGCCGCAGCCGTCCCCGCCCAGCGGGCTGACCTCGGCATCGCGTTCGACGGCGACGGGGACCGGGTGCTGTTCGTGGACGGCCGGGGCGATGTCGTGGAGGGGGATCGCCTGATGGCGGCCCTCGCCCCGCGACTTCTCAGGTGGAACGAACTCTCCTCCCCCCAGGTCGTGTTCACCGTGCTCGCCAACCTCGGGGCCGAGCAGCACCTGACCGCACGGGGGTTCCGGGTGGAGCGGGTGGAGGTGGGCGACCGCAACGTGGCGTGGGCGATGCGGGAGGGGGGGAGCGACCTCGGGGGGGAGCCCTCCGGCCACATCATCTACCGCCCGTGGGCCGTGACCGGGGACGGGATCCTCACCGCCCTCCTTGTGCTGCGGGTCCTCATCCGGGCGGGGACCGACCTTGGTTCCCTTGTGGCCCCGGTCCCCCTCTACCCCCAGCTGCGCCGGGACGTGCCGGTGGATGACCGGGAGGCAGCGCTCGCCGATCCTCGGGTGCAGGCCGCGATCCGGGCCGCGCAGGCCAAACTCGACGGGACCGGCCGCCTGATCGTGCGCCCGTCCGGAACCCAGCCCCTCATCCGGATCATGGCCGAGGGCCCCGACGAGGCCGCCCTGCGCGATGCCGTCGGCATTGTAGGAGGCGCCGTCGCCTCCTACGCCGTGAACACGCCGCCAACGGCCTCTCACGCCTCCCTCCTCACGCCCAAGGAGGCCTATGAGCCCTGATTCCATCCACATGGTCGTTGTTGGAGCTGGCTACGTTGGCCTTACGACGGGCGTATGCCTTGCCTACCTCGGGCACCACGTGACGTGCGCGGACAAGGATCCGGAGAAGATCGCCCTCCTCAAGCGTGGGAAGAGCCCGATCCACGAGCAGGGGATGGAGGAGGTGATGTCCCTCGCTGCCCCACGGCTTGCCTTCGCTGAGCGCGCGCCCGAAGTAGTGGGCGATGCCGACCTCGTCCTCATCGCCGTGGGCACCCCGTGCAAGCCCTCCGGGCAGGCTGACAATCGTTATGTCGAGGAAGCAGCACGCGAGATCGCCGCTGGCCTGCAGCCGGGTCGGAGCTATACCCTGGTGGTCAAGTCCACCGTTCCCATTGGGACCAACCGCCGGGTGGCCCACGTGGTGGAGCAGACCTTGGCTGACCGCGGGCTCAACGGCAAGGTCAAGGTACGCGTGGCCTCTAATCCGGAGTTCCTCAGCGAAGGGACAGCCCTGCAAAACATGCTCTACCCCGACCGGATCGTGATCGGAGTTGATAATCCCGAGAGCGCCGATATCCTGCGCCAGCTGTATCGCCCAATCCTCGAGCAGACGTTCGACCCACCGCCCTCCCTTCCCCGGCCTACCGCTTACTCCCTCCCTCCCCTCGTGACCACTGACCCCATCAGCGCCGAGATGATTAAGTACGCCGCCAACGCCTTCCTCTCCATGAAGATCAGCTTCATCAACGAGATCGCTGGCCTGTGCGAGAAGGTGGGGGCCGATGTGACCGAGGTCGCCCGGGGCATCGGCCTCGACCCCCGGATCGGGCCTCGCTTCCTCCAGGCTGGACTTGGGTGGGGCGGAAGCTGCTTCCCCAAGGACACCAAGGCCCTCCACGCCATGGGCGAGGAACTGGGCGAACCGACGTTGCTTGTGGACGCCTCGATTGCCGTGAACCAGCACCAGCGCCAGCGGGCTGTGGATCGGCTGCAGGACGCACTCAAGGGTGTACGGGGCCGGGTGATCGGAGTGCTGGGGCTGTCCTTCAAACCGGGAACGGATGACCTCCGCGAGTCGGCGTCGCTCGATCTAATCCGTCTTCTCCTCGAGCGCGAGGCCCACCTGCGGGTTCATGACCCCGTTGCCATGGAGCAGGCCCGGACTCTCCATCCTGACCTTGATATCGAGTATTGCTCGGACCCCTACAGCCTTGCCCAGGGTGCTGACGCCCTCGTCCTCGCCACCGAGTGGCCCGAGTACCGCCGTCTCGATCTTGGGCGTCTTTCGGCCTCCATGCGCACCCCGGTCCTCCTCGACGGCCGCAACCTGTTTGATCCTACCGCCGCCCGCGCTGCAGGATTCACGTACATCGGTGTGGGGAGGTAGTGGGTTTGTAGGAAGTGGGGAGATGAGCGAGTTGGGAGGTGAGAGGGAAGTAATGGAGGATCAGGCGAAGTTGGGACCGGAGAGCCTGAGAACTCTGGACGTCTGGCAGGAGGGGACGCAGCTTGTGAAGCAGATTTACATCCTGACGCGAGGTTGGCCTGCTGAGGAAATGTACGGCCTCACCAGCCAGGCTCGGCGCGCCGCGGTGTCCGTGCCCTGCAATCTTGCAGAGGGGGTTGGCCGTGGAACGCCACGCGAGCGATGCAGGTTTGCTCAGACAGCCATCAGATCCCTCTATGAACTCGACACCCTACTACTTCTGGCGGAGGATCTTGGCTACTCCGGGAGCGGTGCCATTCAGGATGTCCGGCAGAGCATCACTGTTCTTGTACGCCGGGTGTGGGCCTACATTCGATTCCACCGGGGCCGACAATGAACCCTATCCCCGACACTCCACTCCCTCCCCCCACTCCCACCTCCCTACCTCCCACCTCCCTACCTCCCACCTCCCCTCATCAGCCCTCCCGCGCCCTCATTACCGGCGCCGCTGGCTTCATCGGCAGCCACCTGGTGGACCGACTCCTTGTCGAAGGGTGGGATGTGATCGGTGTAGACAACTTCGATCCCTTTTACGACCCGGCCATCAAACGCCGCAACCTCGCCCAGGCCTTGGAGCATCCCCGCTTCACCCTGGTCGAGGCCGACATCCGCGATCTCGACTCCCTCTGTCCTGCCTTCGCTCTCTGTTGCGCTCCCCACTCCCCACCCCCCACGTCCCACACCCCTCATCCCGTGATCGTCCATCTCGCCGCCCGCGCTGGTGTTCGCCCCTCCATCGAGGATCCCATTGGCTACTACGAAGCCAACGTCCGCGGCACCCAGAACATGCTGGAGCTCGCCCGGGAGTGGGGGGTGGAGCAGTTCGTGTTCGCCAGTTCGTCCAGTGTCTATGGCGTGAACCCCGACGTCCCGTGGCGAGAAGAGGACGATGTGCTCCGGCCGATCAGCCCGTATGCGGCGAGCAAGGTAGCGGGGGAGCTTTTGGGCCATGTCTACAGCCACCTGTACGGGATTCGGTTCGTTGCCCTGCGCGTCTTTACCGCCTACGGCCCCCGCCAGCGGCCAGACCTCGCCATCCACAAGTTCGCCCGGCTTATGCTGGAGGGGAAACCGATTCCCATTTATGGAGACGGTTCGAGTCTCCGGGACTATACTTACATTGCTGACCTGGTGGAGGGGATCCGGGCGGCCATGGATTACCAGGGGAGTTTGTATGAGATCATCAATCTGGGGAGTGGCCGGCCGGTCAAATTGCTTGATATGGTCAGGGCGTTGGAGGAGGCCCTTGGAGTGAAGGCCAACCTGGAGTTCCTGCCGCCTCAGGCCGGGGACGTGTCCCAAACCTGGGCCGACATCCGCAAGGCCCAGCGATCGCTCGACTGGCATCCCCATACTGACCTCGTTCAAGGTCTTTCCCGCTTCGCCGCGTGGCTCACCACCGGTCAATCAAGTTCCCCCACGCATGCCCCCCCACCGCCTACTGCCTACCCCCCACCGCCCACTACCTACCCCCCCCATCATGATCACCACCTACCGTAAGCTGATCTCAATTCTTACGCCCCACGAACGCCGGCGGCTGGGGCTGGTGTTTCTCGGCGTGCTCGGCCGCGCCCTGCTGGAGGTCGTGGGCGTGGCTTCCATCCTCCCCTTCTTCTCCGTGGTGGGGAACCCGGACCTCGTTTACACAAACTCAACCCTCAACTGGCTGTATGTGAGCTTGGGCTTCAGGAGCGTTAACCGCTTTCTCCTCTTCCTGGGTTTCGTGGTCTTGGTGGTGCTTGTGGGCAGCAACGCTTTCGCTGCGGCCGTGGACTGGGGGCTTCAGCGCTTCAGCTGGATGCGGAACCATAGCCTTTCGCGGCGGCTACTCGGCGCGTACCTTGCCAAACCCTACGTCTTCTTCCTCGGCCAGAACTCCGCCACCCTGGAACGCAACGTCCTTGCCGAGACCCAACACGTAGTGCAGGGGATGATCATCCCGGCGCTTCAACTTCTGGCGAGCATCGCAGTGGTCGCTTGCTTGTTGGGCTTTCTCATCGCCATTGACCCTGTGCTCGCCGGTCTCGCCATCCTAGCCGTGGGCGGTGCCTACGGTGCCATCTACCTTGTGGTGCGGAGGAAGCTACGTCAGCTGGGCCAGGTTCGCGTGGAGGCCAACCGCGAGCGGTTCAAGATCGTCGGGGAGGCGTTCGGGGCCATCAAGCTGCTCAAGCTGGTGGGCCGGGAACGTCAGGTCCTGAACGCTTACTCCCCTGCCTCGTACCGCTTCTCTTCGGCCGTGGCCACCAGTGAGATCATCTCCAGAGTTCCCCGGTACGCCCTGGAGGTGGTAGCGTTCGGGGGGCTCCTTGTGGTTGTCCTCTACCTTCTGGCCACGCGACAGGACTTGGGCTCCATCCTGCCTCTGATGGGTGTGTACGGGTTCGCCGGGTACCGGCTTCTCCCTGCTGTGCAGAACGTGTTCGCGGGGGTGACACAACTGCGGTTCTCACAGGCAGCTCTGGAGGCCATCCACAGTGACCTTGCGGCCACAGCAGCAGAGCCCCATCCCATTTCCCTCGTTGGCGAGCCCATCCGCATCAGGGAGAAAGTGGAGCTGCGGAACGTGACCTTCCGCTACCCAGGCGAACGGGAGCCGGTCATCCACGACGTCTCCTTGACCGTGCACGCGGGAGCTTCCATCGCTCTTGTGGGGAGGACCGGTGCCGGCAAGACCACGGTCGCCGACCTCATCCTTGGCCTCCTCAGGCCGGACGAGGGAGGGCTCTATGTAGACGATCAAGAGATCACGGACGAGTTACTTCCCCGCTGGCAACGGAACCTGGGCTACGTGCCTCAGGAGATCTACCTCACCGACGACACCGTGGCTGCGAACATCGCCTTCGGCGTGGCCAAGGAAGAGATCGACATGGCTGCCGTGGAGCGAGCAGCGCGGATTGCCAACATTCACGAGTTCATCGTGAGTGAGCTGCCTGCCGGCTACGACACAATGGTTGGCGAGCGGGGCGTGCGGTTGAGTGGGGGCGAGCGTCAGCGGATCGGCATCGCCCGAGCCCTGTACCACGATCCCCAGGTCCTGGTGCTGGACGAAGCCACGAGCGCCCTCGACGGGGCTACAGAGACCGCCGTGTTTCAGGCCATTGCCAACGTGGCTCGAGCGAAAACGCTTATCATCGTGGCTCACCGGCTTGCTACCGTCAAGGAATGTGATGTAGTGTACCTGGTGGAGGGTGGTCGGATTGTGGAGCAGGGGACGTACACGGAGCTCATGGAGCGGAGCGCCCGATTCCGTGAGATGGCCAAAGTCGGGGGTAGCACTTGACAACGCTGTGTTCGAAGACAATGTGGTTGACCCATGATCATAGATAAACCTGAGTTCGTCGAGAGCGATGGTGAGCTGCAGTGCCGGTACCCCGTTCAGTTTAAAGGCGGGACCGGCAGAGCGTTATGGTATCGAGTCAGCTCAGAATGGGCTGACCTCGTCTCATTCCGCATGGATGCCCCAGTGGTGGCTCTCTTGATTCCCGCGATGGCACGGGGGGAAGCCATTCACATTGTCGGCACCATCTCGGAGCGTCTTTACTACAGTCTGTCGCGTCCATTTCAGCATATGCTACGTGCCATGTTTCCTTCACTTACGGTGGTCGATATCCATCCGCAACACGTTGAATCAACCGCCGCTCAGGGTGTGGCCGCGGGTTTCTCGGGAGGGATCGATTCGTTCTGTTTGCTAGCGGACCACCATTATGCCCCGGATGTCCCCACAGGATTCCGGTTGACTCATCTGCTCTACAACAATGTCGGTTCACACGGCAGGCGTGGTGAGGAGCTCTTTCGCGAGCGATATGAGCGGCTGAAGGCCGTTGTGGAAAGGATCGGGCTCCCTTTCATTGCAGTCAACAGCAACCTAGACGATTTCTACGCGGGCTTCACCTTTGAGCAAACCAACACGGTGCGCAACGCTTCCGTCGCCCTCTTGCTGCAGCGGGGGCTCAAGCGCTGGCTGTATGCTTCCTCGTTCAAGTATGCAGATTTGTTCATCGGTCCTAAGGTAAGCAACATGGCCTATGCTGATCCATTTGCGCTCTCACTTCTATCCACTGAAGCCTTGGATATGCTGTCGGTGGGGGGAGAGTACAGCCGTGTCGAGAAGACGCTCCGCGTAGCAAAGATTCAGGACTCCTATACAGCGCTTGACGTCTGTGTTCGCCCCGGTCGCGGGGGAGAGCAATGCTCTCGGTGTGAGAAGTGTCTGAGGACACTCCTTACCCTGGAAATCGCAGGGGCTCTGCCACTGTATCGGAATGTCTTCAACCTCGACGTGTACTCGAAGGCACGCACGATGTACATTGCGGAAGTCCTTCGGAACCATACCCCCTTCCACCGCGAGATTGTATCGTTCGCGAAGGAGTGTGGCTACAAGTTTCCCGTCGTGGCACATGTTATAGCGCTCATGCGCGTTCCCGATGCTAGGAACTTGGGGAGAAGAGCCCTTCGACATGCCCGAGCAGGGCTACACGAGTCTCGCGCTGGGAGCCCCTGACGCCTATGGTGGTCAGAGGGTTGTTGCAGGAGAATCCCACTGCGCTGGGCCCTGAGCTGAGACGGCTCGAAGGCGGGCAAAGGGGTTGGAGGGTATGAGAGAGGGAGGATCACGAGTTGCGGTGGTTGGGTACTACGGGCATCAGAACACCGGAGATGACGCACTTGCTGCCACAGTTGTGGGAGGCATTTCCAAACGGGTGCCAACGGCGGAGTTCTACGTTGCCAGCTCCCCGCTAGTCATGCCTCCTGGAGTAAAAGTCCGATGGCGTCGGGAGATCCGCGTCAAGATTCGCGGAGTGCCACGGGTGCTAGATCAATGGGAGAAGATGCACTGCGGAAAGCTCGTTCTCGGTGGAGGGAGCGTAATACACGACCTATTCGGCGGGGACCGTCTGCGGGCCCGTCTGAGAGAATTTGAACTACTCAAGGCTTTAGGGCAATCTTTAGGAGCGATGGGGATAGCATTGGGCCCGCTCACGACGGAAGCGGGGCGGAATACAGCCCGGAAGATCCTGCAGTTATTCGATTTCGTGGCTGTTCGTGATCAACTGTCAGTAGAGCTGGCTGAAGAGATAGGTGCACCGCGTCCTGTTCTGGCTTTTGACCCGGCTGTTCTCCTGGAATCAACTCCCTTGCCGGACATCGGCGGTGATTCGTATATTGACGGCGCCCTAGAGTTCCCGGTATTGGGGATTTCAGTCTGTAACTTTTCTCAATATGTCGGACGAGGGCCAGAAGCCGATAAGCGGAGGCTGGGCAAACTTGTAGACGCGTTGCGGCGGGTAAGGTGGGGTGACCACCACCTGTGGTTGTTTGAGTTCAATGGTAACCAGACAGTTGGCGATCGTCCCCTAGCAGAGCAGCTACTTTCAGCGCTAGGGGATCGAGTGCCCTGCGACATAGTTCCGTATCACCCGAATCCCTGGGTGACACTCCAACGGATCAAGCGGTGTGATGGTATGCTGGCGATGCGGTTACACGCGGCAATCTTTGCCTACCTAGCGCGCATACCCTTCGTCGTTCTCTCATATCACCAGAAATGTCTTGGGTTTGCAGGGATCGCAGGAGTTCCTCCCGAGCTGGTGCTCGATTCGGAGGCCTTTGTCCCAAATGAGCTGACGCCGCTTGTGGATCAGTTGATCCGCGACGAGCTCCCCCGTGGACCAGCTCTGCCAGTAGAGGAAGCTCAGGATCTAGCGGAACGGAATTTCCTTTGGTTTGGAGAGGGGCAACAAGGTGACTGAGAAGAGGGCGTCTCCGGTGGTGTCAGTGATCATACCGTTGTATAACAAAGAGCGCTATATACAACGCGCGATAGAGAGTGTCATAGCGCAGACGTACAAGAACTACGAGATAATCGTTGTGGATGATGGGTCCACTGATGCGAGTCGGATAGCTCTGGAACCATATTGGGATAGAATAGCCTATATCTGGCAAGAAAACGCTGGACCTGGTGCGGCACGTAATCGTGGGGCCTCCAAATCATCTGGCCAATACTTAGCCTTTTTAGATGCCGACGACTATTGGTTAGAGGGTTTCTTAGAGCACACAGTCGCCTTTCTCGAGAAATACCCCGAGGCTGGTGTAGTAAGTACAGCATATTGGAGACTCCGCCCAAGTGGAAGGACGTGCGTCGTCTTAGCCACAGCGAAACAGCCGGAAGGCATCGTGGAGAACTTTTTCAAGGCGTATGCTAGAATTCGCTTCTGTTGTACAGGATCTGTGCTGATACGAAAAGCGGTGTTCGTCTCCCTTGGAGGGTTCCGTGAAGACCTGAAAGCCGGGGAGGATGTAGAGTTCTGGTGTTGTTTGGGTGCGATTACCACATGGGGATACATAACCCGCCCACTCGCGGTCTATGATGAGACAGTACCGAACTCAATTGTAAGGGGTCCCATTCAAACGGTACTAGCACAAAAGCCGGATCTGCGGGACTGGGAGAGAAGGATCCTTTCTCTCATGCGTGAAGAGGAAGTTGGGGACTACGGGCATGTCCGTTGGCGCACAGTGGTGAACCGGCTCAAACTTCTCATCAGGTGCGGGGAGTATCAAGGAGCACGTTCGCTTGCAGTAGCGTATCGCGCAGCGTTTGCCCTTCCTCGTCGCCTCGCACTGACCGCGATAGCTGTAGTACCGGACTTTATGTTTGGAGCCATCCGGCGCTTGCAAGGATGGGGAGAACAGTGCTCGTGAGGGCCGGCGTTTGGCGCGCGAGTCCGGGGTTTCTGGGAAGCTACGCGGCCGTGTCCCTCGGTAAGCGAGATAGTGAAGGCACCACGGCTGACGGTCACCGGGCGCATCATCCACGCTGTCACCAGCTTCGCCCAATCTGGGAACGCTCTGCGGATTGCACACGCGGCTGCAACATAGGTCGGCACTTTGAAAACTAGATCCGGTACGATCAAGGGTTGGGTCCAGCCGCCAGCGACGGGGCATGGAAGGTCCTACTTGATTGTAGGGCTCTTGCTTACGTACATCGTAAGCATGCTGCTCCTGTCGAAGCTAGCCGTGGGAGCTGGGATTTCAAAGGCAATCGGACTTGGTCTTGCTTACATCTTCATAGCCCACGTGCTCGTGCGAGACGAGCGGATATGGCTTCCTACACCGCTCAGATGGATGCTGGCGTTCATTGCAGTAAGCCTAACGGGTGGCTTCTTCGCTCCTGACAAGGTTGGATTCCTCGGAGGAACTCTGACCCTGGTTCAGTTGTTCGGATTTGGTCTCATCCTGGTGAACCTCGCCGGGGATCCCCGGGTCCTGCGTCTGACTGAGCGCACCGTTGTGTTCACCCTGCTAGTGGCTGTGATCCTGGCTGCTGTAGGGTTTGACTTCTCTCCCAGTGCCCGTCTTGGAGGGGTGTTTGTCAACGCAAACGCTTATGCATTGGCGCTATTCTTCGGGTGCGCTCTGTGTATCAAAGAGGTCGTGTCAGCCACATCACTCACCAAGCGTCTTCTGTGGGCAGCTCCGCTGCTCCCATTTCTCTATCACATATTCTTGACCGGTTCCCGAAAGGGTCTACTTGCTGTTCCTATCTTCCTTGTGCTGTTCCTCATGTTGGGCATTGGACGGTTCCACAACAGGCGTGTCGCGTGGTCGGTCGCACTTATCGGGGCATTGCTTGCTGTGCTCGTATTGAGGTTTGAGCCCACCGCGCTGAAGCGAATGGCCGCCGTCGCTGATGTGTTCACAAGTGGCGACATAAACATGGTCCAAGAGAAAAGTCTTCGGTTTCGGTGCGGTTTTGCTGCGGCGGCAATCGCGATATGGAAGGACTACCCCGTATTTGGGGCCGGGACGGATCAATTCAGAAATCTGGTCCTGGAGAAAGACCCATCGCTCCAGTCAACGTATTCCCATAACAATTACGTGGAGCTCCTTGCCAACAATGGCTTGGTTGGCTTCATCCTGTGGTATGGAGCATACGTGTCGCTGTTATGTAGACTGTGGTTCAGATCAAAGGTGTGTGCGGATAGGCAGCGGAGCATGCAGATGGTTGCCTACTGCGCCCTGCTGGTCACCGTCATGGTTCTAGAGGTAGCCTGGGTGACATACAGCGACAAGCTCTTCTGGTTGATGTTCACGATGGGTATCGCAAGCACACGCACCGGTTCAGGAGTGCGTCCGGGGAAAGATCCCCTAGTGCGGGAAGCGAGCGTGAACCGCGGGGGAGGAGGTTGAAGTGCTGAGACAACTGGCTTGTGCGGCGCTGCTCGGCACCAGGGACCGCGCAGTCTTGCGAGCTTTGCGGCAGCTCCGGGAGGCTGAGCACATGTCCGCCCAGGATCTGGAAGCAGAACAACGGCGGCGCCTCGCGGCTTTGGTCCGACACGCTTACGAGAATGTGCCCTACTATCGAAAGATCCTGAAACAAGCTGGAGTGATCTCAGGGAATGGTGTGGATCTGAGCCGGTGGTCGGAGATACCTATTCTGACAAGGCAAGACCTTCGAGAACGCTACGATGATCTCAAGTCACGAGACCTCGCGCAGCGGGCGTGGTACGAGAACGCCACCGGCGGGTCCACTGGTGAGCCCGTGCGTTTTGTGCAAGATGCATCGTATTCGGCCTGGATGCGGGCGGTCAAGATGCTCTTCGACTTATGGACCGGTTACAAGATAGGGGAGCCGAAGGTGATTCTTTGGGGCTCTGAACGGGATCTATCAGGTGGACAGGGGAACTTCCGTATGCTCCTAGGGCACTGGCTGAGAAACGAGAGGTGGCTAAACGCCCGTCGCCTGAGCGATGACAGCGTGCGCGAGTACGTGAAGGTGATTAACCGCATGAGACCAGTTCAGATATTGGCGTACGCGACTAGTCTCTATGAGCTTGCACAGTTGATTGAGCGAGATGGACGAGATGGATTGGAGGTGTATGCACCCAGGGCTATCATGACTTCGGCGGACACCCTGTACCCACATATGAGAGAGTTGATAGAGAGAGTGTTTCGTGCACCCGTGTTCAACCGCTATGGTTCTCGCGAAGCGGGTGACATTGCCTGTCAATGCGAGGTCCATGGCGCGCTTCATGTGTCCCCTCTTACGCATTACGTAGAGATCATCCGTGGCGATGGCTCGCTCGCTAGAGATGGAGAGATCGGCGAGGTTATAGTAACTCCCCTGGCAAACTACGCTATGCCTTTGATTCGCTATCAGATTGGGGACATAGCAGCATGGGAGAAAGGAGGGTGCTCCTGTGGTCGGAAATGGCCTGTACTTCAGACCGTATATGGCAGAGTTAGAGACAGTTTCCATCTGCGCGATGGCACGATAGTACGAATTCCCGACTCAGTATTGTATTTCAGAGATTGGATTTGCAGGTTTCAGTTCATCCAAGAAGATTACGACGTTGTGCGGCTTCTTGTTGTGCCGGTAGTTTCCCCTGAAGAGGCGAAGGAGAGAGTAGAGAACGAACGTGCTGGTATCGAAGAGAAGCTTCGTTCATTGATGGGCATTGAGTGCTGCCTACAAATCGAATTAGTGGAGGAGATCCCGCCAACACCGTCAGGCAAACACCGGTATGTGATTTCTAAGGTACCTCATGACCCGTGAGAGCCTGCAGTCAACTGAAGTGGCTTTGTTCGTACCTTCTCTCCGAGGGGGCGGAGCCGAGCGGGTGATGGTCAATCTGGCACGCGGTCTTACTGAGAGAGGCCTCCCGGTAGACCTGGTACTGGCCAAGGCAGAAGGTCCCTACCTAGCTGAACTACACCCAAAAGTGCGGGTAGTGGACTTGGGCGCGCGCCGCGTGCTCTTTGCCCTCCCAGGCCTGGTCCGCTACCTTCGGCAGGAGCGGCCCCAGACAATGCTCTCAACACTCAACCACGCCAACATCGTGGCCCTGTGGGCAAGGAAGCTAGCCCACGTCCCGACACAGCTGGTAATCCGCGAGGCGAACATAATAGGTCTAAGTTCAGCCAACGCACCCAGCATCAAGGGCAGGGCGATGCCTTTGCTCATGCGTCTGTTCTATGGCTGGGCCGATGCTGTGGTGGCTAACTCGCAGGGCTCTGCCGAGGAGTTGACGAGGCTCGTGGGCGTGCTTCCCCACAAGGTAAAGGTGATCTATAACCCGGTCGTTAGGCCAGATCTCTTCGCCAAGGCCGCGGAATCCCTGGACGATCCCTGGTTTAGCGAAGGAGAACCGGCGGTCGTTCTAGGGGTGGGGCGCCTCACCGAACAGAAGGACTTCCCGACTCTGATCCGCGCTTTCGCCCTGGTGCGTAGACATTGGCCAGTGAGGCTCATGATCCTTGGTGAAGGAGAGGTACGGCCTCAACTTGAGGCTCTGGTGAGGGAACTGGACCTGGATAACGACGTAAAGATCCCAGGGTTTGTGGACAATCCCTACAAATACATGAAACGAGCAGGAGTGTTTGCTCTCTCCTCGCGGTGGGAAGGTCTTCCAAACGCGCTGATCGAGGCCTTGGCCCTCGGCACGCCCGTGGTCGCTACGGATTGCCCGAGCGGGCCCGCGGAGATCCTGGAAGATGGGAAGTGGGGTCGGCTTGTGCCCGTGGGAGATGACGCCGCCCTCGCGGAGGCGATCCTTGCGACGCTTGCCGAACCGCGGCGGCTGCAGGCCGCTCAGCAACGGATGCGGGAGAGGTTCGGGCTGGAAGCGGTTGTCGAGCAGTATCTCGATGTCCTGGGGCTGAGGTGAAGCAAGTTCTCTTCGTGATCACTGGCCTTGCCTATGGCGGGGCCGAAACGCAACTTGTGCACCTGGCTACCCGACTAAAGGCACGCGGCTGGGATGTACGGGTGGTCTCCCTTACGCCGCCCAAGGCTTACGTCCAAGAGCTGGAAGCAGCGGGAGTGCCAGTGAGTTCGCTTGGGATCAGGGGAAAAGCGCCGGATCCTCGACCTGTCTTTCGGCTGGCGAAGATGATTCGCACCTGGCAGCCCCAAATTGTCCACAGTCACATGGTGCACGCTAACCTCGTGGCACGGCTTGTCCGACTCCTGGCGCCGGTTCCGGTGCTAATTTGCACAGCTCACAGCATTGATGAGAAAGGGCAGCGAGCTTCAGATCGTCTGCGTAAAATGGCGTACAGGCTTACTGACCCCCTATGCGACCTCACTACTCAAGTGAGCCAAGCAGGGCTGGAGCGCTATGTGCGTATAGGAGCAGTACCCCGGCACAAAATCCGTTATCTCCCGAACGGCGTAGACACAGAACGATTCCGCCCTGATCCTGAGCTTCGCGCGTGCCTGCGACAGGAGTTGGGATTGGAGACTGCCTTTGCTTGGCTGGCTGTAGGGCGGTTTGACGTCCCAAAGGACTACGCTAACCTGCTCCAGGCATTTGCCTACGTGGCCCAAGCGCGACCTGAAGCGCAGCTTCTCATAGCCGGCGATGGACCCCTACGCCCATCTATGGAACAACTGGCCAACGATCTAGGAATAACCGATCGGGTGAAGTTCCTGGGCATTCGTCGGGATATCCCGGCTTTAATGAACGCTGCGGATGCATACGTGATGTCCTCAGCCTGGGAGGGGATGCCGAACGTGCTTCTAGAAGCCGCGGCTAGTGGCCTTCCCATCGTGGCCACTGATGTGGGCGGAAACTCTGAGGTGGTGATTGACGGCAAGACCGGCTTCCTCGTGCCACCGAAAGACCCTGAGGCCTTAGCTCAGGCGATGGTGCAGCTCATGGGTCTTCCCCAGGAGGAGCGCCGTCGCGTGGGCGAAGCCGCCCGCCAATACGTCGAGGCCAACTACAGCCTGGACCGGGTAGTGGACCAGTGGGAAGCTCTGTATCGGGAATTCCTGGCGCAGAAAGGAATTCGGGTTGAGTAAGGGCACGGTTATCCAAGGAAGGGTGCTGTTTATTGCCACGGTCTACACCCACCTTGCGGCGTTCCACATCCCGTTCATGAGGCTCCTCCAGGGTCCTCTTTGGCTCATGTACCCGAAGGCAAGCGGAGCTGGCGATACGCGGGCAGATCTTTCACCATACCGCGATAGATCTGGCACATTGGAGCAAGTTGGCACAAAATGCCCGACTGTGGTATAATGCCAAGCCATGGCCACAGACAAGAAAGCTGAGGTTTGGCTAGGGAAGCAGGGCCGGCTGGTGATACCGGCGCCGCTTCGGCGGGCATTAGGCCTTGAGCCTGGTGAACGTCTGATCGCCAGCGTAGAGGATGGGAGGTTAATTTTAGAGCGGCGACGAGAGATCCTTGCCCGAGTTAAAGCTCGGTTTTCTCAAGTCCCGGCGGAAGTTGGGCTGGCTGATGAGCTCATCGCTGAACGACGGGCCGAAGCCCGAAAAGACGATCCGGAATGAACGAGAATCATGGTCGTGTCCTGGATGCGTCAGCTCTCCTCGCGGCCCTCCATGGGGAGCCAGGCGGTGATCAGGTAGAAAACCAACTGGAGAACGCAGTTATATCCGCCATCAACTGGTCGGAAGTCCTGCAAAAGTGCCTTAGCCGGGAAGTGGACATTCGGGGATTGAGGGAAGATCTAGAGGCCCTGGGATTACGCATCGAACCCTTCACGGTGGAAGATGCCGAACTTGCCGCCAGGTTTTGGATGCTCACACGAGAGCAAGGCTTATCCCTGGGAGACCGAGCCTGCCTTGCCCTGGCCCTTCGGTTGGGTTTGCCGGCATTTACCGCCGACAGGTCCTGGGCAGACCTAAAAGTGGACGTGGCAATAAAAGTGATTCGCTGACTGCCCATGGCCCCGAGTTTGCTAAGCCATGGGTATAATGCAAGGGCGTGATATGAGTCCGAGGGGTAAGCCGTTGCAGATTGTTGAGCAGGTTGACGAAACCGTCCTCGCTGACGTGGTGTTTCGGATCCTGGAGGTCACAAAGCCCGAGAGAATTGTCCTCTTCGGCTCCTATGCTCGGGGCCAGTCCCGACTGGGAAGCGATCTCGACCTCTTGATCATCATGAGAACAGACCTTCCTCCACATCAGCGGGCCGTCCCCTTCTACCGCGCTTTGGCCGGGCTCTTGATCCCTAAGGACATTCTGGTTTATACCCCTGAAGAGGTGGAAGCCTGGAAAAATGTTCCTGAGGCCCTCGTGACTACGGCCATTAGGGAAGGCCGGGTGCTCTATGAAAAGCCGCGGTGACCTGGCTCAAGGCTGGCTGGAGAAAGCCCGCCGAGACTTAATCACAGCCGAGCGGGAGCTTGAAAGGCTTCCAACGTTCACCGATATCGTTTGCTTCCATTGCCAGCAAGCTGTGGAAAAGGGCCTGAAAGCCTTGCTCATCGTGCACGGCATTACCCCGCCAAAGACCCATGCCCTCGAGGATCTTGCTCTTCTTGTCTCGCAAGCGGAACCCGAGGCAGAAAGTTTTGCTCGAGAATTGGCAGCCCTCACTCCTTACGCTGTGACTGCTCGCCACCCTGAGTTCTCTGAACCCACTAAGGAAGAGGCACAATCCGCCATCGATATCGCACGGCGCGTCCTTTCGTGGATCCAAAGAAGAGCGGGGGTAGTAGAAAGTTGAGGGCAGACCCTTTGAGTAAGGTGCTATTTATAGCCACGGTTTATACCCACCTTGCGGCGTTCCATATCCCGTTCATGAAGCTCCTCCAGAGTTGGGGCTATGAAGTACACGCTGCGGCGTCGCCGGCGGAGGGGCGCAGGGACGCGGTCGAGGCTGCTGGGGTAGAGTGGTGGGACATTCCGCTCGCCCGCTCGGCCACGGGTCTTCGCGATTTGCGCGCTCGGGAGGAGGGTGCCGCATGAGAATCCTGTATGTAATAACTGCCGCCGAGTGGGGTGGAGCACCGCTCCATGTGCTTCAACTGATGGAGTACATGGTGAAGCAAGGGCATGAGGTGGGCCTGGTGGCAGCGCCGGAGCCAAGGTTGATGGCAGGGGCGGGGACGCTTGGTGTGAAGGTATTCCCCAATCCCCACTTCGTGCGGCCCGTCAGGCCGTGGGAGGATGTCCGCGCGTTGGGGCCGGTCTTCCGGGCGATAGGGGCCTTCAACCCCGATCTTGTGCATGCTCACTCTACCAAGGCTGGTTATGCCGCTCGGCTCGCATGCGCAGTCTTGCGCAAGCCCGTCGTCTTCACCGCCCACGGCTGGGCGTTCACCGAAGGGCGGAGCCTCTGGAAGAGGAAGCTCCTGGCCTGGGTAGAGCGCTTGGCTGCCAAGGTGACGGCCAAGATCATCTGTGTCTCGGAGCATGATCGAGAGCTGGCCGTTCAATGGAACGTGGCCAAGCCGGAAAAGTTGGTCGTCGTCCATAACGGGATTGACCCTCGCCCCTTCCTGGAGGGGGGCGGCGCTTCCCTCCGCGAGGAGCTCGGGCTAAAGGGTTCAGTCGTGCTGACCTTTGTGGGGCGGCTCGCTCCCCCAAAGGACCCACTCACGCTGGTTGAGGCGGTGAAGACTTTGCCTGACGGGGTGTTGCTTATCGTGGGGGATGGGGAACTCAAGCCCCCAGTTGAGGAATACGTCCGGGAGCATGGTCTTGAGGAGAGGGTCCGGCTTTTGGGGGAGCGGAGTGATGTACCAGGCATCCTCGCAGGCTCCGATATCTTCGTCCTCTCCTCCCGTTGGGAAGGCCTCCCCTACACGATCATCGAGGCCATGATGGCCGGGCTGCCGGTGGTGAGCACCAAAGTAGGTGGCGTGCCGGAGCTCGTGGAAGATGGAGTCACCGGCTTTCTCGTTCCGCCGGAGGATCCCCCGGCCTTGGCGGAAGCCCTCCAAGTGCTCCTCGACGATCCAGAATTGTGCCGCCGCATGGGGCAAGCCGGCCGCGAAAAGGCCCTTAGGGACTTTACCCTCGATCGCATGCTCCGCGAGACGGAGCGGGTGTATGAGGGGGTGTTGGGCAGGTGGCGATGACATGGGCCAGACGGGTCGGGAGAAGACCCAGGCCGGTTCCCTGGACCATGTTCTAGGATGGGCACGCTCCATGCCCGGTGCTGGGGGCGAGGCGGGCCGGCGGAACGGGCGGGAGGAGAGGGACTGGTTATCGCGCCAACGAAGGTGGGATTTGAGGTGGCGCGGCAGCGATGGGCAGTTGAGGAAATGGAGCGAAGGTCACTTTCCCAGCCCCAGTACACGCTGGCGAGACCATCTGTGGGGGAGTGGGGCAAGGGGTTGACGCCGTGATGGCACAGGCGAACAGGGAGGTTTGGGGACGCATCGCGCGCCCGGTGACGCTCGGGTACATGGGGTTCCTCGCCTACATGAGCCTGGGGAGGGCCTATCCCCCCGCGCTCGACCGGGCCCTGGCCACGTGGGGCTCGACGGTGTTCCATTTTGCAGGGTACGCGCTCCTCGCGATCCTCTTCGCCTGGACGCTATCTCGCAGAGGCCGACACCGGCCCTGGCTCGCCATCGCGGCGGCGTTTGCCTATGGCGGCCTGCTCGAGGTCTTCCAGTTCCTCGTGCCGGAGAGGGTGCCGTCCGTGCTGGACTTGGGGGTCAACTTGGCGGGCGCGGTCGCCGGCGGGGTTTCCCTCTGGGGCGTGGCGTGCGCCCTGGCCCGGCGGCGCAAGCCGGGGCAGGAGGAGGCGGGTTCCCACTGAATTTGTCTTCCAGACATGTGTTGCGTAGCATGGCTCTCGATGTGTAGTCCGAAGAGGGTGCCGTGATCGGGATCCCGTTCGGCGTCGCCTTGGTAGCGACGTTTCTCTCCACCCCGGTTTTGATAAGGCTCTGTGCCCGGGCGGGGATCGTCGGGCGCGATGTCAATAAGCCCGGGCAGCCGGAGATCCCGGAGATGGGGGGGCTGGCGATCGTCGCGGGGTTCTGTGCCGGGGTCCTCTTTACGCTGGGGATGATGAGCTTTTTGCACCTCTTCCCCCAGGTGAACATGCTCTTCCTCCTGGCCGTGATCGCCACAGTGCTGATGCTCTCGTTGATCGGGGTGGTGGATGACCTCCTGGGCATGCGGCAATGGGTGAAGGCGCTCCTGCCCCTTCTTGCGGCCGTGCCGTTGATGGCGGTGCGCGCGGGACATAGCACCGTGTGGATACCGTTTGTGGGCGAGGTCAACCTCTGGATCTACTACCCCTTGGTGCTGGTCCCGCTCGGGGTCACCGGCGCCGCCAACGCGGTGAACATGCTCGCCGGGTTCAACGGCCTCGAAGTCGGGATGGGGATCGTGGCCATGGGGAGCCTGTCGGTGATCGCCTGGCAGACGGGGCAGGCTACGGCGCTCCTCCTCCTCGTGTGTGGACTGGGGGCACTCCTGGGGATGCTCTACTTCAATTGGTACCCCGCTCGCATCTTCATCGGCGATGTGGGGACGCTCTCCATTGGGGCGATCCTCGCTTCCGCCTGCATTACAGGCAGCTTCGAGGTGGCCGGGGTGATCGTGATCGTGCCCTATGCGGTTGATTTCCTGTTCAAGGCAGCCCACGGGTTCCCGAGCAAAGGGTGGTGGGGGGAGCTGGGGGATGACGGGAAGCTCCGTTGCCCCACCAACGGGCCGGTGAGCCTGTCCCAAGCGGTCCTGAAGTTGTTCGGTGGGCTTCGTGAGCGGTCGCTCGTGCTTGTACTGATCGGGATCGAGGCGCTGTGCGGGCTTGGGAGCGTGCTTTTCTATCTTCGGTCATGATCCGTCCTGGACTATAATTGCTCCCGTGAGCCGGGGACGCGAGGGGACGCTAGGTGCGGTGAGGCGGTCAGACGGGAGGGGGAGATGGAGCTAAGGACGGTGCGGATCGAGAAGCCGGATGATGTGAACCTGATCCTCGGGCAGGCCCATTTCATCAAGACGGTGGAGGACCTCCACGAGGCGCTGGTGACCGCTGTGCCGGGGGCGAAGTTCGGGCTCGCGTTCTGCGAATCGTCGGGCCCAGCCCTCGTGCGCTGGTCGGGGACGGATCCTGAACTCACCGAGCTTGCCACGGGGAACGCCTCCGCCCTCGCCTGTGGCCACGTTTTCGTCATTCTCCTGCGCGGGCTGTACCCGATCAACGTCCTCACTGCGGTGAAGCTCGTCCCCGAGGTGTGCGGGATCTTCTGTGCTACGGCGAACCCGGTGGAGGTGATCGTCGCCGAGACGGAGCAGGGGCGGGGGATCCTCGGGGTGGTGGACGGGGTAAGGACGAAGGGCGTGGAGGGGGAGGCGGACCAGGAGGAACGGAGGTCGTTCTTGCGCCGGATCGGGTACAAGCTGTGACCCTCCGCGCGGTGCTCCTCGACCTGGGTGGGCCGGTCCTGGATGAGGAGGCGGAGTATGAGGGCTGGGAAGCGTCCAGCGTTCGCGCGCTCGCGGCGGAGGGGATCACCGTCCCCCCGGCGGAGTTCGCGCGGGAGCTCGGGGCCGCGATTGCCCGCTGTGACCCGGACGCCCACCTCTCCGCGGTGTGGAGCTTCGTGCGGCCGGATGTGGACCGGTTCCGCCGGATTCGCGACGCGTTTCGCGACCAGAGGCGGGCGTTCGTTGAGGACCTGCGCGGCGTCACCGTCCGCCCCGAGGCGCGGGAGGCGATCCCCACCCTCGCGGCCCGCTACGCCCTCGCCATCGCCGCGAACCAGCCGGGAGCGGTGCTGTCCCGGCTCACGGAGGCGGGGCTGCTCGGCCACTTCCGCTGGCGGCACGTGTCGGAGGGGATGGGGATCGGAAAGCCGTCCCCGCTCTTCTTCCGGATGATCCTCGACGGCCTCGGCGTGCGGGCGGAGGAGGCGGTGATGGTGGGGGACCGGCTCGACTTCGATGTCTTCCCGGCGAGGCTCGTCGGGATGAGGGCGGTCCGCGTCCGCGTCGGGCTGTACGCGGGGCAAGAGCCGATCTCCCCCCTTCATGTCCCCGACCTCACCCTCGACACGCTGGCCGAGCTCCCTGCTGCCCTGGCCTCGCTGGGGTAGCCCCCCCTCGGGGCGGGGTGCGCGGGGAGCCCTTTCGCCGGAGAATCGAGCTGTGGAACGGTACGACGTGGCTATCGTCGGAGGGGGGCCGGCCGGTGCGGTGGCCGCCCGGGCCGCGGCGCAAGCTGGAGCGCGGGTCCTCGTGGTCGAGCGGGCTCCCCGCCGCCCGCCGCGCTGTACCGGGCTCGTCGGGGCCCCGTTCCTCGACCTCGTGGCTGTGCCTCCTCGCCTCGTGCTCCGCGAGGTCCGGGCGGTGCGCGTCTGCGCTCCCGGCGGCGGGGTCCTCGGGTTCCGCGCTGCGGGGCCGAAGGGGTACGTGCTCGACCGAGGGGGGCTCGATCGGTGGCTCCTCGACCAGGCGGTTGAGGCCGGGGCCACTGTGCGGTGCCCGGCCGCGGCGGTGGGCGTGGCGGGGCAGGTCCTCCACACGACGATGGGCCCCGTGGAGTTCGGGGTGCTCGTCGCGGCGGATGGGGCGATGAGCGCGGTCCGGCGGTGGGCGGGCCTCTCCCCGTCCGCGGAGGTCGTGGTCGGGGTGCAGGCCATCGTCGCCGCGTCGCCTCCCGAGGGGGGGGACGAGGTCGAGGTCCACGTGGGGAACGAACTCGCTCCCGGTGGGTTCGCGTGGGTCGTCCCGGCGGAGGAGGGGACGGTGCGGGCCGGGCTCCTCACCGTGGCTGGGCGCGAGGCGTATTCCCTCCTCAATCGGTTCCTCGCCCGTCGGTTCCCCGGGGAGCGCGTCGTTCGCCGGGAGGGGGGGCTCATCCCGATGGGCCCCGCACCGTGCACGGCAGGGCCGCGGGTCCTCCTCGTCGGCGATGCCGCCGGGCAGGTGAAGCCCCTCTCCGGGGGCGGGCTCCTGTTCGGGGCGATCGCGGCCCGGATCGCCGGGGAGGTCGCGGCTGGAGGTCCAGACCACCTCGGGACGTACGAGGCCCGCTGGCGGGCTCTACTCTGGGACGAGATCGCGTTCGGGCTCCGCGGCCGGGTGGCGTTCGTCTCTCTTCGGGATGGGGAGCTCGACCGGATCGTCGCGGCGCTCGATCGCCCTGAGTTCCACCGCCTCGTCGCCGAGGAGGGGGACCTGGATCATCCGTCCCGTCTCGTTCAGGCGGTGGTGGCTCGGCCGGGCCTGTGGCCGGCGGTGATCCCGCTCGTGCGGGCACTGGGGGGCTGGGCTCGGGTGCGGGAGCTCGCCCGCGGTTTGCCCTCCGCCGCCGGGCCGGGATAGACTCCCGCGTGCCTAAGGGAAAGGCCAGCAAGGGACGCCGCGGCGGTCCCCCGGTGCCGCCGGGCGGTTGGCTGTCCCGCCTGCGGTTCTGGGGGTTGGTGTTTTTCTTCCTCTCGATGCCCCTCTTCTTCTCGCCGCGGAACACGGAGTACGGGTACGCAAAGACGATCTACACCCTTGTCTTCATCTCGCTTCTCCTCATCCTGTGGGCGGTGGAGTCCTTCCCGCGGCGGGAAGCGAAGGTCGAGCTCTCGTGGCTCTTCCCGCTCCTCCCCGCGCTGCTCCTCGCTGCCCTCCTCTCCCTCTCCGGGGGGACGCCGGCCGGGGTGGTTCTCCAGTCGGCGACCGTCATCCTCTACTTTGGGTTCATCTTCCTCCTCGTGGTGAACGCCCCCCTCGGGGATCGGGAGGTCGTCCTCCTCCTCGGGGCCCTCCTCCTGGCGGGGTTCGGGAACGCCCTGTTCGGCCTCCTCCAGCACGTCGGGGTGGTCCCCGGGGCGCCGGGCGACCCATTGATCGCCACGATGGGGAACCGCCAGTTCCTGGCCGGGTTCCTCTCCTACCTCGTCTTGCCGGCGGGGATCCTCCTCATCCGGCTGCGGCGGGCGTGGGCGTGGGTCCCCGCGCTCGTCGGGATCGGGTTCATCCTCGCGGTGATGCTCCTCACCCGTCAGGTGGCGGTGCGGCTGGGCCTGGTAGCGGGGCTCCTGTTCGTCGCGTTCGGGATCGGGTTCTGGTCAACGAAGCCGGGAACGTGGCGCCGGTGGGGAGCGGCCGCTGTGGTGGTTGTCGCTGCCCTGGGCGGGGTGCTCGGGGTTCAGGGCCTCGTCTACGCCGCAGTGGTGGGGGGAGAGGCGGCCGCGGTGTGGGGTCTGGGGAAGCTCCTCCGCCGGTTCCCCCGCCTGTGGATCCCCACCGTGGGCCTTTTGGTGGCGGCGGTCGTCCTCCTCCTTCCCCCGACCACGCCGCTCGCTCCGGTGCGGGAGCTCTGGGAGCGCCAGTCGGGGGCGGTCCGGGCGTGGGACCTTTGGGTCGGGTACGAGATGTGGCGCGACCGGCCTCTCTTCGGGATCGGCCTCGGGGGGTACAAGATCCAGTTCGTCCCGTACAAACCGGAGTTCCTCTCCTCCCCCCAGGGGGCGAACTACGCGTTTCCGTTCCCGCGCGCGGATCAGGCCCACAACGAGTACGTCCAGGTAGCCGCTGAGCTCGGCACGTGGGGGGCGATCGTGGTCCTCGCCGGGCTCGCCCTCGTGGGGTACTGGGGGTTGCGGCGGGTGGGGGCGCAGAAGGATCCGGCGAAGCGGGTCGAGCTCCTCCTCCTCGGAGGGGGGCTGATCGCGGTGTTCGTCCACGCTGTCCCCACGTTCCCGTTCCACCTCCCCGCGTCGAGCCTGGCGTTCGTGACGATCCTCGGGCTCGCCTTCTCGCCGCGCTACGGGCCGGTGGGGGATCTTGCGGTGACGCTCCGGGGCTATCGGCTCAAGCTGACCGCCGTGGCCCTCTCCCTCCTCTCCGGCGTCGTGTCGGTGGTCGCGGTGCGGGACATGGTCGCCGATGCGTACCTCCTCGCCGGGCAGGTCTCGTTGGGGTACGGCGAGGTCGCGCTCGCCCGGGAACAGCTTACCCGCGCGGTGGAGCTCGACTTCTGCCCCCGGGTGAGCCTGTACTGGTTGGGGATGGCGCACGCCCAAGCGGGGGACCTCGCGCAGGCCCAGGCTGCGCTGCGGGCCTGTCTCAACCGGTACCGGCCTGAGGTGGTCTACCTCCAGCTCGCGTCGGTGGACCTCGCGATGGGGGAAACGAAGGAGGCGCGGGCGCTCCTCGAGGAGCTTCTCGCCACGATCCCGCCACCGGAGATGGAGCTCGAGGCCCGCTACCTCCTCGCGGTCGCCGACATGTCCGATGGGGACCTCCTTTCCGCCCAGCGCCGCCTGGAGGAGATCCTCGCCCGGGACCCGCACCACGAGCTCGCCCAGTTCCAGCTCGGGGAGGTGGCGCGGATGAGGTACCAATGGGATGAGGCACGCACCCATTACGAACGGACGCTGGAGATCATCGCCGCGAAGGAGAAGACCCTCCAGGCCGCGTATGGGACCCAGGTCTCGCTCGCCCAGCTCGGGGAGCTGCGATCCCAGGCGGAGCGGCTCCGCGGGCTCCGGGCACAGGTCGAGGCGATGCTGCGCGAGATCCCGTAGCAGTCAGGCGCGGTCGGGGCCGTAGCGGCGGTAGAGGATCAGGGCAGCGGGCCCCGCCCCGAACCCGAGCTCGCGGAGGATCCCCTCGATCGCGCTCCCCCGCACCGGCTCTCCGTCCCACGTGCGCACGGTCAATCGTCGCACGGGGCCGGAGACGAGCGTGGTGAGGAGTTCGAGCGCGGGGCGGAGTTCATTTGGCGGGAGGCCGGCGAGGTTCGTGAGCCCCTCTCCCTCGACCGCGAGCACGGGATGGCCATCGCGCAGGACGAGGTACGCGCCCGGTCCCGTGCGGAACCGCCGGCCCGGGTCCGCGGGGTCGGTGAGGGGGAACGGCGCCCCCGCCCCGTAGAGGAGGGCGGGGTCGGTGGACGGGAGGAGGGTCCACCCCGAGCCGGGGCCCTCCAGGCCGCGGAGGACGTCCTCGCCGGCGAACTGGGCTCCCGCCAGGCCGTCCACGAGGAGGCCCCGCGCGAGCTCGCCCCGCCACTCGCGGCGGGTGAGGAGCGGGTAGAGCTCCCCCCACGGCACGGCGCCCCCGTCCCAGGCCAGGATGCCGCGGGAGAGGATCCCGTACCGGGTGAGGAGGAGCTCGAGGAGCGCCTCGCGCTCGTCCTCGCTGAGCTCCCCCCCACCGGGCGGGAGGAGGGACCACCGCCCACTCCCCCCGTGCCAGATCCGGGCCTTCCCGGGCCTAAGCGGCGGCGGACCGGCCTGGAGGGGGGCCAGTCCGTCGTTCGTGACGATCCCCGCCCGGGCGAGGTCCCACAGTGTCACCGCGCACTGGGTGGCGGGGAGCCCGACGTCGCCGGCGAGCTCGACGAGGAACCGCGGGCCCCGCTCCCTCAGCTGGTCCACGAGCGCCGCTTCCGCCGGGGTGAGTTCCTCTCCCCGCACCGGGTACGCCTTGGCGAGCCACGGGGCGATCGCGCGGTGGGCGAACGCGACCGCGAGGTCCCGTCCTCCCCCCGGCCGGCCCCGCCACACGAACTCCCCGCTCCGCAGGAGGTCCTCGACCCACGCCGGCTGGTACCCGGCCACCCGGCTCGGGAGGACCTCCCCATCCCACAGCGCCCACGGGAGGGCGATCCCCTGGAGCTGAGTCAGGACCTGGGCGAGCCCCTCCGCCTGGCGCACGCGGCCCTCCGGCGTGCGGTGCTGGTAGCGGAGGAGGAACGCCTGGAAGGTAGCCGGGGGCTGGGGGTGGACCACGGCCCGCCGCGCGGCGAGGGAAAGCCGATGCAGCCGTTCGAGCGTCTCCCTTCGCGTCCACACCCTCTCTCCACGCCAGATCCCAGTTACGAACGGTGGGGCGGCGAGCGCGGACTCGATCACGCCCTCGGGGAACGGGTACCTCTCCCGGAGGGCGGAGCGGGAAGCGAGGGCGCGGCTCGCCACGTGGCGCTGGACGATCCCGACCTGGGCCTTCTCATCCCCAGCGAGGGCGGCCCGGTAGAGGGGGAGGTCATCTCCCGTCACGAGCCGCACGGCGGGCTTCGACCCGGGGAAGTCCACCCCCGCGATGGAGCTGGCGGCGAGGAGCCCGGGCACGGCGCCCCGGGCGGCGGGGGATGCCACGGAGGTGAGCTCGTCCTCCCCCACGTCCCCCACCCGGCGGAGGAGCGCGAGGAGCTCGGCCCCGGTCCGCGCCCACCGGCCCTCGCCCGTCCCGCGGAGCTCGCCGTCCACGCGGTCCACGGTGCGCGGATCCACGACGCTCGCGAGGTCGCGGCCGAGGAGGGGGAAGAGATCGCGGGCCGCGATGCCCGTCGGGACCGGGCCCGGTTTGGGCTCGTCCCACTGGTAGAGGTACGTTGCCTGGAACTCCCAGAGGAGGCTCGCCGCGAATGGCGAGGGGGCCACCCCGCGGTGGACGGCGACCTCGACTTCGCCCCGCTCCAGCCTCCCGAGCCAGTCCCGGACGCCGTCCACCGGCAGGATGTCCTGGAGGATCTCGCGGTAGGTCTCCGTGACGAGGGGGAACCCGGGCTGGGCCCGGGCCGCTTCGAGGAGGTCGCGCGCCGCGAGCCGCCTGAGCCAGAACGAGCTCCGCTTCCCCGGCCGATCGCGGGGGAGGAGGAGGGCCCGGCCCGCGTTCTCCCGGAACCGGAGGCCGAACAGGGGCGAGCGGGCGAGCTCGGCGAGGAGGAGGCGTTCCACCTCGTCCCCGCGGAGCCCCCGGATGATCTCGACCGCCCGCTCGAACGGGACCTGGGTCAGCCGGAACAGGATCCCCGAGTCGCTATGGAGGGAGGCCGGCTCGAGCCCCACCTCGTCCCGGAACCGGGCGAGGAGGGCGAGGCGCAACGCGAGGTGGAACTGCTTCCCGTACGGGGTGAGGACGGCGAGGCGCATTCCTCCCCCCTCGTCGGGGAACCCCTCGACGACGAGGCGGCGATCGGTGGGGACGATCCCCCGCTCTCGCTGGTCGGCGATGTAGCGCGCGGTGTTCTCGGCCGCGGCGGGATCGAGGGCGCAGGTCTCCCCTAGCCACGGGACGAGGTCCGGGTCGCCGAGCCGCGCCTCGATCTCCCGGGAGAGGCTCCCCACCGCCTGGCCGAGGTGGAGGTCCCGGCCGTAGGCTTCGCCGCGCCAGAACGGGATCTTGGCCGGCCCGTCCCCCGCCGTGACCACGACCCGGTCGGGGGTGATGTCGAGGATCCGCCACCGGTTTAGCCCAAGGACGACCACCTCCCCCACCCGCGCCTCGTACACGAATTCCTCGTCGAGCTCCCCGATCCGGTCCCCTCCTGGGGTGTACACCCTGTATTGGCCGGTGTCGGGGATCGCCCCCCCCGAGGTCACGGCGAGGCGCTGGCTGCTGGGGAGGGGGAGGAGGACATCGTTGGCCTGGTCCCAGGCGATCCGTGGCCGCACCGACCACAGCCCGGGCTCGGCGAGCATCGCCAATACCGAATTGAACGCGTCCCGGGGCAAATCGGAGAACGGGCCCGCGCGGCGGACGATCCGGAACAGGTCGTCCGTTGGGATCCCCCCTCCGGCGACGATGGCCACCACCTGCTGGGCGAGGATGTCCAGGGGCCCCCGGGGGATGTGCAGCGGAGCGAGGTCGCCCGCGCGCATGGCCCGGGCGAGGGCCGCCATCTCCAGGAGGTCGGCCCGCGTCTTGGGGAGGAGCCTCCCCCGCGACGGGGCGCGGTAGAGGTGGCCGGCCCGCCCCACCCGCTGCAGCCCTCGCGCCACGCTGTGGGGCGATTCCACCTGCACGACCTGGTCCACCACCCCCATGTCAATCCCCAGCTCGAGGCTCGCCGTGGCCACGATGGCCGGGATCTCCCCTGCCTTCAGCTTCTCCTCGATCTCCCGCCGCCGCTCTTTGGCCACCGAGCCGTGGTGCACCTGGACGAGCTCGTACCCCGCCAGTTCGTTCACCTCGGCCGCGATCCGCTCCGCGGTGCGGCGGTTGTTGACGAACACGATCGTCGCCCGATGGGAGAGGATGAGCTCGTGCAGCCGGGCATAGATCGAGGGCCAGATCGAGCCCGCGGGGAGGGCCGTCAGGTCCGGGACCGGCGCCAGGACCAGGAGGTCAAGGCCCTTCCGCAGGCCGGCGTCCACGATCTGGACCGGCCTCTCCCGGCCGTCGTCCCCGAACCCGCCCAGGAACCGCGCCACCGTCGCAAGCGGCCGGATCGTCGCCGACAGCCCGATCCGCTGGAACGACCGCCCGCTGGTCCCCGGTTCTCCCTCTCCATTGGAAGAGCTGCGGACGAGGGCCTCCAGCCGTTCGAGGAGGAGGGCGAGGAACGTCCCCCGCTTCGTCTCCGCCACGGCGTGGATCTCATCCACGATCACGGTCCTCACCCCGGCAAGTGTCTCCCGGGCCCGGGGCGAGGTGAGCATGAGGTGGAGCGACTCCGGGGTCGTGATGAGGATGTGGGGCGGCCTCCGGACGAGGCGCTGTCGCTCCGACGGCGGGGTGTCCCCGGTGCGGACCCCGACCCGGACCTCAGGGAGCGCGATCCCGCGCGCTCGGGCGAGGGCCTGGATCCCCGCGAGGGGCCCCTGGAGGTTCCGCTCGATATCGTAGCCGAGGGCCTTCAGGGGCGAGAGGTACAGGGTGTGGACCCCGGGAAGCGCGGGCGGCTGGGTGAGGAGGCGGTCGAGCGTCCACAGGAACGCGGCGAGGGTCTTCCCCGACCCGGTCGGGGCAAGGAGGAGGGTGTGGGACCCAGCAGCGATGGGCGGCCAGCCGAGCTCCTGGGCGGGGGTCGGCGCCCCGAGCTCGGTCCGGAACCAGTCCCCGATGAGCGGGCTGAACCTCTGCAGCGGATCGGGGGGAGGAGCATTCGTCCGTTCGGTCGCGGTCACAGCCCGATTCTAAGCCGTCCGCCTCCGAGGGGTGGCGCCGCCCACGGGCCTCCCCTACACTTCGGGGCGCTCAAGGAGGATGGATGCGCACGCTATCCCAAGTGCTCGACGCGACCGCCCACCGGTTCCCCACTCGGCCGGCCCTGTTCTACGAGGGGAAAACGATCTCCTACCGTGACCTCGTCCGGGAGGTGGATCGCCTCGCCGCCGGGTTGGTGGCGTTGGGGATTGAGCCCGGCGACAAGGTCGGGATCTGGATGTCGAACATCCCGGAGTGGATCGCGGCCTACTTCGCGATCGCCAAGGCGGGGGCCGTGGTTGTGCCCATGAACACCCGCTACAAGACCCACGAGGTGGAGTACATCCTCGGGAACGCGGAGGCGAAGGCGGTGTTCATGTCCCAGGGGTTCCTCGGGATCGACTATGCGGCGATGCTCGCCGAGGTCCGGCCAAACCTCCCCCTCCTGCGGGAGGCGATCACCGTGGGAGGAGAGGCCCCCGGGCTTCGACCGTACGCCGACGTCCTCGCCCGCGGCGGGGACCGCACCGCCCAGGCCGAGGTCGCGCGCCGCGGGGATGCGATTGACCCGAACGATTGCGTGTTCATCCTCTACACCTCGGGCACGACCGGCCACCCCAAGGGGGCGATGCTCTCCCACGTGAACATGGCCGAGAACGCCCGCCAGATCACGGAAGTGCTCCGCGCAACGGAGGAGGACATCTTCCTCCTCCCCGTCCCGTTCTTCCACTGCTTCGGGTGCGTGATGGGGATCCTGGGGGCGGTGACGTGGGGGGCGGGGATCGTCCCGATGCCCGTGTTCAAGGCCGATGCGGCCCTCGATCTTATTCAGAAGCACCGGGTGAGCGTCCTGTATGGGGTGCCGACGATGTTCGTCCTCGAACTCGAGGAGCAGCGCAAGGCAGCCGCCGCCGGTCGGCCCTACGACGTAGGGAGCCTGCGTACGGGGATCATGGCCGGCGCCCCGTGCCCGGCGGAGGTGATGCGGGGGACGATGGACGACCTCGGCTGCAACGTGTGCATCTGCTACGGGCTCACCGAGGCCTCGCCCGTGATCACGATGACCCGGTTCGACGATCCGTTGGACAAGCGGGTGGAGACGGTGGGAAAGGCCCTCCCCGGGATCGAGGTGAAGGTCGTGGACGACGCGCGGCAGGAGGTCCCCCTCGGCGAGACGGGGGAGCTCGCCTGCCGCGGGTACAACGTGATGCTCGGCTACTGGAAGAACCCCGAGGCGACGCGCCAGGTGATTGACGACGAGGGGTGGCTCTACTCCGGTGACCTCGCGACCCTCGACGAGGAAGGGTACGTGCGGATCGTGGGCCGGAAGAAGGACATGTACATCGTAGGCGGGTTCAACGTCTACCCGGCGGAGGTGGAGGAGGTCCTGTTCACCCACCCTGGCGTCCAGAACGTGGCTGTGGTCGGGGTCCCGGACCCCGTGATGGGGGAGGTGGGGATGGCGTTCCTCATCCCTCGTGAGGGTCATACCCTCGATCCCCAGGAGGTTGTGGACTTCTGCGCCCGCCAGATTGCGGCGTTCAAGGTGCCGCGGTACGTGATCGTGGGGCAGGAGTTCCCGATGACCGCGTCGGGGAAGGTGCAGAAGTACAAGCTCGCCGAGCGGGGAAAGGAGCTCATCGCCTCCGGCGCGACGACGCGGCTGGAGCCCCGCAAGCCCGGGCGGTAGCCGATCGGCGGTCGGGCAGGTCCTGCGGCGCCGGGACGAGCCCCGGCGGACGAAGGGTTCCTCCGTTCCCCCTCCGGACCCGACTGGGGTGTATGCTTGGGGCGTGGAGTTCGCACGGTACCTGGTCCACCCCGAGCGGTGGGAGGAGCTCCCCCCGGAATGGGGCCTCCTCTTCGCCCGGTCGGCCCAGCTCGCGGTGGAAATCGGGTTCGGGAACGGGGAGTTCCTCTGTGAAGCCGCCCACGCGCATCCGGAGCTGAACTGGGTCGGGTTCGAGACGAGCCTCACCTGCGTCGTCAAGGCGGGGCGGAAGCTGGCGCGGGCGGGGGCGGAGCACGTCCGCCTGGCGCGGGTAGATGGCCGGTTCGGGCTGCGGGAGCTCTTCCCGGACGAGAGCGTGGAGCGGGTGGTCCTCCATTTCCCCTGCCCATGGCCGAAGCGGAGCCACGCCGAACGGCGGGTGATGGATGAGGGCTTCGCCCGGACCCTGGCCACCGTCCTCCGGCCCGCGGGGGAGTTTGAGCTGACCACGGACGTCCGGCACTATGCCGAGGACGCGGCGGGGGACCTCGCCGCGGTGGGGTTCAGCGTCGCGGGGCCCGAGGAAGTGGCCACCACCGGTCCGGGCACGCGCTACGAGGCCAAGTGGCGCCGGGCGGGCCGCGCGATCTGGCACCTCCGGGCGGAACGGGGACGGAAAGGGAGTACACTGCGCATCGCGGAGGGGATGATGCCCCATGTGCGGGTTCACCGGTCGGTTTCGGGGGACGCGCTCGCGCGCCTCGGTGGGCTGAAGGAGGCCTGGCCCGGCGGGGCGTTCGTGATCAAGGAGGTCTACCTCTCTCCCCGCGGCGCGGCCCTCCTCCGCGCGTTCGCTACCGACGAAGGGTTTGAGCAGCAGTACTTCCTCGCCCTCGTGCGTGAGGACGGGGCAACGCTCGTCAAGCTCGACGGGGCGGCGGTGCCGTTCCGCACCCCGGCCGTGAAGCGATCTGTGGCCGCGGTCGCCGCGGCGTTGGAGGGACGATGAGGCGGATCCTGTTCGTGGTGGCGGTGGTGGGCGTGGGAGCGCTCGCATGGGGAGGAGAAATCGGAACCCAGTTTGAGGTGGGGGACCGGGCGAGCGGGATCGGGTGGGTCCAGCTCTCGGGCGGTGGATCTCCGGTCCAGCTGTCGGGGCGCATCGAAGGGGACCTCCTCTGCGGCTGCCTCCGCCGGGCCCAGGTCGGGGCGTCCATGGTGGGGGGCAGATGGTCGGGCGGGGTCGAGGCGGTGGGGCTCGCGAGCGGCCGGGTGGATGCCTCCGCCATGGGCTCGTGGAAGGCCGTGACCCAGGCGGATCTGGGCCTCGTCTCCGCTCAGGTGGGGGGGAAGGCGACCACGGTGGATCTCCTCGGTGGTCGGTTCCTGACCGCCGCGGGGTGGGCGTTCGGCCGGCTCGATGCCGATCCGTGGTGGGTCGAGGTGAGCGGGAACGCGGCCTGGCCAGGAGGGAGCCCCCATGCCGAGCTCCGGCTCGGCCTCACGGGGCCGATGTGGGCCACCCTCTCCCTCTCCGATGCGGGGACGGGCCTCGAGTTGGGATCCGGCTCCCCGGAGTTGTCGATCCAGACCTACCTCTCCCTTCGCCCGGCGTTGCAGACGGTCACCATCGGGCTTGGGAGAGAGGGCGTGCGCCTCCAGCTCCGGCTCACGGTCCGCGGGGAGGGGTCGCCATCGGGGAGTCTCACCCTGACTGCGACCGAGGCTCCGTGGCTGGGGACGGTGGTGGCCTCCTTCTCCGGGCGCGCGCTGGAGAAGGTCAGCGTCGAGATCCGGTACACGCTCGGGACGGACCCCTGATCTAGCGCGGGCCCCACTGGGGGGGGACGTAGTCGGGGAGGGCGGCGGCACCGAGGAGGCCCGCATCGTCCCCGAGTGGGGTGAGCTCGAGCTGCGGCGATCCGCGGGCCATCGCCCCGACCGAAGCGAGGACCAAGGGGCCGAGGAACCCCCACGACCCGGTGAGGCCGCCCCCGAGGACGATGAGCTCTGGCTCGAGGATCTCCCACAGGATCGCGATCCCCTGCCCCAACGCCCGGCACGCGTCGGCGACGAGGGCATGGGCACGGGGATCCCCGCGCTGGGCGCGCTCCACCACCTCGCGGGCGGAGAGGGCCTCCCCCAGGGCCTCGGACCCGCGGCGGGCCAGGCTCGCCCCCCCCGCCAGGGCCTCCAGGCACCCCTTCTTCCCGCACCCGCACGGTGGGCCGTCGGGGCGGAGCACGATGTGCCCGATCTCCCCCGCCTGGCCGGTCGCTCCCCACACCACGCGGCCGCCGGACACGATCCCGCCCCCGATGCCGGTGGACCAGGTGAGGTACACGAAGTCGCGGCGACGGTGGGCGAACGCGAGCTCCCCGATCGCCGCGCAGGTGGCGTCGTTGGCGAGGTATACCGGGCAGGCGAAGGCGCGCTCAAGTTCCTTCGTCACTTCGACCCCGTTCCAGTGCGGGAGGTTGGGGCATCCGAGGATCCTCCCCTCCCGCATGTCCATTGGGGCGGGGGCCCCGACCCCGATCGTGGCGGGGCGGGCCCAGCCTGCGGCGGCGAGGACCTCTCTGATCGCCTCCCGCACCTCTTCGATCCCGCGCGTGGGGAACGCCCGCCGGGCGACGATTCGTTCCTCCTCCACCGCCGCAACCCGGGTCCGGGTGCCCCCGATGTCCACCCCGATCGCCCGCGCCATGGCTCCGATCATACCGGCCGCCCCTCCCGCTGGGGAGAAGGATGGGGTATAAAAGGAGCGAGGGTCCCGTGAAGAAGAGGCAGCGCAGGGTGCAGCGGATGTGGATTGTGGGGGTCTTCCTCCTCCCCGTGGCGTTGGGGGTCATCCCTGACGTGCCCCATCCATTCCTCAACCTGTTCCTGTGGTGGGTGCCTCCGCCGCCGCGGGTCGAGGTCCCGGCGCCGCTCCCGGGCGTGGAGCGGGTGCTCGTGATCGCCCCCCACCCGGACGATGAGCTCCTGGCGTTGGGGGGGACGATCGCCCACCTCACGGAGGAGGACCACCAAGTCCTGGTCGTGTTCGTCACGAACGGCGACGCGAACCGGGCCGCCAAGCAGGTGTTCACCTTGAACCCGCTGCGGCGGGCCGAGGACTACCGCGCCCTGGGGTACCGGCGGCAGAAGGAGGCGGCGGCCGCCCTGAGGGTCCTCGGCGTGCCCAAGAGCGCGGCGATCTTCCTCGGGTACCCGGACCAGGGACTGACGGCGCTCGGAACCGAGAACTGGGAGAGGGAGAACCCGTACCCAAGCCCCTACACCCAAGCCAATTACCCGTTCTACCGCAGCAGCTTCAGCCTGACCGCGATGTACTGTGGGGAGGACCTCGTGGCGGATCTGGCTACGATCCTGGACCTGTTCTCCCCGACCGTGATCTACCTTCCCCACCCCGAGGATGGCCACCCCGATCACCGGGCGGCGGCGCAGCTTACGCTGATCGCCCTGCTCCGCGGGGAGGTGAAGGACGATCCCGAGCTGCGGCTGTACCTTGTCCACGCCCCGAGCTGGCCTGCCCCGCGGCGGCTGGCCATGGATCTCGCGCTGACGGTCCCCACCGCCCTCGACCCCTGGGAGTGGAGGAGCCACGAGCTCACGGAGGAGCTGATCGGGCTCAAGCTCCGGGCGATTCAGGCCTATAGCTCGCAGCGCATCACGAGCGGGAGGTTCCTCGCCAGTTTTGTCCGCCCGAACGAGGTCTATGCGGTATCCACCGCATCGGCTCTCCCGGGCGGGCCCGTCCCCAGGTGATCCCTGCCCGCGTCCAGTTACGGCTTGGGTTGTGAGGAGCGTTCCCTGGGCGTAGAATTTCAACGTCCCCATGCCGGAACGGATTGAGACCGCATTCATTGAAGACGAGATGGAGCAGTCGTACATTGACTACGCTGTCTCCGTCATCCGTGCCCGCGCCGTCCCCGACGTCCGCGACGGTCTGAAGCCGGTGCAACGCCGGATTCTCTATGGATTCAGGGAGCTCGGGCTCATGCCGGGCAAGCCCCCCCGCAAGGCGGCGCGCATCGTGGGGGAGGTGATGGGGAAGTTCCACCCCCACGGGGACATGGCCGTCTACGAGGCGATGGTCGGCCTCGCCCAGGACTTCTCCACCCGCTATCCGCTCGTGGACGGGCAGGGGAACTTCGGATCGGTGGACGGGGACGAGCCGGCGGCGATGCGGTACACGGAGGCGCGCCTCGCCCCGATCGCCCGGGAGTTCCTCGACGAGCTCGATGAGGAGACGGTGGACTTCCTCCCCAACTTCGATGGCTCGCTCGAGGAGCCGGAGGTCCTCCCCGCTCGGTTCCCGCACCTTTTGGCCAATGGGGCGTGGGGGATCTCGGTCGGGATGACGACCCAGATCCCGCCCCACAACCTGGGAGAGCTGATCGCGGCCACGCTGTACGTCCTCGACCATCCCGATGCCACGGTGGACGAGCTCCTCCCCCTCCTCCCGGGGCCGGACTTCCCGACGGGGGGGATCATCGTCGGTCGGGATGGGATCCGCGCTGCCTACGAGACCGGCGAGGGGAGGCTCACCCTCCGCGCGCGGGCGTTTGTGGAGGACGAGCGGATCGTGATCACGGAGATCCCGTACCAGGTGCGCAAATCCACTATCCTGGAGAGCATCGCAGCCAAGGTCAAGGATGGGGACATCGAGGGCATCGCGGACCTCCGCGATGAGTCGGACCGGGAGGGGCTGCGGGTCGTGATCGAGCTCAAGCGGGGGGTGGATGGGCACCGGATCCTGCCGCGCTTGCTCAAGCTGACCCCGCTCGAGCGCACGTTCTCCTGCCACTTCCTCGTCATCCAAGATGGAAGCCCGCGCACGCTCTCCCTCCCCGAGATCCTGAAGGCGTTCCTCTCCTTCCGGCGGACGACGGTGCGGCGGCGGACCGAGCACCGCCTCCGGGTTGCCCAGGAACGGGCCCACCTCCTCGCCGGGTTCAAGCTCGCCCTGGAGAACCTCGACCAGGTGATCGAGATCATCCGCAGCGCGTCCGAACCGGCGGAGGCGGAGGCCCTCCTCGCCGCCGAGATCGGCCTCTCCCCCAAGCAGGCGGATGCCGTCCTCAAGATGCGCCTCTCCCAGCTCACGAAGCTCGAACGGCGCAAGGTCGAGGAGGAGCTGACCGAGCTCGGGACGAAGATCAGGGAGTACGAGGCCGTGCTCGGCGATCCCGGTCGGCTGGACGCCCTCATCCG